>Ga0268276_1000281_pt1 | contig 60971 bp, 57 predicted proteins | sample saktaG_4_FD_190145 | JGI IMG/M metagenome (GOLD analysis project Ga0268276, IMG submission 190145) | Saline water microbial communities from Sakinaw Lake, British Columbia, Canada - sak_2010_1_5_45m | ecosystem: Environmental > Aquatic > Non-marine Saline and Alkaline > Saline ... | reverse complement strand
GAACGTAGTCTGAAGCGATCATGGACCTATATATACGCAGGGTACGCGATAGGTCCATGATCACAAGGGTCTCTTTTTGAGCTCTTAGAAAGGGTTTTAAGGGAAAAGAGCCATTCCAGGGGTGCCCCTTGCAAGGCATCCGAAAACCCGACAGGGATTGAAACGTTGCAGTTACTCCTGGAATCATGTCTATTCAGGACTTGCAAGGCATCCGAAAACCCGACAGGGATTGAAACGTCGTTGCAGCGAATGACTGGCCCGCCCCGATGGTCCTTGCAAGGCATCCGAAAACCCGACAGGGATTGAAACGATACCAGAGGCGGCATCTCACCGCGGAAGAGAGCTTGCAAGGCATCCGAAAACCCGACAGGGATTGAAACTTTTTGTTGTCTTCCATGTTTATCTCCTCATAAATTGCTTGCAAGGCATCCGAAAACCCGACAGGGATTGAAACTACTGCCTACTCTCGATCGTGCCCGGCCGATGAATACTTGCAAGGCATCCGAAAACCCGACAGGGATTGAAACACGGAACATTATTTGAGGGAGACGTTTAGCAGGGTCCGCTTGCAAGGCATCCGAAAACCCGACAGGGATTGAAACCGCACTGCGTCCATATTGATCCCATCCCCCACTCCGCTTGCAAGGCATCCGAAAACCCGACAGGGATTGAAACTATATCCTTGAGCACGATGGGGCCGGGGGCTGGATCTTGCAAGGCATCCGAAAACCCGACAGGGATTGAAACATGAAATTTCACTCGCCACGGCTTATCCGTCTCGGTGTCTTGCAAGGCATCCGAAAACCCGACAGGGATTGAAACACAAAAGTGCAAGGAAAGGGATTCGTGGGTTTGTACTTGCAAGGCATCCGAAAACCCGACAGGGATTGAAACGGGGTTGGTGTCACGGCGGGCGACGATCCCCCCCACTTGCAAGGCATCCGAAAACCCGACAGGGATTGAAACAGATGGTTTCCCTACTCAGTACCGGAAATTATGGTGGAGCTTGCAAGGCATCCGAAAACCCGACAGGGATTGAAACCGTAGCGGTCGCACTGTGGGCGCCAAGGTACGAGGTTGACTTGCAAGGCATCCGAAAACCCGACAGGGATTGAAACTTGTGATCACACTATCGACGAATCCGCCGAAGATAACCCTTGCAAGGCATCCGAAAACCCGACAGGGATTGAAACCTATTCAGAACTGGGCAACCTCACGATCGAGAACCCCTTGCAAGGCATCCGAAAACCCGACAGGGATTGAAACTGCGAGATCTAAAAAGAATCCTGACAACAGTTTCCTCTTGCAAGGCATCCGAAAACCCGACAGGGATTGAAACTATAGATAGATCTCCGATATGGGCCGAACGGGTCCATGCTTGCAAGGCATCCGAAAACCCGACAGGGATTGAAACTTCGCTTCGAACTTGGAAACAGTGCGATCCATTTCTACTTGCAAGGCATCCGAAAACCCGACAGGGATTGAAACACAATGGAAGAACCGCGCTCGATTCAGAGGATTTATCTTCTTGCAAGGCATCCGAAAACCCGACAGGGATTGAAACAGTAGAAATGACGATGCTGAGGAGGTGGCCTAGATGAACTTGCAAGGCATCCGAAAACCCGACAGGGATTGAAACTGGAAGGAATATGTCGCGGGCCTTTCGTCGTGGAAGGGCTTGCAAGGCATCCGAAAACCCGACAGGGATTGAAACTTTCGGAGTCTACCGACAGGGTAGTGTCCTTCGAAACTTGCAAGGCATCCGAAAACCCGACAGGGATTGAAACAACTAGACCGCATCCTTCGCATACCGCAACATTGTTCTTGCAAGGCATCCGAAAACCCGACAGGGATTGAAACTAAGGAGCGCAGGCTCCATCTCGATTTGATCAGCCACTTGCAAGGCATCCGAAAACCCGACAGGGATTGAAACCATATTGGCCACAATATGCAATCAGGCTTCCACCGGCTTGCAAGGCATCCGAAAACCCGACAGGGATTGAAACTGTTCTCGCTAATTATTTGAGAGTGGCCGATATCCTGGACTTGCAAGGCATCCGAAAACCCGACAGGGATTGAAACTATGTAATACATCCTCTGGAAATCTTCCCCATTAGCGGCTTGCAAGGCATCCGAAAACCCGACAGGGATTGAAACAACTATTGTGTAGGAGACGCGATTAACTTTACGGACCTTGCAAGGCATCCGAAAACCCGACAGGGATTGAAACTTTTGTCCTCCTGCCTCCTCGCGACTGAATACGCACTTGCAAGGCATCCGAAAACCCGACAGGGATTGAAACTGGGATGAAGAAGATATATTACTCGATGGCCATAACCTTGCAAGGCATCCGAAAACCCGACAGGGATTGAAACTTATCTCTTCGAGCTTGACCGCGCTCGTTCTCTCTGGCTTGCAAGGCATCCGAAAACCCGACAGGGATTGAAACAGTATATATAGGTTGGTACTCTTTTTGCCTCAAAGACTTGCAAGGCATCCGAAAACCCGACAGGGATTGAAACCGTGGGCGAGTCGACAAACGCAAACGGGAACACGTCTGCTTGCAAGGCATCCGAAAACCCGACAGGGATTGAAACATCCCCGGTACAATGTAATACCTGTGCTCCTTTCCAGCTTGCAAGGCATCCGAAAACCCGACAGGGATTGAAACCATGATAAGTATGTCCGCCCCGCGGACCGATTTATCAACTTGCAAGGCATCCGAAAACCCGACAGGGATTGAAACTGACTTTAAGGGGGTCCATATCGGGTTCTTCGAATATTCTCTTGCAAGGCATCCGAAAACCCGACAGGGATTGAAACTATTGTTTCCGGAGCCTATCTTTTACTCTCTGGCTAAGCTTGCAAGGCATCCGAAAACCCGACAGGGATTGAAACATATCTTCCTCGGCCATGATATCACCCTGGAGGTCTTCGCTTGCAAGGCATCCGAAAACCCGACAGGGATTGAAACTGGTCTGCATCCAACGCTATCTGGCGAAGGTTTGCTCTTGCAAGGCATCCGAAAACCCGACAGGGATTGAAACATGGTGGGATCCAGCTCATCGATTGCCTGGATTCAGCTTGCAAGGCATCCGAAAACCCGACAGGGATCGCATGCCGCAGCCATTGCCGCGGGCAGCTCATGGCAGTTGTTGCATCAGGCCTGGGGGCGCGCGCAGAGGGCGGGCCCGGCCGGGGTGGCTTCGACGCTGCCCCCGCCTCCCCTCGGTTCGGGCGAAGGGCGCCCCGCCCCCATTCGCCTTCGCCCGCCCCCCATGCCGTTATGACCGCCCATCGCCTCCGCAGGGCCGGGGCCTTGGCCGCAGCCTTGGCCTCCCGGAGGCGCTGGCGGGGGGGCCGAGGGCGCTTTTCTCCAGGTCCTTCGCGAAGATCGCCCCGTCTCCGCAGGCGTCCCTTCAGCGGTCGTGTGCGAGAGTTACTGAAAACCGCAAGGGTTCGACCTTGCAAAGATATTGGCGAAAATAGACTGCTGGCTATCGTTTCTTGCGAGTTCTTTCTACACTGAGTTCCCAATTGATTAGGCACAAGTGCGGACAATTGGGGCGATTGATGCTGGTTATCACTAATAGCCAATGTGCATAATTAGACACAACAGATCGCTATGCTCCGGTTCTATGTGCCTAAATGACTGGGAGGTCAGGTTGGAAGCACTAAATAAACCCACAGAGGGACCGCAAATGCACCCGAATTAATGGAAAATATTCGCGTTCATTCGCGTTCATTCGTGGTTGAAATAGGGAGGGATAGTACTTGTCCGATATCGTGAGGATACATGAGATATATTCTGCAAGGATGACCTATCTCCCTTTTACGCAGCCTCTCGATGGCGCCGCCGCCCCCCCGGCGCCCCGTCCCCTTCATCCCTTCTCCCTCGACCCCCCGGGCGGCAGGAAGGAGACGATTCCATCCACGGGGGCGAGGGCTTTAAGCTCGCGGCGGTCCTTGAACTTCTCCCCCCAGGCTCGATATATCCTCTTTGCGAGGTCGTCGGCGTTGTACTCGCCAGGCTCGACCTCGATGACCGGGTCAGCCCGCCCCCTGACGGCAGACGTCGGCCCGCCTATCAGCATTTCGTCGGCAATCCCGACGGCTATTCCCAGGGGCACGTCTCGAAGATATCGCCGCTCGCCCCTTATGACGAAGGCGCCCTTCCTCAGGAACTCGCCGGATTCAGGGGTCTTCGTCACCTGGTCCCCGCCTACTAGGTAGCAGTCCCCGGCTGCAAGCCCCCCTTTCCATAGGGTGCTGTAGCTGACCGCAAACTGGGCAGCTTCCAAGATGGTGGACTCAGGGACCTCCTGCTTTTCGGCCTTGATCACCGTCAGCGGGGCTCCTGGGGCGTCGGTGTGAAGCGCAAGATCCATCTTCTCCAGATACTTAGCGAAGATCTCCTCGTTTCCGTCGGAGTCCCTCCCGCCGATGACGAGGAAGCCGTCCGATGAGTTGAACCAGCGGAACCGCTCGTACCACCTGGCCTTCCTCTTCCTCCTCCTCTGCGGATCAGACCGACGCCTAGCGGGGGTAGCCCCTCCCTCCTTCAGCTTGAGGGTGGTCTCGAGGGCGGCCTTTGCCCCCTCCCTCTTTCGGAGCATCTCCTTTGCCTTGTCGTAGTAACGCTGGGCGTTCTGGGGAACGCTCAGCTCGGCCGAGATATCGAGCTCTTGCGAATCGAGCACGAGGTGGACCTCGCCCTTGTAGTCCATGGAGCTTATCGCCTTCGCCTGAGGGAGGTTCGATCCCCTGATCCTCTCCCATATCTCTGTGTAGCTGAGCCCCTTATCCTTGGCCGCAGCCAATGTGGCAAGGAGCGCCTCGATCTGGGGATAGTGCTCGTAGATGAACTCCCCAGCCTGGACGCTCTCCCTCTCGATCGCCATGAACTCATCGATCGCCCTTCTCTGGATCTCGAGCCTCCGATCGATCGGGGAGGATTTGGGCTTCTCAACCTTCTCGACGAAGAACTGGTCGAGCGCCTGGCTGAGGCTCTCAAACTGCTGTGTCCTTTGGCCCTCGTAGACCATGAGGGGGGATGGGACAACGTCCAGAGGAGAATCCCCCTCGTAGACGATCTCGGGCTTGATCTCCTTGGGTTGAAATACCTCCCCGAGGGCGGCATGGACGCGCTCGACCTCCTCATCGTCGAGCCCGGAAGCCGGTCTGGTCTTCTCGACCTCAGCCCTGAGGCAGACCTCTTCGCCATAGACACCGCCCATGTTCAGGTTTCGGGCAAGCGCCCTTACGAGTTCGGCATCGGTCGATTCGAGGATCTTGGAAAGGCAATCGCGCGAGACGTAGCGCGGGTCGGTTTGCCCCTCATGGTAGACGTAAGGCTCGCCTGCAAGCATCCTCCTTCCACCGCCTACCATCGGCCGCAAGGGCAGGATTATCCTCCCGTCCCCGTCGAGGAGGGCGATATCCCCCTTTGGAAATAGCTCAACGATGAGCACTCGGCGCTCCCCTGCCCGCTCGACTGCGATCTCCATCACCCGGTCGAGCTCATGCTGTTGAATCGAGGCGATCCTCCCGCCGGAGAGGTGACTCCTGAGGACGACAGGGAACTGGGGCGGCGTGCGTGATGCCTCTCGTCCCCTCTCCGTCAGATGCACCCTTCGGCCAGCCTCCATGAGCAGCTCCGCCTTTCCAAGCCCTGGAGCCTGGAGGGTCAGCCGGATCATGTCGGAGGAGATCTGATAGGCCTTCCCCACAAAGGCCCCAACAAGCGCCTGCAGCTCCTCCGTCACAGCTGCCACATCCACGTTGCTCATCGCCCGCTTCATGCACACACTTCAAAATCTCAACGGATAAATACCTGCCTTTGCGCTTCGATTGGATCGCAAAGGTAGATCCTTCAATAGGAAACAGGCTCTCTGATAGCTGCTATATTGCCTCTGGCTATTCGCAATCCTGCTATTCTCTTTCTGGTTTAGGCATCCTTCATGCCTTTGATGCGGATTCATCACATCAGTTCGCCAGGAGGGCGCCAGCTGCCCTGGGCCTCCCGCATGCTCACGTACTCCGAGAGCTGCATCTGTGTGGGAGAGATCGCCCAGAGATGGGACCGGTTCAGGCAGAAGAGCGGCTCGTACTGGTTCCTTGTGCCCTCCGCAACAAAAGGATCGACAAGGGCTAGCCTCTGGGGAACCTCGTCGAGCGTGCTCTCTAGGAGGCACCATGTTCCCTCCTCGTTCTGATAGACTACCCAGGCATGGCCAAAAGATCCGCCATCCGTTCTAACCTTGCCGAGGACTACCCTCACGCAATGCTCGCTTATGCCGCTTGCAAGTAGCATCGTAGCCAGGAGGAAGGACGAGTCCTCGCAATCCCCCTTCCTAAGCGTGAGCGTCTCCGGCGGGAAGAACCAGAAGTCAGGCCAGCCGATGGCATCGTCGTCCGTGATGTACTGGACCGACTCGGCCACGAACTTCCATATCTTCCAGGCCCGGGCGTCGAACGTCCCCACCTCTCGGGCGGTGGGGAGGTCGATCTCCTGGAGAGCCCTCTTGATGACCTCGCTTTCAAGGGGGGAGATCCATTCTCTGATATCGGTGGGGATGTATACGTTGGAGTAGCCCAAGACCCCCCTCTTGTTCCACATGATGGTATCCCGGAGTATGGAATCCCCGGCCCAGTTGTATTTCGATGCCAATGGCCAACCTCCAGAAATCTGTAATAATAACATTATCTAGTTATATTTAAAATTAGCGACGATTCGGCCCGACTTTTCTCTGGATGGGAAGAGGCCTTTGTATGAACGATCAATGCAACGATTGAGCAAATTCTCGACAGAATCGCAAAGAACTGCCCTATGGCAAAAGAGCCCCGCTAAAGGGGCGCTTCCGCCATCTTCGGGACGCGACATCGAGGCCGGTTCACTCCAGGGTGATCGTATGAAGGGCGCCCGTCGATCCCCTCACCGCCACAATCAGGTCGCCTTCATCCATCAACGTGCCGATGTCCGAGGTTATGTATCCGCCGATCCCCTCCCATTCGCCCTCGTAACTGGTCGAGGCTGGGTCCCAAACCCCCTGGTTATCGAATAGGGCCCAGTTCAGGCCGGGGACGATTGCATGGAGCACTCCCCCCTCGTCCTCGATTGGAGCGGGAACTCCTTCTGCGATGCCGTCTGGGGCCGGGATCTGGCCTCCCAGGTTCTGCCAGCTGGCAGCTCCGGTCTCGAGATCTATAGTGCTCACCTGCAGGCTTCCATCGGTGCTTCGCGAGTAGACATGGATGTAGCCATCCTGGGAGAGGAGAGGGGCGGGTTCGCCCGTCAATTGGCCGCCCAGGCTCCTCCACCCGAAGGAGATCTCGCCGTCCTCCCAGGTTGCGACGTTCTCATACATGGCCATATCATATCCCCTGACGAAGGTGTGCGCCTGGCTGAATTGATCGATCAGCAGATGGGGTGCCGAGGCGAAGACCCCCCCTGCAAAGCTCCACTGGAGGGCCATTGAGATTGGATCGAGGTCTCCGAGCCAGAGCGAATCCCCAGTGCTCCTGACGGCAATCCTCATGACTCCATCGAGAGAGTCGAATGCGGGGCTAGGCTCCTCCGTCAGATATCCCCCGAGGACCGCCCATTCCAGCTGCGATCCAACGGCAAGGACGACTTTATCGCAGAGGGAGCCATCCAATCCCCGCACGAAGACATGTATGTGCCCATCATCGTCCAGTACCGGCCAGGGATCGGATGTGAGATACCCTTCCATGTTATACCAGACCCCGTTTGCGTTATCGTAGAGGGCCATATCGCTTCCTCGAGCGAAGATATGGATCGTGCCGTCCCCGTCCTTGATCATATGCGGATCGGAGGTTATCGTGCCTCCAAGGCAGGTCCAGACAGGATCCTCCTGAAGGGGGACAGCCCCGTAGAGCAGCTGTACTCCAGCGATATCGCCGTTCCCTAGATACCTTTGCGGCCCGTCGTAGGAGTTCATGATCTGTTCGAAGTCGTTCTTCGCCGGATCGTCGTCCGGGAGGAGGTAGAGGTCCGCAAGGCCTAATGTATGCCCAAGCTCGTGAAGTGCGATGCTCTGTATATCGTACTTCCCAGATGGCGTGGGCCAGCTTGTGGACCAGTTCTTCCTCGTGTTGTAGCAGATATCGCTCTCGAGCGCTGTCTTGTAGCCGTTAACTATGAGCGATGTGCTGTAATATGTGCGACAGTAGCCGAGCGCACTGCTGTACGGATAGGAGAACGAGATCCATGAGTGCACATTGAATCCGTCGTACTTGTCCGCCTCCTTCGTGGGATCGATCGCGACGGTCTCCTCGTCGTCGAACATATCCTGGCTTACAACGTTATCCCAGGTGTTCACTGCGAGATAGATCGCCATCGCCGCCTCCTCAGCAGTGAGCCCCTCGGCTGCCAAGAGCGCGTCGTCCCTCAGATACATCTTCAGCTGGGGATTCTCCGTGTTCCATCTCCAGCCGGTAAGGACGTAGGATGATGCCAATCCGCCTTGGGCAAGCAGGGTTGAGGATATCTCGGAGTTCGAGGCGTCCATCGAGAACTGGGTCTCTCCATCGTCCCCCGTCAATCCCTGCAATAGGATGCCCATGTCCTGGTCGTAGATCCGGTCGAACGTGGACTGATCGAGCCAGGGAGCGCCGTCCACAGATACCTCGCCTCCAAGGATGGCCCTATCGCCTCCGATGCTGGAGAGCTCGGCGCTCATCACCGATTGGCCTATGAAGCTTCCTCGGGCCCTCATCTCGTTGGATGTAGACGAGGCAGTGGCGGCAATCTCTCCGGCAGATCCTGCAAGCGAGGTGCTCTGGCGAAGATCGATGTAATCGCTTGCCTTCAAGCTCTGGCTGGAGAGGATGGCGCCATCGATTACGTAGGCGCTCTGGCTTGCCTTGGCGGAGTCCTTTGTGGCAGCGATGCTCAGGCCAAGCGCTCCAGCACCTGCCACTACCTGATCGAGAGAGGCCTCGCTTGAGCCGGCCTGCATAGATGTATAGGCGCTGAGCGCTCCAATTGACCTGATCTCGTTTTCCAGGCGGTAATCCTCTCCCGACACAACCTCAACGATGGAGTTGGATGCCTGCCCATGGAGCAGGCGCTCTTGTACAATGCCTCCCCTCGCAAGCGCCGTCTCTTGAACCATCGATGTCGAGCTGTTGAGGGCGAACGTCGTGCTCGTCGAGACCGATCCTTCTCCGTCCCCAGACTGACACCCAAGGGAGAAGGCCCCAGCCTGAGAGGCAAGCGCCACCATCAATGAGGCGGCTATTGCGATTCGCAACCATCCGCGAAGATAATCGTAAATCATCCTCGTCCACCTTTATCCCAATGCTGCAGCCCGATTGCCGGCGATATCCTCGGCCATCACGATCACGACATAATCGCCAGGCTTGGCATCGGCCATATCGATCCGGACCATGTAATGGTTGATGGGCGATCTGTCGAGCCTCATCGGAGGATAGGGGAAAACGCTCCCATCGGCAAGCGACCTATAGAATATCAGCGAGCTCTCCCTCTCCTTGATGCTTAGGTTCTCCTTCATGTAATCAGAGTAGGATCCCTCCGGCGAGATGACCTTGAAGAGCTCCTGGGAGATGTAGTAGAAATTTTCGGAGGAATCCATCAAGGCGTGGAACTCTCCATCCTCGCCGAAGAAGGCGATAGCGGTCAGGTTGGGCCCCGTTGGCGAGTACATCAGCACGCAGTTTGCGCGGAAGGCCATGAACTGGCTGTAGTTGGCAGCGGGAAGCGCTTTTGCCGCAGTGATGGGACGAAGCGTCCCTGTGTTGTTGGATATCCCAAAGGTCTTGCCGGGCCACTTGAAGCTGACAACGTCCGCTACCCCCTCTGCTCTCACCTGCTCCATCCAGACTATATCTTTGGTCTCGTTATCGATCACTGTCAGGTAAGCCTTAGTGAGATCTCCATCTATATCCGAGATCCTGGCATCGACTGCGATCCCCTTCCCCTCGGGAATCCTCTCGATCCTATCGACGCTTGGGGCGGTAGATCTGATATATCCCTGCACTCTGATCGACCAGTCGCTGCCGTTTTGTGGCACATCAAGGTTCCATGTCGAGAACCGATTTGGACTCCTGGAGACTACGAAGGAGCGGTTATGGGCTGGATCCGTGAGGTCGACTCCAAGGTAGAAACTTGAGGAGCCAAAGAAGCAGACGATGAAATCGCCGTCGACGGATATATCTGGGATATCGATCTCCGCCCAATCGGTCTTCCAATCAGCCTTGGAGCTGAAGTAGGCGCTCGCAATGTCGGTCTCGCGGCAGAGGAGATTGAGATTGCTGTCCCATACCTCCAGGACGAATGGTCCATCGTTCTGGCCGAGCTGGCCTGCGACCGCGACCTTCTCGAGGGTCCAGTTCTTGGCGGGCGGCGTGAATACCACGGCCTGGCCTTGGTCCCGGGGCAGCATGTATCCGTCCTCGGGTTCGCCGTCGTCGTACTGCATCTGCTGGACCAAGATCCCGGATGCGCAGCCGGTGCAGAGCACGAACAATAACAAGAATGAGATAATCTTCATCTTCTCACACCTCAAATATGCATTTCCAAAGGCTGCCCTTGATCGGGGTCAAGGGTCCAGGGCAACACTCGAGCCAGGGCTCCTCCTCGGTGGTGTCGTTACCCTTTCCTTCCACGTTGAGCCGGCGGCTGAGCTGATAGTCGCCGGCATAGTCGTCGGTCCTCTCGAATATCCTTTTCCTATCCTTTGAGATGCTAAGGCCGAGCGTTGCGAGGCCCTGTGATTGGGAGTCGAGGCGATATTCCATGGTCTTGTTTGGATGGAACCAGTCCCTCAGGATGGCCTTGGTCGTATCATTCATGGCGAAGAGGAACCATGTGTTGTTCAGCCTCATATTGCAGGAGCGGTCCATCCTCAGGTCGGTGTTATACAGATAGGAGGAGCTCACCCAGTCGTAGTTGTTGAAGAGGACCTCTCGATCGTTTATGCCAGGTCCATTGTAGTCGATCACCCTCTCGGCGCTAATGGATACTGGCCAGGTCTCGTTCAGTGCGACGTAGTAGTCCTGGTTTTCGGGATGCTTCTTGATCACGGCCGCGGGATCGGTTTCGGCGACCGCCTTGATGGAGACGCTCTCCCTCGTATCCAGAGTGCCTCTAACAGCGGAGATCCTCTCCTTGAGCCCTACCTCAGCGTACTCCATCTCGGTATACCTAGAGAAGTTCCCGTCGCCGTATGATAATCCCTCTATGGTCAACGAGGTATTGACTATATCCCGCCTTCCCGTGGTCCATCCGGTATCGCCCTCGCTCACGATATAGTATCTGCCCGATGAAATTAGAGGAACGATAAGCAATAGCAGGAGCATTACTGTCCCCCACTTAATAGGTCGCAACCCTTGAGCCTCCACATTAAAAGAGATTTAGCCCAACATATAGCCTTCGGTTATTCGATGGAAAGAGCTATAGCATATCGTTGCGCCTTGGAGCGCAATATGGCTCTTCTGGAGATCGTGGGCGTGTCCAAGAGGTTCATCGCCGAGGGGAAGGAGATGGAGGCGCTCAAGGAGGTGAGCCTCTCGATCGATGAGAGGGAGTTCGTCTGCTTCATAGGGCCATCGGGTTGCGGAAAGACGACGCTTCTAAGGATTGTGGCCGGGCTGGAAGAGCCATCCAGCGGATCGGTCAGCCTTGACGGGCAGACGATTACCGGTCCGGGACCGGAGAGGGGGATGGTCTTTCAGGAGTACTCCTTGTTCCCCTGGAGGACCGTCATCGAGAACGTGGGCTTTGGCCTGGAGCTGAAGGGAATGGGCAGGCCGTCGCGAGAGGCCCTCTCCCGCCAGTATATCGAGATGGTGGGGCTGGAGCGATTCGAGCAGAGATACCCCCACGAGCTCTCCGGCGGCATGAAGCAGCGGGTGGCCATAGCTCGAGCGCTCGTAAATGAGCCCCGGGCCATACTCATGGACGAGCCCTTTGGAGCCTTGGACGCTCAGACCAGGAACACCATGCAGACCGAGCTTCTGCGCATATGGAGCGATAAGAGAAAGACCGTGCTCTTCGTGACTCACAGCGTTGACGAAGCCATATATCTAGCTGACACTATCATCATCATGTCGGCACGGCCTGGAAGGATCAAGGACCGAATCGAGATCAACTTACCTCGCCCCAGGGTTCGCACTAGCCCGGAGGTCAACGGCATACGAGATCGCATACTCCAGGACCTTCGATCAGAAATGGACGGTTGATCTAGCTAGGCGGGTGTCGATGGCAAAGAGAGAGGCGAATGGATAGAGAGAGGAGGATGGAGCTTCCGAGGATCGTAGTCGCCCATAGCGGAGCTGTCGATCGGATCGCGGAGATATGCAGTCATCTCAAGCTTAGGCGAAGGGCTCTTATCATCTGCGGAACCAGGACCCGAGGGATCGTTGGGGAAGCCATCTTCGATCAGCTCTCGGAAAGCGGATTCGAGCCCCACATAATTATTACACAGCGATCAAGGATGGACGAGGTGAAGAAGGTCGAGGAGCATGCAAGAGAGCTCGCTATGGACTTCATCATCGGGGCCGGGGGGGGCAGGTCGATCGATCTGGCGAAGCTCGCCTCCCTGCACCTCGATATTCCTTTTATCAGCGTTCCAACAGCTGCCTCTCACGATGGAATATGTTCATCAATGGCCTCTTTGACGGTGGACGGCGAGGCGAGATCGATACCCGCGAGAGCCCCATTGGCCGTTATCGCCGATACATCGGTCATAGCCTCCGCTCCTGCCCGCATGCTCTCGGCCGGCTGCGGGGACATTATATCCAACCACACTGCGATCATGGACTGGAGGCTTGCCCACAGGCTCCGAAATGAGGAGTATAGCGAGTACGCGGCCGCCCTATCGAACATGACTGCAAGGATGATCGTTGAGCTTGCTCCAACTATCCGCCCAGGCCTCGAGGAGTCGGCCAAAGTTGTCATCCAGGCTTTGATATCCAGCGGAGTTGCCATGAGCATAGCAGGATCCTCACGACCTGCGAGCGGTTCAGAGCATATGTTCGCCCACTCGATAAACAGGCTCTCCTCGTGTAATGCCTTGCACGGGGAGTTGTGCGGCATCGGAACCATAATAATGATGTATATTCATGGTGGGGACTGGGAGATGATCAAAGAAGCCCTCCACCAGCTAAAAGCGCCGACAACAGCGTCCCAAGTGGGAATTGATGAGGAGCTGCTGATCGAGGCGCTGACTATGGCCCATAAGATCAGGCCGGAGAGATATACGATCCTCGGGACCGGTCTTACGAAGGAGGCCGCAATCAAGGCGGCGGAGACGACCGAGGTCATCTGAACGATTATCTATGAAAATTGGAGGATAATAACATGTCAGAAGCTGCAACACAGATCACTCTGATAGGGACCAAGTTGGCAAATATCGGTATGGAATTCATCTTCAAAGGTCCCACCCCGGAGTGCGATACGTGCAAGCTCAGGAATACATGCATGAACCTGGAACCCGACCGGAGGTACAGGATCTTGGGGATTAGAGGGGAGCTTGTCCACGACTGTCCAATACACGAGGATGGCGTAAGAGCGGTTGAGATAACCGAGAGCCCGATCATCGCTGCCATGGATTCCAGGAAGGCATTTGCCGGATCCCGGATCGTCTTCGAGCCGATGAACTGCGACAAGACTGACTGCCCCATGTATGAGGTATGCCATCCGATTGGGCTGAAGGAGGGGGATCGCTGCACGATAGCGGAGGTCATGGGCGAATCGCCCGAGGACTGCCTGAAGGGCTGGTCGTTGAAGTTGGTCGAACTGAAACGCTGATCCTCACGTACTCGAGGAACGTCTTCATCCCTGTGATCGATCTTTGCCGCAACAGGTGCGGATACTGTTCCTTTCGCAGCGATCGTGCAAGGTTGATCGATAGGAAGGACGCGTTCTCCCTCCTTCAAAAGGGGGTGGATGCAGGATGTGCAGAGGCCCTGCTCGTCACCGGCGACCGCCCCTGGGATCATCCCGCCTTTCGCAACGGATCGAAAGAGGACGTCCTCTCCCATATGGTCGAGATCTCCGAGCGGGCGCTCGAGCTCGGGCTCCTTCCCCATACGAACGCGGGCATACTCTATGAGGATGAGATGCGCAAGCTTTCCCCCTATAATGCCAGCATGGGGCTGATGCTGGAGACCACCGCCTGCGTGGATGCCCATAGGGACTGCCCGGGAAAGGATCCACAAACTCGCATCGATCATATGGAGAGGGCTGGGCGGCTCAAGATACCCATCACCACAGGGCTCTTGGTTGGCATAGGAGAGAGCTTCGAGGATCGAGTGCGCTCTCTGCAGGCGATTGCATCGCTCCATAAGGCTTATGGACACATCCAAGAGGTGATCGTACAAGGGCTTGATCCAAAGCCCGGGACTATGATGGCAGGATGGGACCCCCCATCGATCTTGGAGCTTGCAGCAGTTGTGAGGCTTGCAAGAAGCATTCTCCCGGAGTCGATTGCAATTCAGGTTCCCCCGAACCTCTTCGATCCCTTGCCCTTGGTAGAGGCGGGGGCAACGGATCTGGGGGGGATAAGCGAGGTCACCCCTGACTGGATCAATCCAGGGCGCCCCTGGCCAACCATGGAGGAGCTGCGAGTCAAGCTTCCGGGTTATCATCTGCGCGAGCGCCTGGCCGTCCATCCGCGCTACGTGCGGGCAGGCTGGTATGGATCGAGGACCGAAGGCCTTGTGAAGAGGCTTGCGGGTCCCGACGGACTCCGAGCCATATCGTAAGAATTATCTGCTATTAGCGGGCTGTCGCAGTCTATGGAGAAGAAGCTGATGGAGATCGGGCTCAGCACTGGGCTGGTCCTCCTGATGGCCCTAATGATGCTGGTCGTCCGGCTAGCTCTGCCGGAGGGGATCCGGGCAACGGGGTTCGCCCTTGTCGTTCTCATCTTCATGATCCTCATGGGACTTGCGGGGTTCAAGCTCCAGGAGAGGGCATAGGGGACGGGATGGCGGAAATTATATCATCGATTTCATTTCTGAGGCGGGAAGATGGTCAAGTTCTTGGATAAGCTCATGGGCAAGTCCGGGGGAGAGGATTACGTCGAGGTCGATCTCGGGCAGTTCGAAGAGGTTAATGCAGGCCGCCCTGAGATGTACCTTCGACTGGCGGAGCTGAACAGCATGGATGTCCTGCCTGAGATCAAGCAGGAGATCTATGCAGGGAATATTTTGATGGTCGATATATCCCCTCTGAAGCGGGACAAGAACGCTCTCGACAGGGCTGTAGGTGAGCTGAGGAGGGCGGCAGAGGACGTCTCCGGAGATATCGCTGGAATTGGAGATGACCTTGTGGTGGTGGTTCCCGGCGGCATCAAAATAGATCGGAATCGCGTGGTGGGAGGCGTGGATTGAAGCTTAAAACGAGGGCAGACTGCCCGGTATGCTGCCAAACTATGGAGTTCAATTGGGAGACCCAGGATATACCCCACTTCGGCGAGGTGATGCTGATATCCGGGGTTTGCAGCTGCGGATTCAGGCATTGCGATACGATGCTTCTTTCGCAGAAAGAGCCTCTTCGTCATCGGCTACGGATCGATAATGAGGATGACCTCAGCGCAAGGGTGATAAGGTCATCGAGCGGCACGATCAGGATTCCCCAGTTGGGGATTGATGTGGAGCCTGGCTTTGCCTCGGATTGCTATATATCGAATGTGGAGGGTGTTCTTCGCAGGATTAAGGATATAGTGTCCTTCGCGAGCAAGTCCGCCCTTCGCGAAGGCGAAATCTCCAAGGCAGAGAGAGGTGACGAGATCATCCGCGAGCTTGAAGAGGCCATCGATGGCAGGGGCGGTCTTACGATCTTGTTGGAGGATCCCCTGGGAAACAGCGCCATACTCTCCGATGATGTGGAGGTATCGGCCTTGACCGACGAGGAGGTAGCATCCCTCCAGACTGGAATGATCATTCTGGACGAGCCGTCAGAGGGGTGAAGTGGCTTGTTGGTCCTAAGCGGCGGGACTGGCACCCCAAAGCTTCTTCGAGGCCTTGAGCAGCTGCTCGAGCCGGAGGATCTGACGGTCGTTGTCAATACCGCAGAGGATGGATGGATCTCGGGAAACCTGGTCACTCCTGACATCGACACCGTCCTCTACACCCTCGCCCATATGGTCGACGAGAGCCGGTGGTGGGGAATCGAGGGCGATTCCTTTACCACGCACGATCTTTTAACTGCCCTCGGGGCGCGAGAGCTCCTCGCAATTGGAGACAAGGACCGGGCGATGCAGATATACCGATCCAGCCTCATTCGAGCGGGAAAGAGCAAGACCGAGGCGACCGGGGCCCTCGCTCGGGCGCTTGGTGTAAAGCAGAAGGTCATCCCGATGAGCGACGATGAGATTGCAACAATCATTGAGACCCCAAAAGGCGATATGCCCTTCCAGGAGTTCTGGGTGGGCCTAGGAGGGCGGCCAAATGTCGATGGCATCCGCATTGAGGGCCTTGACGTTGCCCATCCGTCTCCCGCTTTCGCTCAAGCGCTCGCCCGCGAGGAGGTGGTATTGATCGGCCCGAGCAATCCTGTAACGAGCACAGGGCCTATCCTCGCCCTCCCTGGTGTCAAGGAGGCGCTTTTCGAGAAGACCGTTATCGCAATCAGTCCCTTGCAGGGGAATCGGCCTTTCAGCGGCCCTGCAGCCAAGTTCATGGCCGCGGTCGGCGTGGAGGTGAGCGACGCGGGCGTAGCATCGCTCCTTGGATCAATCGACCTCTTCCTGGTCTCCCCTGAGAGCGGATACGACGGCCCTTGCGTAAGATTGAGGACTGCCATGAGGACGGCCGAGGACAGCTTGAACCTTGCAAGAGAGGTGCTGGAGTTGATAACATCTTCATAGGCGTGGATCATGGAACGAGGGCAATTCGGTTCTCATCTCTAGGCGGCCGGTCCTTTCAGCTCCCCCGAGAGGAGGCGGGCCGCCTCTCCTCCGACCGCATCCTCGAGCTCGTGATACAGGAGCTTGAGGTGGACCGCGTGGACCTCGCTGTCCTCACCTACTCCATGGGCGACGGGCTGACGAGGATTGTGAGGATCGAGGACGCGCCAAATCGGGGGCTCGTACAGCTGGACGGGGCCGGGATCTCGATTGGCGGCGGCACCCGCGTCTACGAGGCGCTTGCATCGTCCTCCTGGCCTGTCCTCCTTCTTCCCGGCATCCATCGCGAGAGCGATATCGATCCCAGGATGAAGGTCTTCTCCCATGGGATGAGCCCTGAGAAGGTCGGCCTTGCCTACTCGGTATACCGTCGCGGCACTTCGAGCTTCATCATATCGGATGCAAGCTCCAACACGGTGACGCTCGGTGTGCTCGATGGAAGGATCGTCGGCGCGATAGATGCGCCCATATTCGCCCCAGGCCTGCTGCATGGCCCCCTCGACGTTGAAGCGATAAGGGCGGTCGATTCCGGAAAGATGACGGCAAACCGGGCGTTCACCTTCGGAGGCATTCTGAGGAAGATGGGAATTCAGTCGCTAGACGGGTCGGATCGGCGGGCAGAGGCATTGGAGGCGCTCGCCCTCTTCGCTTCGATGGAGATTGCAGCCCTCATGGTGCTTCTAAGAGACCTGAATGAATCCTGCCCGTCCCTATTCCTTGCGGGAAGCCCTGCAGCAGAGATCTCTTCTCGCGTATCCGAGCTTCTGGGCCGCGAGGTCCAGGCGCTCGACAACTTCGCTGCTGCCAGGGGATGCGCGGAGATTGCCTGCGACGTCTTCGAAGGAGCGGATGAGATCCTGGGAATCGAGGTCGATTCGAGGGTCCAAAGCCAACAGCTGGCCGGGGGCGGATAGGCGGTGGCTATAGGGCGCCTGGATACTGGGTTCGAGGCCAACGGCAGGCTGGGGGCAGTAGACGAGGGCCATAGGCGGCGGCAGGCAAATGCGAGCTTATAGGGAGAGCAATCGAATCCTTATCGTCCAATGGATCCATCACAGCTAATTGCTGTTTCAGTGAAAATATGAACGGGCAGGCAAACCAGGCGGTAGCTGCCGGAGAAAGCTGAGCATAAACGGCCGATCCATAAGAGAAGACCCCTGTCGGGATAGAATCCTTTTATATCATCGGCTCATTATATCATGATATGGAAGCTCGAGAATGGCAGTTGCGGCTCTCGGACCTGGAGGCGGAGGCAGAGGGCCTTGAGGGAAGGCGCGAGAGGGCAAAGGCCCTCAAGGCCAGTGTGGAGCTTGCCCTCTCCGAGGCCAATGATGGCGGTTGTCCCACAAACATCGCCGACCGTCTCGATCTCCTCTTGATCAGCTTAACCGAGCTCTCCAGGGAGAACGTCTGCACCAACACCAGGTGCCCGCATTATTACAGGAGATGCAAGATGAGATGACCCTACGGCCTCCGGCCGGGAAAGCTCCTGTAGACCCTCGCTCCTGGGGCGATCTTACCCTTCAGGCGTTCGATCTCGCTAGCTATTGCAGAAGATCTCTCCATAAACTGCTTTGATACGAGCTTCTCCAGACGCCCTTTGTCCACCATCGGTCCCTTTCCTATCCCGGGACAGTTTGGATTGAATCCTATCCTCAGCAGGATATCGCCTTTCGGCGTCTCCGTTTCGTCGACCCTGAATGGAAAGAGCCTGCATGCGACCGGCCGGACCGCGTGGATGCGGCAGTTGCCATCGTCGTAGAATACGCAAGATGTATCTGGCTTGCTCCTAAGGACCGGAAAGTCTAAAAGGACGATCCTTCCGGAGTCCTCCAGCTTCACTACCTGGCCGTCATAAGGCCGAAGAGTATCGATGAAGTCCGGGGGATTTATGCGCGACCGATGGCTAATATTCGAGATATCCCTCTCGGTTAGGTAGATCAGGTTCGACCTTGCCACGAACTCCCTCAGTCGTTCCATCGGTATTAGATCGTCGAACTCGTCGAGGGGGCGGCGGTGGTGGCAACAGGATCCGCATCTCTGACAGGCGAAACGGATATCCTCAAAGGCGGTCTCTATAAGGACCTTGGGCAAAGGATCGCCTCAAAAAAAAAAGAGAATGGAGGAGGACGCTTACATCGTCCTCTTTATCGGATGGTCCTCGGCCAGCACCTCGAGTCCGAGCTCCACTGCAGACTCGGCCTTCATGATGTCCACCATGGCCGCCGCGGGGAAGATCAGGGGGGCGTTCTCTATAGGGCCGTATAGGTAGTAGTCGGCGCCGACGATCCCTGCAACTAGGTTGGATCCGATATCCACCGGTGCGAAGGCCTCCTTGTGGGTCTTCTTCCACTTCTTCATCCAGTCCCAGGCAGAGGCACCGTTATGGAAGCCGCCGCCAACAGGCAGGCCGAGCATGGCTTTTACTGCGATGATGGCCCTAACGGTGGCACCGGAGCCGCTTCCTAGCGGCATTGCAGCGGTGTCGATGAGAGGCCTTGTTATGCCACACTCCGCGGCATACTCGAGCATCCCCTTGGCCGCTCCTCCCGCTGCCTTGGTCAATACATTCATCTTGCCTATGGTCCCCGTCTCCATGGCGTTGAAGGCAAGCACTATTGCCGAGTCTATATCGCTCTCCTTGAGCGCCTCCAGCTCCTCTGGTGTGATGGAGGCGTTTATGGAGTTGTGGATGGCGCGGTCGGCCACGCCGATCTCGGTTGCGTACTTTACTCCAAAAGCCCTCACGTCCTGGGCGGACGAGTCGATCAGGAATGGGTAGTCGGATATGCCCACGAACCAGTCTATCTCCTTGGCCATGGCCTCGTTAGTCTCGGCTACTATCTGGTTGAAGCAGGGATTGCCGGTGACATCGCTCATCTCCACCTGCGTGTTCCACAGCCTCTCAGCGGCGTCCTTGTCGAATACGCCCTTGTCCGGATCGGAAACGATCTTATGCCTGGCATAGAACATGGTGCCGATGCACACGGTGGCGTACTCCCCAGGCTGGCCGCCCACCTTGAACTTTCCGAACTCGAAGACCTCTTGCTTCTTATCGAATTTGAACATGTTATACACTCCCCGTCCATATCACGACTAGTTCTGGCATCCTGAGCATCACATATGCCAGTACTATTATCAACGCAGCACAAGCGCCGTAGAGGATGCCGATATCCCTGCCGAGCTTCTTTCCATACCTCTGGGCGATCTCTGCGCTGACGAACTCGATCTTCTCATCGATCTGGTCCATCCGGGCCAGAACTTCCCTGTATTGATCAGGGTCCACTACAACTGAGGGCACTACCTCTCGATTGTCTTGGGTCATGCCTTCTCACCTCACATCAATAGCGCAAAGGGCACTAGCATCATCGCCAGGGCAACCAGAAAGCCGATGGTAAAGCCCGTGGGAAATGCTGCGCTCACGCCCGAGCCCAGTTTCTGATCCCTGGCGATCAGCTGTGCTCTGTACTTGGTCTTCTCTGCCATCTGTTCAATGGGCGCCATGAAGGGCTCTAATGCAGTGGGCATGCCCTTTCCGAAGATTACTTCATCAGCCATCCTACATCCCTCCTATCCTCATGATCAGCCCGAAGAGCACCAGGACCAGGGTCATGCCAATTGCAATTCCCTCGATCTTGCCTGCGTAGATGCCAGCGTTGTGCTTGTTCTGCAAGCCAATCGCAGTGACCGCAGCGTCGATGGCGCGCATGCGAGCCCTGATGTTTGCGATCTCCGCTGCCATCGGCCTAAGGCCGTGGGCCTCCTCCTCCGCCGCCCCTTCCTTGATCTCTACGATCATGGGATCGCCGTCAAAGGCGCCCGGGTCCTTGGAGACGAGCTCCCTAACCTTGCCAGAGATCGTTCCAGCGTCCTCGGTATCGATCATGTCGATGAGCTCTATCTGCTGCTGGAAGCGCTCGATGACCTCCTCAGTTAGGTTCTGAATGAAGGGTATGGCACCAATGGCTCCCACTATGCGCCCTTCTTTGTCTATGCCTCCCTTTGCGAAGGCAACGATTGCCTGTCCTGTGATGTGGCCCTTGACCTCCATTCCCGTGACGATGATATATCTGATATTGGGGTTGGAGATGACGTTTGCCACCATCTTCTCTATTCCAATGTTCTCGGTCTTGCAGGGGCCCGCGATCGATGCCCCGGCATCCAGGAAGGGCTTTCCTGAAATGTGGGACCCGCAGGTGATTACGGCTACGGGGTTCTCCGGATTTCCGATCTCATACTCGCCTGTTATAACAGGCCAAGGATCGGAGGTCTCTCTCTTTGCCGCCATCTCAGACTCCTCCCATTCCTAGCAAGGCCAAAAAGGCCACGATCAGCCCGATGACGAATCCATACCAGATGTTGGTATAAATGCCGGCTATGTAAGACGTCTTCTCCCTGCCGGGGTAGGACGTCAAAAGCTGAGTATCCGGCGTAAGGGAGCCCATCAGATCGTTGGCGACCTTATCCAATTCTTGTAGCTTCGATATCACCGGGTCCAGCGTATACTGGATAACATCCTCTCTCTCCTCGGAGATGGTTCCGCCGATGGGGTCGAAGATCAGATGCAGTTCGGGTGAAACTCTTACGATTCCCATATTTTCCACCTCTTCTTACTGTGCGCTCGGTGGCAGAAGTCCTGTTCCAACCACTCCGGCCGCATCTCTCTTGACAAGCTGGAAGAACTTCTTGAAGTAGACAATCCAAACCAAGAAGCCTACTATGACCGTCAGGGCAGAGGGAAGGCCAATAGTGCCGATTCCACAGATACCAGTAGCGACCACGGCAAGCGCCGCAGTAGATATGGCATGTGTCAGGGTCCTGTCCTGTGTCTCGTCCGGTCCCAGATTGGCGTTGAAGGGATGCAGTATAGCCAGCGATCCGGCAATGAAGACTACAGCGATGTAGCCGGTGGCAATAACGCTCATCTGTATTGCAGCATAATCCGCGCTTCCGGAAATGGCCACGCTGAGGCCGAGCAATGTGATGGCTCCAGCACCGCCGAGGTCCATGGTCCCCTCCTCCATAACCGGGATGTTGAATTTGATGGCCTTATTGGTGATGAGGCCGATCAGGTACCCGAATCCCATGGCTATGGCAGTTCCGAGGATCGGACCTATGACACCGCCGATAGCAAGGCCGAACATGGCCGCAACGATTCCCATTCCCAGGGCGAGCATTCCGATGGAGGGCACGCCTGTTCCTATACCGTAGCTGCAGACCCTCCTAACGGAGTTTGCTCCGAGCACCACGGCCGGGATTACTCCTAATGCTGCGATAAAGGAGGTCCAATTGCCGGTCATGGGGCCCAGGAAGGTGGCCAGGTAAATTCCCACCAATCCTCCCACTACTCCGTATATCCGGAGCTTCATGGGTTCTACCTTGGACAGCGCTCCGCCGCCAGCTGCTGCGCTCATCTCAGGCACCTCCAGTAATCATTACAGCCATTACTCCAATGATCGCAGAAGCCAAAAGGGCAGCCTGCACGACCCTGGGCCACCTCTTGAACTTGGTGTCATGGAATCCCTCAATCGTCCCCTGGATGTTCCAGGATGCCAAGACGGCGTTGACGAGGAAGATCCCTATGGCGAATATCCCAGAGAGGCCTGGGTTTCCGTTGATGCTCAGAAGCGCGAAGTAGATCAGGGATCCGCCAGCGCCTCCGAGAAGGCCGCCGATCGTTCCGCTCACGTAGCAGACGGTCGGGATTCCCTGGCCCACGGTTCCAGGAGCCATGTAGGGCGGCTGGGGCAGCTTCGTTATGGGATCGTAGTTCACCTTGGCCGAGGCCGGTGGTGTGCCCACTCCAAATATGTAGACCCAGTTGCCGACCAACATGGTGGCATCGATCATTATCATGGCACCGACTGCGCCGCTTGCGACGATCAATATAATATTGTCCGTCATCTTCATCATCAGACCTGCGGCAAGGAGGCCGGTCAGGCCCGAGCCTGCGGCGAGCTGCACGGTGCCTGTCCCGACTCCTGTCGCCTGGGCCATCGCAGCCGGGGCTCCGCCTACAGGCACGAAGTGAACGCCTATCGCTACCAGGAGGCCGCCAATGATAATCTCAATTATATACATTACAGAGGTTGCATCGATTCCGGTCATGCCTCAATATCCCCCTTGTACTCTGGGTAGGGTCCGTACTTCTTCCGGGCGTAGTTCTCCAGCATCTTGTTGTAGATGTTGAGAATGATCACTATCACGATCCCTGTTGCTACGACCAGCACTCCCTGGGTCGCCGGGTCGAATATCGTCGCCCTCCAGTTGTCCAGGAAGACCGTGAGCCCGAAGGCCATCCCTGTGGCTGGACCGCCGAACTTGGCGCAGAACCAGGCGTTGTCGATTGAGCTTCGAACCCCCGCCTCGGCCTCTCTAACGATATGCCCCGAGTCCATGGTGTTCAGACCGGCTCCGAAGGCGGTGTTCTGGAACTCCCGCTCGGCACCATAGTGAACGTCACCAGTGGACGATCCAATGGCCCCTACGGCCAGACCCCATATCATTGCGATGAGGGGCATGGGGAAGGGATGTGTCATGGGTAAAACATAGGCCATTATATATGAAATACATGTTATACAAAATGCCGTTATCCATGCATGTGCCATTATAGTTGTCGTATGCGTACGAAGAACGTCTAAGAATACATATTGGTTGAACCTGGCCTGGCTGGCGTTCCTGCCCATGTAAGCCGTGGTCGAGAAGACCCCGTTGAACAGGGCAGCTACTGCGGCGCCTAGAGCTATAGAGAGCAGCGCGGGCATTGCGAACTTCTCTATTAGCACCATGGCCGTCCCGGCAGCAACAGCACACCAGAGGGCGTTCGATGGTGGCTCCCCTGAGATCGCCTTATTGTAGATCCTGTGGGGGAAGCCGACCTGAGCTGCCAGTTGCACTTGCGAGTTGGGGTTGCTCTGAGATCCTACGTCGGACTCAATATCCTCACTAGCACCCGCAACGGTCGCAAGGGCACCCATAGCGGCCAGGAGCCCCATGCTAAATGCGTCCATTTGTCCTCCTCCTTTTCATCTTCGCCAAATCATCGTGAACCGTGAAAATTTGGCTAATAACGCTCTTGTTATCACTTAGCTAAACTTATAAACCTTTCGCGATCGGCCTCGGATAAACGATAGCTTTCCACGGGCCGGGATTGCTACACCGTCGTCTCTCGGCCTTCTACCAGGGCTCCTTCTTGGCACCCATCTTGTATCCTATGATGTTCGTGAGTCTGTGGAGAACCGGGGTTATCAGGAGGATGACCAGGATGATAGGAGATGTGAAGTGCTGCAGATACCAGGTGGGCGAAAGGAAGAAGGTCAGTGCCCATGATCCGAGAACGAAGTCTAGCTGGTCCACCATGAAGAGGGAATCCCCTCGCTTCATCCCGAGCCGGCGCTTGAGAAAGCTTGCGGTTAGATCGCCGAGCATCGATCCCAATGATAGGCCGAGGAGGACGGGCAGCGCGCACCATCCATCCCCAAAGCCTGGAAGGCCAAGTGCGGGCGCCATGTAGTTCTGGATGAGCCCTGCAATGAGGCCACAGGAGGTACCAAAGGCCATCCCTCTCATGGTCTTGCCATTTCCGAAGATGCGCCGACCGTCGGGGAAGTTACGCCCGAGGTCGACGGGCGGCCCTCCACCGAGCAGCGCTGCGAAGTTGTTGGGAAGGTAGGCGGGCAGCATCAGCCAGATCGCAGTGATGAGGACGTTCATGTTGCACTCCGGAGTCTTCTGGGATCTCCGGAAATCCGCTTATATCAAACTATCTACCATTGCCGCGCCCACCGCCGGCCATCCCAATCGAAACAGTTAAGTTCAAGTTGCATCTTCTTGGGCGTCGGGCGCCGATGGTCTAGCGGCTATGACTTGGGCCTTCCAAGCCAAAAGGTGCGAAGAGAGCCTACAACCCGGGTTCGATTCCCGGTCGGCGCACCATATTCTGTCTCATGTTTTTATTTACGTTGAACGCCGAAGCGCTTTTCGTTACCTTTATATCCTAGTTTGGCCTGTCTGGAATTCATGAATACTGGGGGGGAGACCTCCAACATCCGGGGCTTGCTGGCCGAGAAGATCGCAGGCGAGATAACGCTCTCGCAGAATCCCGGCGAGACCTTGAGGAAGTGGCGGAGGAACTTTACCATAACCCAGACGGAGCTATCCTCCTATCTGGGGATCTCTCCCAGCGTGATCAGCGATTATGAAAGCGGCAGAAGGCGATCGCCTGGAATCCTCATCGTGAGCAAGATCATAGATGCCCTTTTGAAGATCGACGAGATGCGTGGATGCAACGTTCTGCGGGCTTATGAGAACATGTTCGGGGACATCTTCAGCATGGGCGCCATCTGCTCAGTATGCGAGTACTCGGATCCCATATTGCTCTCCGAGTTCATCTTACGGATCAATGCAAAGGTGATATGCGGCCGAACAGACGTTCTGATAAACGGTTATACGATAATAGACAGCATGAGGGCAATTCTGGAGCTCCTTCCCGATCAATTCCATAAGATATACGGGCGCAGCACCGCAAGAGCCCTCATATTCACAGGAGTGAGGTCTGGAAGGTCACCAATGGTCGCGGTGCGGGTGACAAACCTCAAGCCCGGCGCGGTCATACTTCAGGGCATTGATGTCGAGGAGGTAGACCATATTGCGATCAAGATAGCCGAGGTTGAGAACATACCACTCCTGGCCACCACGATATCCTCTGAGGAGCTCTCCAGCACGTTGAACAGAAGGTGATCTTTTCTGCCCTCCGGTATAGTGAGTTACGGTGTCTATATTCCCAAGTATCGAATACGCGTTGACGAGATAGCCCGGGTTTGGGCCCAGGGGGAGGAAGTCTCCGAGGGCCTCAAGGTCTTCGAGAAGGCCGTTCCGGATGTGGATGAGGACTCGGCAACGATTGCGGTCGAGGCCGCGAGAGCTGCAGTCCTTCGATCCAACATCGATCCCCACCGCATAGGGGCAATCTATGTCGGCTCCGAGAGCCACCCCTACGCAGTCAAGCCCACGGGGACGATAGTGGGCGAGGCCATTGGCACATCCTCAGAATTCACGGCAGCCGACTTCGAGTTCGCCTGCAAAGCTGGGACGGCAGCCGTTCAGGCCTGCCTTGGACTCGTTGCATCCAACCTGATCGATCTTGGCCTTGCAATCGGCACTGATGTGAGTCAGGGCGCTCCAGGAGATGCCCTCGAATACACGGCAGCGGCAGGTGGGGCGGCCTATATCATAGGCAGCAAGGACCTGATCGCGGAGATCGAGGCCATCTTCTCCTTCACCACAGATACCCCCGACTTCTGGCGGCGCGAGGGCATGGCCTATCCCGAGCATAGTGGGAGGTTCACAGGCGAGCCTGCCTACTACAAACATGTGGCAAGCGCCGCTCGAGGGCTGATGGAGAAGATAGGAACCTCCCCGGAGGATTACGACTTCGCGGTCTTTCACCAGCCAAACGGCAAGTTTCCACCGAGGGTTGCTCGAAAGCTGGGCTTCACGGCTGAACAGATCGCCCCTGGGATGGTCGTTCCATGGATCGGGAACACCTATTCGGGTTCCACGTTGATAGGGCTTGCGGCGACCTTGGACCAAGCCCTCCCAGGGCAGAGGATATTCGTTACCAGCTTCGGTTCAGGCGCCGGATCCGATGCATTCAGCCTCAAGGTAACTGATAGGATCGACGAGATCAGGCATAGTGCCCCCCTCGTCAGGGACCTCATTACAGGGGGGAAGTACCTGGACTATGCAATGTACGCCAAACACAAGGGGAAGCTCAGACTATGAGACCGGTCTCCATCATAGGGATAGGATGCACCAAGTTCGGTGAACGCTGGGATAGCTCTCTAAGGGACCTAGTAGCAGAGACTGGCATCATGGCGATCGAGGATGCCCACGTCTCCGGAGAGGAGATCGACGCGCTTTACGTGGGCAACATGAGCGCAGGTCGCTTCGTGGAGCAGGAGCATATAGGGGCCCTAATAGCCGACTGCGCAGGCCTTTCGAGGTTGCACATACCATCCACGAGGGTAGAGGCTGCATGCGCCTCCGGTGGCCTCGCCTTGCGACAGGCATTGCTTGCGGTTGCAAGCGGACACCAGGATATCGTAATTGCCGCAGGCGTTGAGAAGATGACCGACGTATCGAGCGGCGCTGCGGCTGATGCCCTGGCTGCAGCAGCGGACCGGGAATGGGAGTGCTTCTTCGGCGCAACGTTTCCCGCCCTCTATGCAATGATGGCAAGGCTCCATATGCGGCGCTATGGAACCACTCAGGAAGAGCTCGCAGAGGTTGCTGTGAAGAACCATCACCACGGAAGCATGAACCCCCTCGCCCAGTATAGGATGGAGGTCACAGTGGACGACGTCCTCTCCTCGCCGATGGTTGCTGATCCACTGCACGTCCTCGACTGCTCCCCTATAAGCGATGGCGCTGCAGCCGTTGTCCTCGCCCCCGCGGAGAAGGCAAGCAGATATGCCGAGGTCCCAATCAGGATCATAGGGAGCGCGCAGGCAAGCGATACCCTCGCCCTCCACGATCGGCGCGATCTGACCACTCTCGACGCCACAGTCCACGCCGCGAGGAAGGCGTATGATCAGGCAGGTATTACGCCATCGCAGATAGACCTCGCCGAGGTCCATGACTGCTTCACAATTGCGGAGATTCTGGCCATAGAGGACCTGGGATTCTTCGAGAAGGGGGCGGGCGGGAGAGCGATCGAGGATGGGTTGACCACCTTGGATGGACCGCTCCCTATCAACACCTCGGGAGGCCTCAAGGCCTGCGGCCATCCCGTGGGTGCAACGGGCATCAAGCAAGCCTATGAGATCGCCCTTCAGCTTCGCGGTGAGGCAGGGTCGCGACAGGTGGACGATGCCGAGATCGGCCTTGCCCATAACGTTGGGGGGTCTGGCGGGACCGCCATAGTTCACATTCTATCGAGATGATGACGATGAAGACCAAAGCGCCGAGGTTTTGGAGGTGTATTCCCCAGAGGTATAACCTCATTGGCACCCATTGCGCCGCTTGCGACGAGTACTACTTCCCTCCCCGTAGCGTCTGCCCCAACTGCCGGCGCGATGCCCGGATCGAGGAGTACAAGTTCAAAGGGACTGGAACGGTCATAACCCATACCACCATTTACAGCGGAACCGATGACTTCGAGAGGCAGACCCCCTACAACCTAGCCATAATCAAGCTCGATGAGGGGCCCAGATTGACAGGACAGGTGGTTGCTCCCCCTGGTGAAGTCAAGATCGGGATGCATGTAAGGCCGGTATTTCGCATATTGGGAAAGGAGGGGGAGAGGGGTATAATCTACTATGGGACCAAGTTCATCCCTGTCGAGGGATGATCTCCGAGCGATAGGCCAACTGGCGAGTCCATAGTAATTCCAACGGGGAAAAGTTTATATATCGCAGAGTCCTATGATTAAATTCATATTTATTTAGGGGGATTAATCAGTTTTGAGCGACGCATCGGGCTACGACGCAAGTCACATCCAGGTCCTAGAGGGGCTGGAAGCGGTCAGGCGCCGGCCCTCAATGTATATAGGATCCACCGACTCGATCGGGCTCCATCATCTCGTCTATGAGGTGGTGGACAACAGCGTAGACGAGGCGCTGGGCGGATATTGCCATGAGATCGATGTAAAGATTCATGCGGATGGCAGCGTCTCGGTTGCGGACGACGGCCGAGGAATTCCGGTGGACATCCATCCTCTGCACAAACGTCCAGCAGTGGAGATAGTGCTGACGGTACTCCATGCGGGGGGCAAGTTCGACCACGAGTCCTACAGCCTCTCCGGCGGGTTGCATGGTGTTGGAGTCTCCGTCGTAAACGCCCTCTCGGAGTGGCTGGAAGTCGAGGTCAAGAGGAACGGCAGAGTTTATCGGCAGAGGTTCGAGAGGGGAAAGGCGGTCGATAGCCTCTCAGATGGCGGCCCTTCGGAGAGCACGGGGACCATAGTGAGGTTCAAGCCGGATCCGGAGATCTTTGAGGAGACGGAGTTCAGCTTAGAGACGCTATCCATCCGCTTAAGGGAGCTTGCGTTCCTCAATCGAGGTTTGAAGATCTCGATTCTAGAGGATGCGACCGGGAAGGAGAAGGTATTCCAGTACGAGGGGGGCATAGCATCCTTCATCGATCACCTGAATAAGAAGAGGGAGGTGCTTCATCCAAATCCCATCTACTTCGCACGCGATAGAGATGGGACCTGGGTGGAGATTGCCCTCCAGTATAACGACTCCTACAACGAGAACATCTTCACATTTGCAAACAACATCAATACGAGGGAAGGGGGCACTCACCTAAGCGGCTTTAGAGCTGCGCTCACAAAGACCGTCAACGACTACGCCCGATCGAATAAGCTCCTCAAGAACGATTCGAAGCTGACCGGCGACGACCTGCGCGAGGGGCTCGTGGCCGTCGTTAACGTCCGCCTTGCCGATCCGCAGTTCGAGGGCCAGACCAAGACCCGCCTTGGCAACAGCTCCATTCGTGGCATTGTCGAGTCGCTGGTCTCCGAGGGGCTCTCCGAGTACTTTGAGGAGAATCCGCAGGTCGCATCGAAGATCGTGGAGAAGGGGTCCGAAGCCCTGAGGGCGAGGGAGGCCGCAAGGAAGGCAAAGGATCTCACCCGGAGGAAGAACGCCCTTTCCGGCGCGGGCTTGCCGGGAAAGCTCGCCGACTGCTCCGAGAGGGATCCTGCGGCATGCGAGATCTACATCGTCGAGGGGGAGTCGGCCGGAGGATCTGCCAAGCAAGGCCGAAACAGGCACTTCCAAGCGATCCTTCCCCTGAGGGGCAAGATCCTGAACGTTGAGAGGGCAAGGCTCGATAAGATCCTCAAGAACGTCGAGATCCGAAACCTGATCACGGCTCTTGGAACGAGCATCGGCGACGATTTCGACATCACCAAGGCGAGGTATCACAAGGTTGTTATCATGACCGATGCCGATGTCGACGGCTCTCATATCAGAACCCTGCTCTTGACATTCTTCTATCGTTACGCCCGGCCTTTGATAGAGGCGGGTTACGTATACATAGCCCAGCCGCCGCTCTATCAGGTCAAGAAGGGCAAGAACGTTGCATATGCCTACAATGACATCGAGCTCAAGCGGGTGTTAGGGTCGATGGGAGGCAAGCCTGCGATCCAGAGGTACAAGGGCCTAGGAGAGATGAATCCGGAGCAGCTCTGGGAGACGACGATGAATCCCTCGAACAGGACCATGCTCCAGGTGACGTTGAAGGATGTCGTCGAGGCAGACGAGATATTCTCCATCCTCATGGGGAACCAGGTCGAGCCCAGGCGCGAGTTCATCGAGGCCCATGCCAAAGATGTGAAGAACCTGGATGTGTGATCAAATGGCCGATGTTTTGGTGAACATTACGGAGGAGATGAAGTCCTCCTACATCGACTACGCCATGAGCGTAATCGTTTCCCGTGCCCTTCCCGACATCAGGGATGGCCTCAAGCCGGTCCATCGTCGCATCCTGTATGCCATGTACGAGCAGGGCGTAACCCATGATCAGCCCACGAAGAAGTCGGCCAGGATCGTCGGAGACGTCATGGGTAAGTACCATCCGCATGGCGACGCGGCGATCTACGACACCATGGTGCGCATGGCCCAGGACTTTTCAATGCGCTATCCTCTGGTCGACGGCCAAGGCAACTTCGGCTCGATCGACGGCGATCCAGCCGCTGCCATGCGTTACACCGAGGTGCGCCTGTCGAAGATCGCAGGCGAGCTCCTGGTCGATATCGAGAAGGACACGGTGGACTATGTCCCCAACTACGACGACTCGCTGAAGGAGCCGGTAGTCCTTCCTGGCAGGCTTCCTAATCTCCTCGTCAACGGATCTAGCGGGATTGCCGTTGGAATGGCCACGAACATCCCCCCGCATAACCTGAACGAGGTTGTGGGGGCCTTGATCCAATTGATCGAGGATCCTGATGCAACGATTCCCCAGCTGATGGAATACATGCAAGGTCCGGACTTTCCAACCGCCGGATATATCATCGGGAGAGCGGGGATCGAGTCCGCCTTCATGACGGGCAGGGGATCTATCCTCATGCGGTCCAAGGCCGAGATCGAGCACGGAAGCAAACACGACCGAATAGTCATAACCGAGCTACCCTACCAGGTCAACAAGGCCAAGGTGATGGAGGACATTGCAGAGCTCGTCAAGGCCGACAGGGTTGACGGCCTCTCCGACCTCAGGGACGAGTCCGATCGCGAAGGGATAAGGATCGTGGTCGACGTCAAGCCTGGGGCGAACTCCAACGTCCTCCTCAATCAGCTGCTTCGCCATACGCAGCTCGAGACGAGCTTCGGCATCATCAATCTCGTCCTGGTCGATGGCGAGCCCCGCACCCTCAACCTATTGGAGACGCTCTCTCATTACATCGACTATCGAGTAGAGGTGGTCGAGCGAAGGACCCGCTTCGAGCTGAACCAGGCCGAGCGCCGTGCACATATCCTCGCAGGATTGCTCATCGCGTTGAGAAACCTGGATGCTGCGATTCAGCTGATCAGGGCTGCTTCCTCGCCAGTGGAAGCCAGGATCGGCCTTATCGAGGCCTTCGATCTAACCGATGAGCAGGCAAAGGCCATACTGGAGATGCGGCTCTCGCGGCTGACGGCCCTAGAGCAAGGAAAGATCGTCTCCGAGGCAGAGGAGCTCGATCTCGAGATGGCCAGATTGCGCAAGATTCTCTCGGCCAAGTCGGAGATCCTCGATATCATCAAGTCCGAGCTGATGGAGCTCTCTTCCAAGTTTGGAGACGACCGAAGGACGAAGATCCTGGAATCGGCAGATGAGGTGGATATCGAGGACCTCATCCAGGAGGAGGAGGTCGCCGTCACCATCTCAAGCAACGGCTACATCAAGCGAATGCCAGTTGCTGCGTATCGCATGCAAAGAAGGGGGGGCATGGGGGCCAGTGGGGCAGAGACCAAGGCAGAGGACTTCGTAAGCGATATCTTCATCGCATCAACGCTCGACTACCTCCTCTTCTTCACGGACAAGGGAAAGGCCCATTGGCTCAGGGTCTTTGCGCTCCCCGCTCTCTCAAAGGCATCTCGTGGCAAGTCGATCGTGAACCTCCTCCAGCTCGAGCCGGACGAGAAGATAACCGAGGCGATATCTGTCAAGAGCTTCGAGGGCGATGGTTACATAGTGATGGCTACTCGCAGCGGAAGCATAGTCAAGGTGCCGATAAGGGCATTTGCAAATCCGCGCAAGGGCGGCATCAAGGCGGTGAACCTGAAGGGAGACAGCCTCGTTGCGGCCCGGCTGACCGACGGAAACCAGGAGCTGATAGTTGCCACCAAACGGGGCAAGGCCATTCGCTTCTCGGAGGGCGATGTGCGGCCGAGCAACAGGGGGACGATGGGCGTCAAGGCGGCGAAGATCGCCGACGACGACGAGCTGATCAGCATGGACGTGGTCCGCGAGGGGGCAACCCTCTTGACGGTGACCCGGCAGGGAAACGGCAAGAGGACCGACCTCTCCGAGTACCCGCAGCAGCGCCGTGGCGGAAAAGGGGTCAAGAACATCGAGGTCAAGAAGGGCGAGGTCTGCTGCACCCGCACCATATCGGAGGACGACGAGCTCCTCCTCACGACCAAGGACGGGGTGATGATCCGCCTCTTGGCCTCCGAGATCAGGGTGCAGGGCCGTACCACCCAGGGCGTGCGGATCATGCGCCTGAAGAAGGGCGACGAGGTATCGGCCGTCGCGAGGATCGCAGGCGAGGTGGGAGGAGCCTAAAGTGGCTCCCCTCACTTTCATCGCTTTTGGGGACGCGGGGATGGTTGAGCGCTTGTTCAATTCGTACGGGTAATCTCCTCTAGCTGGATTGGCAGTTGTTGCCTGCGCATTCCTGCAACCTGCTCTCTTTACAATCATTCAGACGGAATATGTTCATGATCCCGCCGCGCTCAGGCACAATGGATGAAAAACGATATCTGGCGATGCTTTTTACTGCAAATATATTGGATACCCCCTTCAGGGGCTCGCTTGGGGTTGCGCCAAGCGTCCAATCCTCCCGGGAGAACTCAATCCTCCCCCTGGCCTCGACCTCGGCTGCAAGCTCTCTCTGGAAGAGGGCAAGCTCATTGTTGCTCACGAGGACCTCGCACTCGAACTTTCCCTCCGCGCCTGCAGTGCCCTTCACTTTGCCCGTTGTTCCAGGAATCGTTATCAACGACCATCACCTCGATCGATCGTGTTCTTTGGGAGATAAAGGCCTTTCCCATTGGATTTCTTCTCTCCATGCGAGATCTGAGCCGAGGATCCGTCTAACGTATCCCTATCTCATAAGCGAGATGGGCGATTGCGCCCGGCCGCCAGGGCAGCAGCGCCGGTAGGAATCCCTCCTCCAACAGCTCTGCTGAGGGCTTGGCCTTTCGGTTTATTCTATTCTTCCCCTCAATTTTAATGATTTCTTAGTAAATGGTAGGTAAAAAGGTTTAAGTATTCAGAGAAAATTTACGATAATTATGAAGGATTGGATGTGGAACCATCGGGGAGTATTCTATCGAGACCTACGATCTCACTAAGAAGTTCGTTCTTCATAGGGGACTGATATCCTCATTGATGCATCCCCTTCGAGGAGTGGAGATCATTCCCCTTGACCATGTCAACATCAAGGTCAGGTCAGGGGAGGTATTTGGTATTTTAGGGCCGAATGGGGCGGGAAAGACCACCTTGATTAAGATATTATGCACATTAATATCGCCTACGGAGGGGGAAGCCTACGTAAATGGTTATGATATAGTGAGGGAGAGCGTATTGGTTCGCAAATCGCTTGGCTTCATAACAACAGATGAGAGGAGCTTCTATTGGAGGCTTACCGGACGGCAGAACCTCGAGTTCTTCGCCTCGCTCCACGATCTTTACTCCGAGGAAGCGCATGAGAGGGTGAACGAGCTCTTAAATATCGTCCATCTGAGCGATAGGGCTGATGACCTCTTTCTTAGCTACTCGGCAGGAATGAAACAGAAGCTGGCCATTGCACGGGGATTGCTGAACGATCCTCAGGTGTTGTTCATGGATGAGCCCACGAGGAGCTTGGATCCAGGTGCCGCCCAGAACATAAGGGACTTCATAAAGAAGTATATAGTACGGGACCAGGGAAAGACGGTCTTCATCTCCACCCATAACCTGGTGGAGGCAGAGCAGCTCTGCAAGAGGATTGCCATCTGTGATGAGGGCAAGATCAAGGCCATGGGAAGCCCTGACGAGCTGAAGGGGGGCCTAGATGACGGCTCCACATTGCATGATGTCTTTCTATTCCATACGGGCAAGCGTTTCGAGGAAGATCGGACATCTAAGGGCACTTATCAGGGACGCTTGGGATTCAGGCCGAAGGGCGGCTTCGGGATGAGAAGGAGGGGATTCTGATGCTCAGGAAGGCGTTTTCTTTCATAAAGAGGAGCTACACGCTCCAGATGAGCTACAAGTTCGAGTTCTTCCTGAGATTGTTCTTCATGGTGTTCAACATCCTCACGTATTACTTCATAGCCAAGCTCATAGGGTCGGCGGGAATGACCTACCTTGAGCCCTATGGTGGGGACTATTTCTCCTTCGTCCTGATAGGCATAGCATTTTCAACCTATCTCATGGTATCGCTCAGGGGTTTCTCTGAGACCATTCGAGACGAGCAGATGATGGGAACTCTGGAAGCAATGCTTGTTACGCCTACGCCAACAACTACGATAATCACGTTATCATCGATATGGAGCTTCATCTTCGCCTCATTTCGGGTATTTATGTACCTGGTGGTGGGGATTCTATTGGGCGTGAACATGACCGATGCGAATATCATTGGAGCTCTGGTCATCCTCATATTAACGATAATATGTTTTAGCAGCATTGGAATAATGTCGGCGAGTTTCATCATGATCTTCAAGAGGGGTGACCCGATAAACATGCTATTCATGAGCACATCAGAGCTCTTCGGAGGAGTATTGTTTCCAATTGAGCTCTTTCCTCCCTGGATGCAGAACGTATCCCACCTGCTCCCGATAACATACTCCCTGAGTGGGATGAGGCACGCGCTGCTGCAGGGGTACTCATTATGGGATTTGGGACCGGATCTCGCAGCTTTAGTTATCTTCTCGTTCGTTTTGCTCCCTATGAGCCTATTGGCCTTCAATTATGCCGTCAAGAAGGTGAAATCGGATGGAACATTAATTCAATATTGAATATGTATAACTTTATTACAAGGAAAGCTTTTTGTATCAAATGATGTTATCAAGAGCTATGAAGATATTTGTGTGCGGCAAGGGCGGCTCTGGAAAGAGCTCCATCGCAGCCCTCATGGCAAAGATGATGGCCGAAAGGGGCCATAGGGTCCTCGTGGTCGATACCGATGAGTCCAACTACGGGCTTCACCGTCATCTTGGCCTGGAGCTTCCACCCGATCTTCTCAAGTTCTTCGATGGAAAAAAGGGCCTGTTCCAGAGGATGAGGGATGATAAGACCTTATTTCCGTCCGGCTGGTCCATGGACGATATCCCGGCGGATTACCTTAGCAAGAAGGATGGCATCAGCCTCCTCGCCATAGGAAAGATCCATGAGTTCGGCGAGGGCTGCGCTTGCCCCATGGGCTCCCTTGCCCGTCAGCTCCTTGAGAGCTTGACGCTAGGGCCAGGCGAGATAGTCATAGTCGACACCGAGGCGGGAATCGAGCACCTTGGAAGAGGCGTGGAGAAGGGAAGCGACATCATCCTCGTTGTGCTGGACCCATCATTCGAATCGATCGCGCTCTCCAAGAAGATTGTGGAGATGGGCGAGGGCCTTGGAAAGCCCGTCTACCTGTTCCTCAACAAGGCGGATGGAGATGTCCAGGGAGTTATGCTAAAGGACCTGGATAGCTCGAGGCTCGTCGGCATATTGCCATTTGATCCAGGGCTATTCCAGGCTGGCCTGAGGGGTGAGGAGATCAAGGTGGTGCCATCTGGGCTCGAGAGGCTGGCAGGCATACTGGAGGGTAACTGAGGATCATTATGGAGTCCCTTGCTGGCCGCGGATCTTGGGCTGGGCCAGGCCGAGGCGGCAATGGACACCATACTTTTAACCGGAGGGGGGCTGCAAGGCCGCCCTCCGATGGCCCTTTTTATAGCGAACCAACTCTTTGATAGGCTCAAATGCTCAGAAGATCGCTTTTATCGAGCAGGTTCAGGCTGGACTGGAAAGACCTCGCGGTAAGGGGATTTGCCATCATCCCGGGCAAGCCAAGCTCATCGATGGTCCGCCTGCAAATCTCAATAGGATTTTTATAGGCATCAGTACCCGCTGATTTAATGACTGCACAATGAATTTTCTGAAGATAATTGAGCCCCTCGTCCATGACCCGATACGCATCCTCTCCAAACCGCGGATCATCCCAGGCTGAGAGAAGCATCTTGATATCCCCAATGGATCTCAACCTCTGAATGGACCTGACGGAGCAATGGATATCATCGTAGATGGGCATCTCTCCTGCGACGGGAATTGCATCTGCGGAGAAGAGAGCAGCCTCCAAGGGCATCCATAGCGAGATCGAGCCAGGCGAATGGCCTGGTGTGTGAAGGACGCAAAGCCTCGAATCCTTGCCGAGTTCGATTACATCGCCATCCTTGAGGATTCTATCGATCCTGACCTTGCCACTTACCAGAGCCTTGAAGCCTGGGACTGGACGATCCATCAACTGCCAATCTGGATTCTCTATCCATCTCCGATCGGCAGAATGAGCCGCCACAGAGCATCCCGACATCTCTTTTACGGCCGCTGCGGCTCCGATATGGTCTGGATGAGCATGAGTTAGGATCAGACGCGATATCTCCCCTGGCCTTCGGCCGGTCTCTTTCAGATAATCCCGGATAATGCGCTCAGAGGAAGCAACTCCGCTATCGATCAGACAGATCTCCTCGCCGTAGATGAGATAGATGTACACGAATCGCGAAACTCTGCGGCCTGAGGGTTCTGATACCTGAAAGGGCATCTTCAATGCGTGAATGCGATCTGTGATCTTCATACCCTGCCTCATTGGATTAGGTCCGAGCGAGGTCGATAGATGAACTCCCGATGGCCTGCTCTTTGAATAAGAATCTTATATCGAGGAGGTCTCTTCTGGATGAACAGGATGGCCATGGGGCTCCCCCCTTAAGGCCTTTTTGCTTCCATGAAAAACAGCTGGTCGTGAATCCTTTATCTTTGAGATTTGACCATCCTGCCGGCTTCGGGTTTGCCATTGCTTGGAATGTCCTATTTAAAACTATTAGATACTCTTGTGGTTATATATTATCATGGCGTGACCCCCCCTCCCAGAATGCTACTAAATTTTAGTTGAATCCTATATTTTTATGACCTATCGTTGGTCGAAAGATCTATATATCATAAGTTTATAGCAACTCATATGGCCAAAGTATTATGGAGGTGATTGATAATAGTATAAATTGATATGACAATTATATTTCTGACAAACGAAGACGTCCGGGAATCGCAGTTGAAATTATCAAAATTGTTAAAACTAATATCGGTAGGTCGTATGATGACATTAGAGAAGATGGGCTGGATTGCAGCTCTCCTGATCTGCCTCCTTTTGCCCGCCTCTGCCTTCGAGGTGGATGTGCCTGGAGATCTCAACGGTGACGATTCCGTCTCCGATGATGAGCTCAGCCAGGCTGAGAGCAGCTATAGCGATGGATCGATCTCCTCCTCAGAGCTTGAGACCATCAGAGAGATCCATGATCAATATCCTCGAACCTTCACCGACAGCGTGGATAGGGAGATCATACTGTACAAGCCGGCTGAGAGGATAATCACACGGGAGCCGGATACTGCAAGGATCGTCGTTGCCCTTGGAATGGGGGATAAGCTGATAGCATCCGAGCAGGCGGCGAAGTCATGTCTTTGCCCCACCACATTCGAGACCTTCCAGGAAGGGTGCCTGAGCTGCTTCGAGACCATCCTCGGAGGCAAGATGGCCGACCTTCCCGAGACCAGCACTCGCTACGATATATATTACGAGCAGATGGCCGCTTTGCAGCCGGACCTGATCATCACATCGAGCGAATCCGCAGCGGAGGACTTCGAGAGCAAGGTCGGCTGTCCTTGTGTGGTTGCAAGCGGCAGTGGTAGAAGTTATTCCTACGAAAATGGCCTCTATGGGATGATTCAAGTTATGGGCCTGACTCTGGATCGAGATGAAGAGGCAGAGAACCTCATCGACCTCATTGAGTCGAAGGTGGATCGCGTAAGGTCGGTGACAGAAGGCCTGGATGATAGCCAGAAGCCCACCGTCTACCTGGCTCCCCGCGGTGCCGTCCAGGGATTCTACGATCCCAAAGAGGGAAGGGACTTCACACGCACCGAGCCCGGCTACGAGCCACTGGAGATCGCTGGCGGCCTGAACGTGGCTCGTGAAGAGACCGGAAGCTCCATCAACGTGGGCGTGGAACAGATCATCGCCTGGAGCCCGGACTACATCTTCATTGGGTGCAGCGACCCGGCAAACCGGGGGGCTATCGAGTTCGTTCTAACATCTCCTGACCTCGAGTCGGTAACCGCCGTTCGTGATAACCACGTCTACAACTTCTTCTATCCATACTGTAGGGGATCTCCACCTGACAGAAGCCTCTTCAACATGTTGTACATGGCAAAGGTCCTGCATCCCGATCTTTTCGAGGATCTGGACCTGGAGATGGAAGGAAACGAGATCTTCGAGGCCTTCTTGGGGGTGGACGGGGTCTTTTCCGAGTACGCCGATTACCTGGTTTGGCCCAGGGAGTATCTGAACAGCCTATAAGGTATCCTCGAGGGGGAAAAGGACTCCCCCTCTCCCCTAAAAGGAGGTGTTATCGATTCAGGGATTCATTAACTGGTTGGAGCTATGGAAGATGATGCGCCGAAGGGACCACCACGATGGCGATGTGGATAGGGCCAAATTCTGGGACCAGCGGGCCCAGGAGTTCAATCGCCATACGCTGGAGCATCGAGGGCGGACAGAAGAGCAGATAGAGAGGATGGGCCTTCTGCCTACGGATTCCGTGCTGGACATAGGGGCAGGCACTGGAAGGCTCGCCCTTCCCATAGCGAGGAGGGTTGCCAAGGTGACTGCCATCGATCAGTCCGGCGGCATGCTTGGCTGTCTTAAGGGTAACATGGCAAGGGAGGGGATAGACAATATAGAATGCATCCAGAAGCCCTGGGAGGATATCGAGATCGGCGTCGACATAGAGCCACATGATGTTGTTATCGCTTCGCATTCCCTCGGGATGCATGATATCGGGGGGGCTGTGACCAAGATGGACCAGGCTGCCAAAAGGCAGGTGTATCTCTTCACTTTCGCTGGAGGATGGATGCAGGATGGCGAGGAGGAGCTCTGGCACAGGATCAGGGGAAGAGGTCAGAGAGGCCACCGCCACTCCGATTATATGCTTCTCTACAACATCCTCCACGATAACCTTGAGATCTATGCGGATGTAAACATCACCAGAAGGGAATGGCAGCAGAGCTACGTCGATCTCGATGAGGCCGTCTCCAAATGGAAGGAGATGCATGACCTTTCAGCCGACAAGGAGGAGGTCTTGAGGGGGTACCTCGAAAAGGTCCTCCGGCCGGATCAGCAGGGAAGGCTGGCCTACAGCCGCCGCTCAAAAGAGGCCATGATCTCCTGGTCCAAGGGGACCAATGGCGGCGTTGCAGCTGTCCCCGGCGCCCCCTTCGGCAAGCGGGAGGCTTGAACATTGGAGATTGACCTCTTTTCACTGGCCGGTGGGGCGCTCGTCTTCATATTAATTGCCTCATCAATGAAGATAACGAGGCAGTATGAGAGAGCTGTGGTATTCAGGCTCGGAAAGCTCCTTGGGGCCAAGGGCCCTGGCCTCTTATTCATCATACCACTCGTGGACAGGATCGTTAGAGTGGACCTGAGGATAAAGGAGCTGGACGTTCCCAGGCAGACGGTCATCAGCAGCGATAACGTGAGCTTAGATGTTGACGCTGTCATATACTACAGGGTTACCGACTCCTGCAAGGCCATAGTGGAGGTGGAGGATTATGAGGCGGCATCGGCGCTTTTGGCCCAGACCACTTTAAGGGATGTCCTTGGCCAAAACGAGCTCGATACCATCCTATCTAAGAGGGATGAGCTAAACCGGGAGGTTCAGCAGATCCTGGACGCGATAACAGATCCTTGGGGCATCAGGGTCGTCACTGTGACCATGAGGGACGTTGCCTTGCCGGAGAACATGCTTCGAGCGATTGCACGACAGGCGGAGGCGGAACGTGAGAAGAGGGCGAGGATCATCCTTGCGGAAGGCGAGTATCAAGCATCCCAGAGGATGAACGATGCGGCCACCCTCTACGAGGATAAGCCAAGCGCAATGAAGCTCAGGGAGTTTCAGACGCTCACGGAGATCGCTAAGGAGAAGAACCTCATTGTCGTCTCAACCGGCTCCAACTCGTGTTCCAGCGCGAGCGACATATGCGCTACGGCCGGCCTTGCCAAGGCTGTGACATCGAGGTAGCCATGGTGAAGTTCGTCCGCCGCATGAGCAGCCGTTCCGGCAAGAGGAGCCAAATGCAGGAGGCCCACGACCAGTTCGTCGTGGGCAGGTACCTCTTCATGGCATTTATCGTGGCCTTGACCGTGGTGATCATCGGGGTTCTGATAACGTTAGGCCCCCTCAACATAACTGTAATGCAGGCCTATTCGGCCTTATTGGACCGCTTCTATCCCACTCAATTCGATGTTGACGAGCTAACGAGCAGGGTCGTCTGGAACATCCGGTTTCCCCGCATCATGGGCGGACTCATAGCCGGGTTTGGCCTGGGAGTCTGCGGATGCGTGATGCAGGCAGTCCTGAAAAATCCCCTTGCAAGCCCCTTCACACTGGGAATCACATCCGGTGCTCAGTTCGGGGTCTCGCTTGCGGCCGTTCTTGGGGTGGCAGTGGCTGGGGGTCCCTACCTGCTGGTTGGAAACGCCTTCCTCTTCTCCCTGCTATGCGCAGGGTTCATAATCGGCCTTGCGGCCATAAAGGGAAGCACCTCTGAGACATTGATCCTGGCCGGAATCGCTGTGAATTATTTCTTCAGCGCCATGAGCCAGCTCTTCAAGTACTTTGCAAACGATGATCAGCTCCGCCTCATGACCTCCTGGGGTATGGGGGACCTGGCGGCCTTCTCATGGTCCAAGGTCTATCTGCTCGTGGGAATCATGGTCGTCGGAATCCCGCTCCTCTTGCTCAAGTCATGGGACCTCAATATAATGACCTCGGGAGACGATACGGCGAAGAGCATGGGTGTTGAGGCCGAGGGCGTAAGGACCTATTCCATGATCATTACAAGCCTAATAGTTGCAACAATCGTCTGCTTCACGGGAGTTATCTCCTTCATCGGGCTTGTGGCACCTCATATGGCCCGCCTGATCATCGGTGTAGACCATCGCTTCCTGATACCTGCCTCAGGCATACTGGGGGCCTTGGTGCTGATCACCGCAGACGGAGTTGCCATGAACGTGATTGCGCCGACGGTCATCCCAACCGGCGTGATGACTTCGATCATCGGCGTTCCCTTCTTCATGTATCTCATGCTGAAGGGGAAGAAGAAGGAGTTTTGGACATGATGATTCAGCTTCAGGCAATGGGTATCGTCTTTGGATACAACAGCTCTCGGATATTGGACGATGTAAGCCTTGAGATTCCCCCGGGAAAGCTTGTGAGCGTGGTTGGGCCAAACGGGTCGGGCAAGTCCACCCTCATCAAATGCCTCGATCGGGTGCTATCTCCCCAAGGTGGCAAGGTCCTGATCGATAGGCAGGACATCTCAAAGATGACCAGAAAGGAGGTGGCAAAGAACCTGGCCTACGTCCCCCAGAGCAGCCTGCGCGTCTTTCCCACAACCGTCTACGACACCGTTCTAATGGGTAGAAGGCCTCATATCGGCTGGCTGGCGAGCACCGATGATGACGAGAAGGTCTGGAACGTGCTTCAACTCCTGGGAATCGAACATCTGGCAATGGAGGCATTCACCGAGCTTTCCGGAGGGCAGCAGCAGAAGGTATTGATAGCAAGGGCGCTTGTCCAGGAGTCGAAGGTCATGTTGCTGGATGAGCCAACGAGCAACCTGGACATATGGCATCAGCTCGATGTGATGGGCATTGTGAGAAACCTCGTCCAATCAAGGGGAATTACGGCCATACTCGCCGTACACGACCTCAACTTGGCCTCTCGGTTCTCGGACCGGATAATCATGATGAAACAAGGAAAGATCGTCTCCGCAGGACCACCCTCCGCCGTTCTCACGCCCGAGAACATCGCCAAGGTATACAATGTGGAGGCGGAGGTTCGAAACAACTGCGATACGCCTTACATCATGCCCTTGAGCCAGATCAGGGATGGAGGATCGAAGAGGACGCTCCCTGCCTCCAGGCGACGAGTGCACTCTCACGGGATCCTGGCGAGGCTTGCCCACTCATCCAGGTGATCATCCATATGATCTACCGCCGGCCTACAACCCCCGGCCTGCTGGCGGCCCTTGGCGGCCCTAATGCAGCCGACGGCGGATCAGTGGCCAGTCCCCCCATCGAGGGATCCTGCGTCCGCAAAGCCCTGCCGCTGGCCAGTGCCAGCGAGGCGGGCAAGACGTTCCGGGTGGTAGAGCAGCGAGATCAGGTTAATGGCGTGCTCGACCGTCCTCCTATCTGCCAGACGAGCCAATCCCTCCTCGTCCGGTGCCTCGTCCTCGTGGACGAATACCTCGATTATGTGGCGATTGGTCATCAGCTGGGCCATGATCAGGCCGGAGGAGGCCTCGTGAGCGCAGACCTTGTCTATGGGGGCGGCCCCGGGCATCCCGAGCGCCATGACCGCCTCGCAGCCATGCTCCTCGATGAGCTTCTTTGCCGCAACCGGCAGGTCCTTCACCCCAGGGACGGTGTAGCGGACGATCTCAGGCGAGGCATTTTTCTTGATCTCCTTTATGGCTGAACGAGCCATATCGTATCTGGCAAAAGTTGTGTCGGCGATGCCGATCCTCTTCATGGGCACGGGGTGGATGGCATGGGGTTTAGGGTTGTTGGTGGATCTGGGCGGCTCCAGTTTCTAATTCTAAGAGGACGGGCGGTCCTCTTTATGCCCCTTAATGGAGGGTCACATCCTCCCCTGACGCTCGGGAGAGGTCGCGAGCTTTGAATGTAAAGACGATCACAAAAGGACAGAGAAGGACTCCCAAGAGGAATACGGCGTGGTAGGCATGCATCAGCTCCATGGGGGAGACCATCTCATGGATCGCTCCGGATGCCCCACCTGGAACGTGGAGGCTCATCATGCCTATCGTCTCGAAGAGAGCTATTCCCACTGCCTGGCCCATGTACCTGATCATCTGGATGATGCTCGATGCCATTCCCGTATATTGGGATGGGCTCTGCTGCATGATGAGGTGGGTATTTGGAGGAAAGAAGATCCCGAGGCTTGCTCCCATCGCTGCCAGTGCGAGCAGGATGAAGCCCATGCTCGAATGAATTTCCAATAAGAACAGCAAGAGGAAGGAGATCAGATAGAGGACGGAAGCAAAGAGGCATATCGTCCTATTGCTCATCCTGTCCGAGAGGATTCCTGCAAGTGGGCCGAATACCACCATGGCGAGCGATGGCATCACCAGTATGAGGCCTGACCTGTCGACGGAGAATCCCTCGATCAGCTCCAGGTAGAACGGGAAGATGAAGAAGGCGCCTGCCATAATCATGCTCACAATAAGGCCGGCTGCGTTCGCGCTAAAGAAGCTCCTGTTTCCAAAGAGGCTGAGGTCGACGAGAGGCTGATCGATTCGTCTCTCGTAGATAAGGAAGGCGGATCCAAAGGCTAGAGCTGCAAGAAGGCTTGCAATGACCTCGAAGGAGCGCCAGCCCATGTGGTTTCCCATGTTCAGGCCGAATATAAGGCCGAAGAGGGCGATGAGTACGAGGACGGCGCCCAAGATGTCGAAGGAGCCCCTCTCCGAGGACCTCCTTTCCGGAAGGAACCTGGTCCCGAGGACGAAGGCGAGCGCTCCAAATGGTATGTTGATGAAGAATATCGAGCGCCAGCTGAGATACTCGGTCAGAAAGCCGCCCAATACCGGACCTGCGGCAATGCCGAGGGATGTGAAGGTGATTACGTATCCAAGCCCCCTCCCTCGTATATTCTCGGGCAGGTAGGCCGTGATCATGGCAGGGGAGAGCGAGATCAGCATGGCAGCGCCGACCGCCTGGACGACCCGGGAGGCGATGAGCAGCTCGATCGAGGGAGAGAGGCCGCAGCAGAGGGATCCTACGACGAAGAAGACGTAGCCGGAGAGGAAGACCCTCTTGTAGCCCAGAAGGTCGCCGAGCCTCCCGAAGGCAACGATGAGGCAGCTTAGCACCAACAGATAGACTGTGAGGATCCAGGATGTCATGGCCGTCGTGACGTCGAAGTATCTGGAGATCGACGGCAAGGAGATGTTCACTATCGTGGAGTCGAGGGCGCCCATGAAGGAAGCAAGTACGATCGTCAGTATGATGATATTCAGGTGGCCCACGTCACCTTGGGCCCCGGCTCGTTGATATTGCGCACCCGCCATGTTTCCTACATCCTATCGTCTTGATATCGTCGCTAATTCCACCGTTTCATGATATCGATAATATATTTAAATACATTCCACATAATACCATCGTTCAAGCTACTCGCCGCAGTACCTGCACTCCTCCTCTTCGTCAGTCTCTCCGAGGTAGAGCACCTGGCCTCTCGATCCATATCTGTAGACGGTCACCCCTTTGCACCCCAGCCTGTAGGCGAGGTCGTAGATCCGAAGGACGTCATCTGCTGATGCGCTATTTGGCAGGTTTACCGTCTTCGATACCGCGTTGTCCGTATGCTTCTGGAAGGCGGCCTGGACCTTTACATGCTGCTCTGGATCGATCTCGAGCGCGGTGATGAAGAGATTCAACATATCCTTCGGGATCCCTTTGATCTCGCGAAGCGTTCCCCTTCGTGCAACCTCGGCCATCAGATCCTGGCTGTAGATCCCCCGCCTCCTCGCCTCCTCCTCGAAGAGGCGATTTCCCTCTATCAGCCTTGCGCCGGCAAGCACATGGCGGACGAAGGATATGGCGAAGAGCGGCTCGATTCCAGAGGACGTGCCTGCAATGATGCTGATCGTGCCTGTTGGGGCAACTGTAGTTACAGTTGCGTTTCGCATGGCAGCGGCGCAAGCGTAGCTGCTCTCCTCGAATGCTGAAAAGGATCCGCGCTCGAGCCCTAGCCTCTCAGACTCCTCCCGTGCCGTCCTGTTGATGAAGCTCATGACTTCTTCGGCCGCTTTCAAGGCCTCGGGCGAGGCATATGATATCCCGAGGAGTATGAGCATCTCAGCGAAGCCCATCACGCCAAGGCCGATCTTTCGGGAGCGCAGCGTGGCCTTCCTGATCTGGGGGAGGGGAAAGCGGTTCACCTCGATCACATCGTCCAGGAAGCGAACGCCTAGGCGTACGATCCCCGCAAGGAGCTCCCAGTCCACCTCCCCTCCCTTTACCATCCGCGAGAGGTTGATCGATCCTAGGTTACAGGACTCGTGAGAAAGAAGGGGTTGCTCCCCACAGGGGTTTGTGGCCTCGATCGTTCCTGGAATTGGGTGCAGCGCATTGATCCTGTCGATGAAGATCATACCGGGGTCGCCTCCCCGCCAGGCCGAGGTTGCGATCAATCTAAGGAGAACAGATGCCTCGATCGATCCCACAACCTCGCCGGATCTGGGATTTACGAGATCCAGATCGCCGCCTTCCCTGGAGATCTTCATGAAATGGTCGCTTGCGGAGACAGAGAGGTTGAAGTTCTCGAGGTGTCCCGGCTGGTCCTTGGCCGCTATGAACTCGAGTATGTCCGGATGGTCCGCACGAAGGACCGCCATATTCGCCCCCCTTCGGCGCCCGCCCTGCTTGATCACGTCCGTTGCCGCATCGAATATCCGCATGAAGGAGACAGGACCGCTTGCAACGCCTCCAGTGGAGGCGACTGCGTCTCCCTTCGGCCTCAGCCGAGAGAAGCCAAAGCCCGTGCCCCCGCCGCTCTGGTGTACGAGGGCCATCGCCTTGAGGGCGTTGAATATGCCGGAGATGGAGTCCTCAACGGGCAAGACAAAGCAGGCCGAGAGCTGGCCAAGCGGCAGGCCGGCATTCATCAGCGTGGGCGAGTTGGGCAAAAAGAGAAGGTCTTTCATGGCATGGAGGAAGCGTCCCTCGACAGCCTCCCTATCGCCTCCAAAGCGCTTCTCGGCCGCGGAGACGCAGCGGGCAACGCGGGCGAACATCTCCCCCGGCGTCTCAATTATCTCCCCTGCAACGTCGTGCCTCAGGTACCGCCTCCTCAAGACCTCGATCGCGTTTACGCTGAGCTTGAGGTCGTTTGCAACGCCGATGTACTTCTTCGCCCCCCTGATCTCTCCTCTCCTCTGGCGGTAGAGGATGTAGGCCTTGGCCACCTGGGCGTAGCCGGCATCGATCAGCACCTCCTCGACGATGTCCTGGATCTCCTCAACGGTGGGGGCGTCGCCCTGGCGGTCCTCTGCCACGCAAACCACCCTCTCTGCCAGGGCCTCTGCCGCATCGGGATCGACTATCCCCAGGGAGTCAAAGGCCTTACCAATTGCCCTCACTATCCTCTGAGGATCGAATGCAACAACCCGGCCGTCTCGCTTTATGATCCTCTCCATGGCAGCCTCTATCCCACTTCCTCTCAATCCCACTTACCTCATCCGCAGATATCCACAGATATCAGTTATCTGCAGAAATGATATAAACCTGCATGGCCCAGGGGGCCTTTGCTCAAATGCTATGGAGATAATTGGATGAAGATCGCAGTATCCGGCAAGGGCGGTGTTGGAAAGACCACCTTATCGGGGACACTGGCGAGGCTTTTTGCCCGGGACGGCTACAAGGTGATAGCAATCGACGCCGATCCTGACATGAACCTCGCCTCTGCCCTTGGAATCGCGCAGAACCCGCGCCCCATCACCGACTATAAGCAACTTGTGGAGGAGAGGGCGGGGATGCCAATGGGCATGTTCAAGCTCAATCCCAAGGTCGACGACGTGATGGATATGTGCGGCTGCAAAGGGCCCGACGGCGTAAGGCTCGCGGTGATGGGCACGCTGGATGCGGGCGGGACCGGCTGCATGTGTCCTGCAAGCGCCTTTCTAAAGGCTCTGCTGCGACATGTGATCGCGCGGGAGAAGGACGTTGTCATATTGGATATGGAGGCGGGAATAGAGCATCTCGGCCGTGGGACGGCCCGCGGGGTCGACGCTATGATCGTCATAGTCGAGCCTGGCTTGAGATCGGTCGAGACCGTGGAGAGGATCAAGCGTCTTGGAGAGGCAATCGGCGTTACCAACCTGCTTGCTGTGATCAACAAGACAGATGAACCTGGCATCATCGAGGAGAAGCTCGACGGGATGGGAATCCCAGTACTCGGGACCATTCCCTACGACAGGAACCTGATAGAAGCAGACCTCCACGGCAAGGCGCCGATCGACGTCGGCGGGCCCGCGGTCGAGGCAATCAGGGGGATCAAGGCAAGGCTCGAGGAGATGATAGCGGAAGGTCGGGCTTGAGGGACGCTGCTGGGTAGCTTGGAAAATATTTTGATTTGTGGATGCACTGAGTCGAGATGGTGCGGACCTGGACTGCATGCTCGGCTTCGGCGATCCAATCACAAAGGCCGGGCCAGGCTTTACCGCAGATCTGGGGATGGCACGATCTCGCACCTGCGGAAGCTAAATCCTGCCATTGGGAAGACGGGATCTCAATTCCTGCGCGCAATGATCGACCCTCGACGCCCCTCCATCGCAGGGCAAGCTCTGGCACACGGCCTGCCGCCTGCCAGGCGAAACATATCGAACAAGGGACTCCCAACAGCTAATTATCCTCGCTCTTCCTGATCAAATAGTAGCTTGCTGAGAGGGAGAAGATGATCAATGCGAATCCAGCCAGCTTGAAGCAGTCTGTGGTATCCTCGAGCTCGAGCAAGATCACATTTCTGGCAAGGGCGATTAAGGCCAGCAGGAATACGATCTGGACATTGAATGTCTTATCCAACTCATAGCCCTTGAGCGTCTCCAGCAGCTCGACGCCTATCAGAACCAGGAGTATAGTGCCAAAGAAGTTCAGCAGCTCTTTCATCTGCAGGCCGAAGACGTTCAGTATAACGTCCTGGAAAAGGGTCCAAACCAGCTCAATCGCTGCGATTATCAGGACGACAGCCATTATCCATGTCAGAATGAGGATGATAACTTCTTGCAGCTTGGCGATGAAGTCCATGAGATGGCACCACATCGACATCATGCACAGGTTTTATAAATAGTTCGTCTCCAGGGAGGAGAGTCCCTGGCGAACCCCCGGGCTTATCTGGGATATAGGCAGGTTATGCCAGCGCGACTCACCATTCTATCATATCCTTCGCTACAATCCAGTGCTCGCCCACCGTTGGCGCAATCCGCCGTCTCTTTTATGGCCGAGTATCCTGTCGTCTTCTTCAAGCTTTGCGACCACCAGAGCAGGACGCCTCTTGGCTAGGCCGAGATCAAAGATCCGAAAGGGTACTACGACCACGTCACCCTTCACAAATCTTCCCAAGCTTCGTCCTCCTCCTGGGCTAGCCACTCCTCGGCAAGGACTGATTCGCTCAGGATGGCCGTCTCGATCCCGAGCCTCTCCCTGGAGAATTTATCCTTCAAAGCTCGCTCCTCCTTTGTCATATTCCCGGGCCCGAAGCCGAGGTCAGGTCCGGCTCCTTGCGGCGTCGGCCCGTTTGGATGCGTTGAGGAAGGTCATCCCCACCACCTCGCCCTTCTCGCGCCCGATTATGACGCCGTCCTCGGCGAGCTCTTCCTCCGGCTCTCGATAGTAATACCCATGAATCTGCTGGTGTTCAACCCTTAACTCCCCACGTTTTAGGGGATATATTTAGTCAAAATGCCAATGCATATTGATTTAGGAAATACCATATTCCCTAGCAGTGTGGAATCAGAATTCTGATTTATCGATGGTATGCTGCTTGATTCATAGAATACTATCCCCTATTATTATGGAGTTAAGGTTCAACATCCTAGCTACAATTTATCTACTTGGGCGCGCAGCTGGACAGGCGGTTGTTCCGCAAATGGTTGAGCAGGAGTATGAGGGGCTCCCATGAGGACACTCGGCGATCGGATCCACATTTTGCTGCTCGACTTAGCTTGACATTGTCAGATTATCGATCAAATCGATAACGAGCGGCTTTGAAGCCTGGAATATTTTAATCGTAATATATCGATATCAGCCGACTTCTATTTATAAACAATGTGACATTGTCAAGTTAGATGCAATAGTTTGAGATTCAAGATAGAATTAATGATACTGCTATTGATTTTAGCACTCATATTTATATGTGAGTATATCGGACAAAATTGTAGAGGGGGGGATACTCGAATCCATGTCCGCTATGGCAAATAATAGCTTGATATCATCTCTATCAAACCATTTATTTATTATTTTTTTGTCGAATTCGTATATGTTTTCTTCCTTGGTGTTAAAAAGTTCAAGTATTTTTCCACGAAGTTCCTTGGATACAATAGGCGATGATAGGATTGGTGAAATAATTAACCAAGGAAAATAAATGTCAGAACTTGCTGCACGAGAATATTTGATATTATTCATCAATTTATTGCATATCGATTTTGGGATTTCTGATTCAACTAAAGTTGATATGATTTTTAATAGCCGCAAAAAAGATAATGCAGCAAAGCAGAATAGAACATCTTTATTATCAGACCAGGAGATTATTTTTTGATCCTCAAGTGAATAAATTGGCTCTCCGTAGTTTTTATTATAAAATCTTGCACATTCATCATTTGTGAATAATAATGCACCATTACCAGACCCTTCTAGTTTGACCGCAGTAAAGACAGCAGAACCAGAAAAAATACTGCTAATTGTATTATTGGACGCAATTTTTTGGGCGGCACTACTCATTTCACAATAGGTTCCTTTAGCGATTCCACCTCTTACGAGAATACCGTCCGAGATCCATTGTCTAAAAGCAAAGCGCAAAGCAGAAAGAAGATGGTCTGCATTATTTTGTGATGATGAAACAAACGCACAATCGCTAAAAATATTAAATCTAACAGAGTTAAATTCTCTTGATGCCACTATTAAAGGCCCAGAAAAATCCAAGAGACATAATTTTATGTCTTCATCATCTTTCTTCTTTGAAAATCCTAGGATATCAAGATAAGCTACGACTGCATCATTGAATTCAATTGATTTTTCCAAGCTAACTTTTATTGCTGATATCGGTACATTGGCAATTTCACCCTTAAGTTTCATTGGACTAATCGGAAGATCTTTCTTTACATTTGTTTGTCCTTTCATCATAATCATCTTTGAATCAAGACCATCTATATTATTATGTCTATACCCGCTTTGCTCGAGTGTGCCACCTATATCTTTGATTTCAATGATCCTGGTTTCCTTCTTGAACGGACCTTTTTTGCCATTGCCCTTCAATGAAAGGTCTGAAAAGGCTTAGGGGAAGGCCCAGGGGATCGGCCCCCATAATCCTCCCCTTACTTAAGCACCAGGTCCCCGAGCCGCAGCCCCTCGTCCACGATGGAGCCCACGACCTTGCCGCCGGTAATGCCAAGGGCTCGATCCACATCCTCATCAGGCAGCGCTGCTATCCATCCCATGCCCATGTTGAATGTCCTGTACATCTCTGCCTCGTCGACACCTCCCAGCTCCTGGAGGAAGCGGAATATCGGCTGGGGCTCCAGGGGATCTGTTATATCAAATCCGAACCCTGAGATTCGATGAAGCTTGAGTAGGCCGCTTCCGGTAATGTGGGCCATGCCGTGGACATCGCACTCCTTGACGAGCTTGAGCGCCTCCATGTAGATCCTGGTCGGATCGAGGAGGACCTCCCCGATCGTCCTATTCGATCCGGGCATTTGGTCGAAGTATGTATAATCCGACTCCTCGATTATCCTTCGGGCGAGAGTGTAGCCGTTGCTATGAAGGCCGGAGCTTGGGATTCCCACAAGCACGTCTCCGATCCCTATCCCTTCGCCTGTTATTATCTTATCCTTGGAAACCCAGCCCAGGGCGGTCCCAGCAAGATCAAATCCCTTTATGATCTCAGGCAGCGATGCGGTTTCCCCTCCGAGGATCGTCAGGTTGGAGATCTCGGCTCCGCGCTGGAGGCCTATTGCGATCTGCTCGGACATCACGGGATCAACCTTCTCGACGGCCAGGTAGTCGACGAAGGCCAGGGGCTCGGCCCCGATGGCGAGGAGGTCGTTTACGTTCATTGCCATGCAGTCTATGCCAACGGTATCCCACTTCTTCAGGGCGTTTGCGATGAGCACCTTGCTTCCCACGCCGTCGGTCGTCATGGCGAGGGCATACTCCCCCATGTCTATGAGCCCCGCGTAGTGGCCAATATCGGTCATGGGGGCGCCAAAGCCCATCCTTTTGCCTGTCAGCACACGCTTCATAGCCTCAATCGATCGGTTCTCCTCTTCTATGTCCACCCCGGATGAGGCGTAGGTCATCCGTTTCATTTTGACCCCCCCACCAAGCCCGAACTCTCGATGAAGCTCTCCTACAGCTCTTTTTGCCTCCTTCGACGAGACCACGAATGAGACGTTGTGCTCGCTAGAACCCTGGCTGATCATCATCACATTTATCCCAGCCCGGCCCATGGCTCCAAATATCCTGCTCGCCACGCCCGGGGTCCCTGCCATCCCAGCCCCAACAACGGCCAGGGCGGCGACGTCGCGGTTGTGTGAGAACTCCCTCACAACTTCGCGGGGGAACTCAGCTCTCAACGTCTCCTCCGCCCGATCCAGATGCTTATCCTCGACTACAATCGAGATGTGAGCCTCGGAGGATCCCTGGCTGATCATGATTATATTTACGTCGGCGTTTGCAAGGGAGGTGAAGGCCCGTGCCGCAACCCCAGGGGTGCCGATCATCCCCGCACCGGAGATGTTTAGCATGGCGACGCTTTGCATCAGAGTGACCGCCTTGATCACGTCCTTCTTCCGGACGTCCTCTCGAATGATCAACGTTCCGGGACTGTCGGGATCGAATGTGCATTTGACGCGCACAGGGATTCCCTTTCTAATGGCTGGCTCGATGGCTCGCGGATGGAGGACCTTCGCACCGAAGTAGGAGAGCTCCATCGCCTCGATGTAGGATATTTCGGGAATGGTCTTGGCCTCGGGCACAATCTTCGGGTCGGTCGTGAGGACGCCTGGAGTCTCCTTCCAGAACCAGATCTCGTCTGCGCCAATGGCCGATCCGATAATGGACGCTGTGAAGTCCGATCCTCCCCGGCCAAGCGTGGTAATGATCCCCTTCTCATCCTTGGCGATGAAACCGGTTACCACGGGAACGCCCGAGAGCGGCATCAGCCTCTCCTCGATGAGGGAGTACGTCTTCTCAATGGGACGGGCGTTTCCGTAATCGCTGTTGGTGATGATGCCTACCTCCCCTCCGGTATAGTCCCGGGACTTGATGCCGATGTCCCTGAGAACCCCCGAGAGGATGGGTGCTGCCAGCTGTTCGCCATAGCTGGAGATCCGGTCTATTGATCGGGCGGTGAGCTCGCCAAGGTAACAGATGCCGACGTAGGCCTTCTCAAGCTCGCTCAGCTTCCTATCGGTGATCTCCTCAACCTCCGATCTTATATCCTCGTTGTCAATGGCGTTGGAGATGGCCTCATTGTGCCTCTCGGTGAGCCTCTCGATGAAGTCTATTACCTCTGCAACCTTTCCCTCCTCTGCCGATACCCTTGCGCAGTTGAGAAGCTCGTCGGTCACCCCTTGCAGGGCTGAGGTCACAAGCACTATCTCGTTCTGATCGTGGAAGTGCTTGACGAGATCCCCCACGTGTCGAAGCCTCTTGCCGTCGGCAACCGAGACTCCTCCAAACTTCATTACCAAGCGTGCCATCGTGAAAACCTTGCCAAACCTTCCGTCCCATCGATATAAGCTTTACTCGGGCTATTTTATCTCGTTCTCGTCCAGTTCATTGGATGAGCGGATCTGTTCAATCTTGCGATAAGGCAGAAGGCGCATTGGAGAAGGCGCATCAAGTTAGATGCGCGTCCGCCTCGCCTCGGTCCATGGCCCAAGGCTTATATAGGTGGAGTCAGAGGTCAAGGAGTCCGAGGCTGGAATCAAGTCCTAGACTAGATTTACCTTCATCACAAATATCGCGGTGCGTGTTATGGGCAAGAGGAAGAAGATAGCTGAACGTGTAACGACATTGATGGATAAGCCTGATATGATCCGTAATATTGGGATCGTCGCGCATATCGATCACGGGAAGACCACCCTCTCCGATAATTTGCTTGCCGGGGCGGGGATGATCTCCATGGACCTAGCGGGCAGACAGCTCTTCATGGACTTCGACGAGCTGGAGCAGGCGAGGGGCATCACAATCGATGCGGCCAACGTCTCCATGGTCCACGAGTACGACGGCAAGGAGTACCTCATCAACATGATCGATACGCCCGGTCACGTTGACTTCGGAGGTGACGTCACAAGGGCCATGAGGGCTGTGGATGGCGCCGTAGTAGTTGTTGACGCCGTGGAAGGGGCCATGCCACAGACCGAGACGGTTCTCAGGCAGGCCATCAGGGAAGGAGTTCGGCCGGTGCTCTTCGTGAACAAGGTCGACCGCATGATAAACGAGCTCAAGGTGGAGAAGCAGGAGATGGCTCTGCGCCTTGGCCGTGTCATCGACAACATCAACAAGCTAATTCGGGGGATGGACGAGGAGAGATACAAGGCCGGATGGCGTTTAGACGCCGCTAATGGCAGCGTGGCCTTCGGCTCCGCCCTCTACAACTGGGCGATCAGCGTGCCCCTGATGAAGACGACCGGCATCGGCTTCGAAGAGGTCTTCGACTACTGCAAGAACGACAACATGAAGGAGCTGGCCCTGAAGTGCCCCCTTTATGTGGCCATCAACGAAATGGTAATCCGCTTCCTGCCAAGCCCCTTGCAAGCCCAGAAGGAGCGCGTCCGCGTGATCTGGCACGGAGACTGGAGCAGCAAGGTAGGCAAGGCCATGGCCGCATGCGATCCAAATGGCCCTCTGGCCTTCATGATAACCAAGGTCAAGATCGATCCCCACGCCGGCGAGGTGGCAACGGGGAGGCTCTTCTCGGGAACGCTGGAGCGGGGCATGGAGCTGATCATCTCTGGCATTTCCAACACAAACCGCATACAGCAGACCGGAATTATGATGGGCGCAGAGAGGGTAGAGGTGGAGAGGATCCCCGCAGGGAACATCGCCGCCGTGACCGGCCTTCGCGATGCGATCGTTGGGTCCACCGTCTCAACAGAGACCATAACCCCATTCGAAGCGATCAAGCACGTCTCAGAGCCCGTAATGACCGTGGCAATCGAGGCCAAGAACATGCGAGACCTGCCCAAGCTCGTGGAGGTGCTGCGCCAGGTGGCCAAGGAAGACCCCACGCTCCAGATCAACATCAACGAGGAGACGGGCGAACACTTGATGGCTGGGATGGGCGAGCTTCACCTCGAGATCGTTGCCTATAGGATCACGCGAGACAAGGGCGTGGAGATTAAGGCCACGCCGCCCATAGTGGTCTACAGGGAGTCGGTTGTGGGCAAGGCAGGACCAGTGGAGGGCAAGTCGCCCAACCATCACAACCGCTTCTACATCGAGTTCGAGCCCCTGGAGCCCGGTGTCGTTGACCTTCTCCGCGAGGGCAAGGTAGATATGAAGATGGACGAGGTTTCAAGGAGACAGATGCTCATGGAGGCGGGCATGGACAAGGACGAAGCCCGCAGCATAGTGAACTCCTTTGGGACCAACATGTTCATTAACATGACGAAGGGCATACAGTATCTCCGGGAGACGATGGAGCTCATCCTGGAAGGATTCGAGGAGGCCGTCAAGAACGGGCCCATCTGCAGGGAGCCGGTCCAGGGCGTCAAGGCCAAGCTGATGGACGTCAAGCTTCACGAGGACGCCATCCACAGAGGCCCAGCCCAGGTCATACCGGCCGTCAGGCAGGCGGTCCAGGCAGGCATTCTGCTCGCCGATCCCACCCTATTGGAGCCTTTCCAGAACGTCTTCATCCAGGTGCCCCAGGATCAGATGGGCGGGGCAATGGCCGAGATACAGGGCCGCCGGGGCATCATACTGAGCATGGAGACCGAGGGAGATATGATCATCATCAAGGCCAAGGTCCCGGTGGCTGCGCTGTTCGGCTTTGCAGGCGCCATAAGGTCTGCCACTGAGGGAAGGGCCATGTGGTCGACGGAGTTCGCTGGATTCGAGCCGCTTCCTGCAAATCTCTTGCTGGAGGCGGTCAAGCAGATACGTACTAGGAAGGGCCTCAAGCCCGATATGCCCAAGCCCAGTGACTATCTCAAGGCCTGAAGGCAAGGCCCTCGAAAGTATTAAACGCAATAGCGAGATACGCAAGATTAATAAGGAATCTGTTGGAGGATGGATACATGGCAGAGAGCAAGCCGCACCTCAACTTAGCGGTAATCGGACACGTTGACCACGGCAAGTCAACGCTTGTCGGAAGAATGATGTTTGAGACGGGTGCCATTGATCCCCATATCATCGACGAGTTCAGGAAGGAAGCCACATCCAAGGGGAAGGCAACCTTCGAGTTCGCATGGGTCATGGATAGCCTGAAGGAAGAGCGCGAGAGGGGCGTGACGATCGATATCGCTCACCAGCGCTTCGATACGGATAAGTACTATTTCACCGTGGTGGACTGTCCCGGCCACAGGGACTTCATCAAGAACATGATCACAGGGGCAAGCCAGGCTGACGCCGCCATTCTAGTGGTGGCCGCCCCCGACGGTGTGATGGCACAGACGAGGGAGCACGTATTCCTATCGAGGACTCTGGGCGTCAACCAGCTGATCGTAGCCGTCAACAAGATGGATGCAGCTAAGTACGATGAGGCGAGGTACAAGGAGGTTAAGGAGGAGGTTTCCAAGCTCCTTCGCATGGTTGGTTACAAGGTTGACGACGTTCCCTTCATACCGACATCCGCCTTCGTCGGAGACAATCTGATCAAGCTGAGCGAGAACACCAAGTGGTACACGGGACCGACAATGATCGATTCCTTGAACAACCTCAAGCAGCCGGTCAAGCCAACCACGCTGCCGCTGCGCGTTCCGGTCCAGGACGTCTACACGATCTCCGGCGTTGGCACCGTGCCAGTCGGGCGCGTCGAGACGGGAGTCATGAAGAAGAACGACAAGGTCATCTTCGAGCCCGCAGGGGTAACGGGGGAGGTCAAGTCGATCGAGATGCATCACGATGAGGTGGCTGAGGCCCTGCCCGGCGACAACATCGGATGGAACGTGAGGGGCGTCTCCAGAAACGACATCCGCAGAGGCGACGTCTGCGGCCATGTGGACAATCCGCCCACCGTGGCCAAGGAGTTCACCGCTCAGATCGTTGTTCTGCAGCACCCGAGCGCTATCTCCGCCGGATACACACCGGTCTTCCACTGCCATACCTCTCAGATCGCCTGCACGATCACCGAGCTCAAGGCGAAGCTCGATCCCCGAACAGGCGCGGTGAAGGAGCAGAACCCAGCCTTCATCAAGGCGGGCGATGCAGCCATCATCTCGGTGATCCCGAGCAAGCCGATGGTCATAGAGAAGGTAAAGGAGATCCCGCAGTTGGGAAGGTTCGCCATTAGGGATATGGGTCAGACTATCGCGGCGGGCATGTGCCAAAACGTGACGCCGCGTTAAACCATTTATTTTCAGTTGGTTGAACTATGCAGAAGGCAAGAATAAGACTCTCCGGGACGAATCCCTCCATGCTGGATGATATATGCAACCAGGTGAAGGGAATCGCCCAGAGGACTGGGGTGCATATGGCAGGGCCGATCCCTCTACCCACCAAGCGTATGGTCGTTCCCACGAGGAAGAGCCCTGATGGGGAGGGAACGGCTACCTGGGATCACTGGGAGATGCGGGTACATAAGCGCCTGATAGACCTTGATGCAGACGAGAGGGCTCTAAGGCAGCTCATGCGCATCCAGGTCCCCAAGAATGTGAACATCGAGATCGTGCTGGAAAGTTAGGCTGGACTCGTAGTATAGTCTGGATAGAATAGGGGCCTCCGGAGCCTCAGACCCGGGTTCGAATCCCGGCGGGTCCGCTGCCTTTTTACCTTTTCTTTGGCTCATCAACGCACGGCCTGAGCCTTTATATCTCATAAGGTACTTCGGGGAGACATCCTCCTATGCGTCTTCCCTAGCGAGAAACGCTCAGGAGATGAGAACGAAACGAGACGGCTGTTGACCGTGTGATGTATCATGATCACCATTAAAGATGTGGAGCATATAGGCTGGCTTGCCAGCATCGAGATAGCTGAAGAAGAGCGAGAGGAGTTCGTGGCCCAGTTCAACTCAGTGCTTGACTGGTTCCACCAGCTCGACGAGGTAGATGCGGATGACGTGAGTCCCACATATCGCGTGCTGGACTTGGTCAACGTATTTAGAGAGGACCATGTGTTGCCCTCCCTCGCCCAGGAGGAGTCCTTGAAGAACGCCCCAAAAATCGAGGCTGGCTACTTCAAGAGCCCGAGGATAGTGTGATTGCCATGCTCTCTGGGCTCAAGAAGGATCTGGCATCTGGATCGGCCGAGGAGTATCTGGAAGGTCTCTTCGAGAGGATCGAGAAAAGCAAGCTCAACGCCTTCAACACACTCTCCAAGGAGTCTGCTCTTGAAAGGGCTCGCAAGTTCGATCGCTCCCCCTGGGGCGGCCTCCTGGCTGGGGTTCCGATAGCGATCAAGGACGGCATATCCACGAAGGGGATAGAGACCACATGCAGCTCCTCCATACTTCGGGGATACATCCCTCCTTACGATGCCCACGTGATCGAGCGGCTGAAGGCGGAGGGAGCGATAATCATGGGCAAGACCAATATGGACGAGTTCGCCATGGGGACCTCCACGGAGACGAGCTGCTTTGGACCATCGAGAAATCCCTGGGAGATCGATCGGGTTCCTGGAGGCTCTAGCGGTGGAAGCGCCGCGGCAGTCGCTGGAGGCGAGGCTCCATGCGCCCTTGGTTCGGATACCGGCGGATCGGTTAGATGTCCTGCCTCCTTTTGCGGCATAGTCGGGCTCAAGCCCACATACGGCCTCGTCTCCCGCTACGGCCTCATCTCCTACGCAAACTCCCTCGAGCAGATAGGACCCCTCACGAGAACCGTCGAGGACTCCGCCCTGCTCTTGGAGGTTATCTCCGGCAACGACCCAAGGGACTCGACCTCGGCGGAGAAGGGTCAATATCTGGCTGGCGTCCGCGAGAGCATAGCAGGTCTCCGTCTAGGCGTCCCGCGGGAGTACTTCGGAGAAGGCGTGGATCCGTCTGTAGAGAAGGCGGTCTGGGATGCGATCTCGGTCCTCGAAGAGCTCGGGGCTTCATGGAGAGAGGTGAGCCTTCCCCATACCAAGTATGCGCTTGCTGCCTACTACATAATCGCCATGAGCGAGGCATCGTCGAACCTCGCCCGCTTCGATGGTCTCCGCTATGGAAAACGGATGGGCGAGGATCGTGACTGGCATACGACCTTCTCCAAGGTCCGCTCAGCCGGCTTTGGCAAGGAGACCAAGAGGCGCATCCTCCTTGGCACTTATGCCCTCTCGGCGGGGTACTACGGCCGATACTACCTGAAAGCCCTCCAGGTGAGAACGCTGATCAAGGAGGACTTCGAGAGGTCCCTCGCGGATGTGGACCTGCTCGTCTCCCCCACGATGCCCTTTCCCGCCTTTCGCATAGGCGAGAGGATAGACGATCCCCTCTCCCTCTACATGGCCGACGTCTTCACGGTTCCTATAAACCTCGCCGGAGTTCCGGCCATATCGGTTCCCTGCGGCTTTGCCGGCCGTCTGCCGATAGGGCTCCAGCTGATCGGAAGACATTTCGAGGAGGATCTGCTCTTGAGAGCGGCGCGTTCTTTCGAGGAGGCAACGCCCCATCATCTGAGAATGCCGGAGGTGGCCTGATGGCTGCGTATAACGACGTGATCGTGGGGCTCGAGGTACACGTCCAGCTCAATCGGCTGAAATCAAAGATGTTCTGCGGCTGCTCGACCGCCTACCATGATGCGCCTCCAAACAGCCATACATGTCCAGTCTGTCTCGGGCTTCCTGGATCGCTTCCAGTCCTCAACAGGAGGGCGGTCGAGAGCGGGATCAAGGTGGGGCTTGCCCTCAACTGCCGGATCGAAGAGAACACCCTATTCTATCGGAAGAACTACTACTATCCAGACCTTCCAAAGGGCTTCCAGATCAGCCAGTACGACTTCCCCCTTGCAACAATGGGGCAAGTGTTGATCAAAGGGGAGGACGGCGAGCGCAAAATCAGAATCACCCGAGCTCATCTGGAGGAGGATCCCGGAAGGCTCGTGCACGCCGGAACGATCGACAAGGCGAAGTACACCATGGTCGACTACAACCGCTGCGGAATGCCCCTCCTAGAGGTCGTGACCGAGCCAGATATGCGCTCGCCCAAGGAGGCACGGATCTTTCTCGACAAGCTCAAGTCCATACTGGATTACCTTGACGTCTTCGATGGAACGCTCGAAGGGGCGATGCGGGTGGACGCGAATATCTCTCTGAAGGGAGGGGACCGCGCTGAGGTGAAGAACATCTCCTCCTTCAAGGGGGTTGAGAAGGCCCTATCCTACGAGATAACCCGACAGCGCAACATGCGTCGAAGGGGGATGGAGGTGATCCAGGAGACTCGCCACTACGACGAGCTGCGGGGGATCACCGTGTCCATTCGGAGCAAGGTGGAGGCCCACGACTACAGGTACTTCCCAGAGCCTGACCTCGTGCCCCTCCGGGTGGCTGACTGGGTTCCGAATATTCGGGCCTCCCTGCCGGAGCTGCCCGACGCAAGAAGGGAGCGATTCAGGGAAGAGTACGGGATCGCCGACGACCACGCAAAGTCGCTCACGTCCGAGATCAAGGTCGCCGACTTCTTCGAGAGCGTGGCCTCCAGGGCTCCTCCAAAGCTCGCCGCTGTCTGGATCGCGGACGTCCTCAAGGGCGAGCTGAACTACAGGGATGTGGGAATCGAACAATTCTCCTCGGATGATATGGTTGAGATACTGCAGCTCCTCTCCGAGGGGAGGATCTCCGATGCCGCCGCAGTCTCGGTTATTCGAGAGATCCTCGATCATGGGGGGTCGCCCGCCCAGGTGGTCGAGGCCTTGGGCCTAGCCAAGGCGGGAGATGATGTCGTCCTCCAGGCCGTGCGCTCCGCCGTCTCCGACTGCGTCGAGGCTGTATCCGACTACCGCAAGGGAAATGAGAGGGCGCTCAACTTCATCGTGGGGCAGGTGATGAAGGGGACCAAGGGCCGGGCCGATCCAGGGGAGGCTCATCGCCTGGTCATCGAGGAGATAGAGCGTCTTTGATGGGATGGGCCTCTTTTGGGGCCCATTCTCCAAGGCTTTGGATGTCGAAGGGTGGGATATGCAATTGCGCCGCCATGAGGGCATCGGGTCGTGATTCTGAAATAGTTTGGAGTTTCTATAACCCGTCTATAGCTTGCGATCTCATGTAAAATTTCTTTTTACAAGAAACCTAACCACAAAGGAACAAAGCCACAAAGGACGCACAAAGAGCAAAGATCAAGTATTAGTCATTGTGCTTTTGTGCCTTTGTGGTGATCGTCCATAAGCCATGGTTATAATTATCACGTGGCAGCAAGTTCTGACCTGATATCCCTTTCAGGTAGTCCATCTTCTACTGGTTGGTATTTAGCGCAAAATAGTTTCAGCACCACCATGTGCTATTGATTTGTGAAAATACATCGATAAAAGATATTATATATCTAAAATCCTTCGTGCCAACTTAAACACTAGTGACTACTCCCCCGAATGAATTCGGGGGCATCTAGGTTGTATCCCAACCAAGGACTGTAATCCCAGTCGAAGGATATTCTTTGAAGCATTCAGATCTCTATCCATGACCAACCCACATCTAGG
>Ga0268276_1000280_pt1 | contig 61011 bp, 47 predicted proteins | sample saktaG_4_FD_190145 | JGI IMG/M metagenome (GOLD analysis project Ga0268276, IMG submission 190145) | Saline water microbial communities from Sakinaw Lake, British Columbia, Canada - sak_2010_1_5_45m | ecosystem: Environmental > Aquatic > Non-marine Saline and Alkaline > Saline ... | reverse complement strand
CCACTTTTATTCTTTCTCAACTTTTAGAAGAATATGGAGCTAATGTAGTTTATAAAGGTGGATTAAAAATTTATACCACCTTAGATTTAGAGATGCAATATTTTGCTGAAAAAGCACTTCAAGAATCTGGATATGAAGGAGCAATAATAGCCATTGAACCTCAGACCGGTCATATTAAGGCAATGGTAGGAGGAAAAGATTTTGTAGAAAGTAAATTTAATAGAGCAACTCAAGCTTACCGCCAACCCGGTTCAGCTTTTAAGCCTTTTATTTACCTTACTGCCTTAGATAATGGATTTACTCCCAGTAATATTATAGAAGATTCTCCGGTTACTTTCGAAAATGGATGGTCTCCTGAAAATTACGAAAAAGAATTTAGCGGACCACTTACTCTCAGAGAAGCATTTGAACAATCTATAAATGTAGTAGGAGTAAAATTATTAGAACAAGTGGGAATAAAAAAAGTTATAAATTATACTCATAAAGCAGGAATAAAAAGTGAACTTCGCTCGGATCTTTCTTTAGCTTTGGGTACTTCAGAGATAACCCCTTTGGAAATTGCTTCCGCTTATGCTACTATTGCCAATTTGGGAGTAAAAGTTGATCCTGTATCTATAATTCGAATAGAAGATAATAAAAGTAAAATTATAAAAGAGAATATTACTCAAAAAAAGACAGTATTTAAAGAAGAGACTTGCTATGTGCTTATAGACTTGATGAAGGGAGTAATAGAAAGAGGAACTGGTTGGAATGCGAAGATAGATAGGCCGGCAGCAGGAAAGACCGGTACTACTAATGATTTTGTTGATGCCTGGTTTATTGGTTTTACTCCGGATTTAGTTACTGCGGTTTATATTGGAAATGATGATAGAAAACCTTTGGGTAATAAAATGACTGGTGGAGTGGTTGCTGCCCCGATTTGGGCTAATTTTATGAAAAATGCCCTTAAAAATAATGAAAAAAAAGATTTTTTGCAGCCAGATAAAATAACTAAAATATCTGTTTGTAAAGAATCCGGGCTTTTACCTACTGATTCTTGCCCGGAAATATTAACGGTAGCTTTCATAAAAGGCACAGAACCTACATCTTATTGTACAATTCATCAGAAATATTTTGAAATACCAAAAACAGAAGAATATCCGGAAATTAAGAAACCCTATTATAAAGAAATTGAAGAAATTAAGAAAAAAAACGAAGAAAAACCCACAGAAACTGAAGTAAAGGAAGAAACTTTTCAATCTTTAATAGAAAAGCTTAGAGAAAAATATAAAAAACAAGATGAATGATTATTTCTTAAAATACGCAACTGTAACTCCAATCCCTCCTTCTTTTGTATCTCCGGTCCTGAATGATTTGATATAAGAAATCTTATCTAACATTTTTTTTACTTCGTCTCTCAGGATGCCTTTGCCTTTTCCATGAATTATGTACACCGGTGAAACTCCCAACAGATAAGCGTCATCTAAATATTTTTCTAACACAGGCAGTGCTTCTTCAATAGTTAATTGGCGAATAGAAATCTCATTTCTAAAAGTTTTTATTTTAAATAAAGAAAAACTATCCCTTCCGCTTAAACCTCTATTAAAACCATTTCCAATATGTCTATATTTTTCCGGTGCCTTATCAAGTTTACCTGCTTTTTCTATATCGAAAATTGAGACCAGCATTTTCACATTATCAATTTGAATCTTGCATTTTTCACTTTTGGCAGAAATAGAAAGTATTATCCCTTTCTTATTCAAACTCTTAACTAATACATAATCTCCTATTTCAATATTTTGATTTTTAATTAACTCTTTCTCCGGCTTTATCTTTACTATCTCATCTTGTATTTCTTTACTAATTGCTTGCATTTGTTCTAGCAAAGGACCTTTGGATTCTTCAATTAAAACCTTTTTTTTATTCAATCTCTCTATTATTTTTTCAGCCCTGTTCTGAGTTTCCTTTAATATCTTTTCTGCTTCCAGATAAGTTTTTAGAATTATTTCCTTTTTATTCTCCTCAATTTTGTTTAATTCTTTTTCTAATTTATCTCTAATTTCGATACTCTCTTCTTTAACTACTTCTATCAGATTTTTTTCCTTCTCAATTAGTTTTCTGTCTTCTTCAATCTTTTCAATCAAATTATCGGCTTTAATTTTTTCCTGGGATAAAAAGCTCTGAGCCTGAGAAACAACTTCCGGAGCTAAACCCAATTTTTGGGCAATTATAAAAGCGCAACTCTTGCCGGGTAATCCGATAGAAATCTCAAATGTCGGTTTTAAGGTTTCTTCATCAAATTCAACACGGGCATTACATACTCCTTTGGTTAAATATGCATAGGTCTTTAAAGAATCATGATGAGTGGTTGCTATTACCCTGGATCTCTCTTTACTTAAGAAATCTAAAACTGCCATACCTAAAGCTGCTCCCTCTGTAGGATCTGTGCCTGCACCTAATTCATCAAGTAATACAAGAGATTCAGAATCAGCTTCCCTTAAAATTTGAACTATATTCCTCATATGAGAAGAAAAGGTGCTTAAATTTTGTTCTATACTCTGTTCGTCTCCTATATCGCAGAATATCTTTTTGAAAATAGAAACCTCGCTCCCCTTCGCAGCGGGAATGTGTAATCCACATTGAGCCATAAGAGTAAGAATACCCATGGTTTTCAAAGTAACTGTCTTACCTCCTGTATTGGGACCAGTAATTACTAAAATATTAAAAGTTTTTCCCAAATTTATGTTAATGGGAACGACAGGACCTTGTAACAAGGGATGTCTTGCCTGGATAAGAATAATAATACCATCTTGGTTTAATATTGGTTCTACTGCCTTCATTTTATCAGCCAATACTGCTCGGGCATAAATAAAATCAATTTCACCCAAACTCAAAACACTATCATTAATCTCTTGTGCTCTTTCTCCAATAAGGGAGGTTATTCTTTGCAGAATTTTTAATATCTCTTGTTCTTCATCCTTAATTAATTGACGGAGTAAATTATTTAACTCTACCACTACAAAAGGCTCAATAAATAAAGTAGCTCCACTATCAGATTTATCGTGAACTATTCCGGGAAATTTTGCTTTTTTTTCTTGCTTTACAGGTATAACGTACCTATTTTGTCTTACAGTTATTAAAGGTTCTTGAATAATGGCGGCAAAACGGGGAGACCTGATAATGGTTTCCAATTTATTTTTCAGGGCTTGTTCTTTTTTTATTATATCTCTTCTAATCTTCCTTAACTCTGGGCTCGCTTGATCTAAAACTACTCCATCCTCATCGATACATTGAATTATTTCTTTCTCTAATTCGGAAAAAGTTCTTATTTTTTCTGCTCTCTCTCTAATTAAAGGATATTTTTCTTTGGTTTTCAATAGAAAGTTTTTAATCAAGCGAGAAGTTTTTAAAACTTTTAATATTTTTACAATCTTTTTTGCATCAAGGATAGATCCCATAATTGCAGATCTTTTTAATTCATTACTAATGTCTTCTAATCTGGAAAAAGGAGGGGTTCCGTCGTAAGAAATAATTTCTCGCATTTCGGTAGTTTCTCTTTGAGTATTAATAATTTGCTGCAAATCAATCTTGGGGGTGATATTTTCTATGATTAATTCACCAGTAGCAGTGGATATTTTTTCCTTTAATTGATTTTTAATTTTTGAAAATTCTAAAACTGAAAATGTATGCTCGTCCAAAATATATCTCACCTTTTTAAATACTAATAAAATATTTCGCAGTATTTTTTAGAACAAGTAAATTAAGATGGAATTTTTTAAGAAATTCTTCCGTGTTAAACTGAATGCTTAAAGGTAGCCAATCCTTTAAATAATCGTAGACAATTGCGGTCATGACCGCAAATCTATTGGCCAAAAACGAGCTTTCTAACTGTTCCTTCAAAAAAACCGGTAAAGGAATAAAAGCAATAATAACTAATAAAATTCCCACTATTAAAGAACCTTTGGTTAAACCAAACAAAGCTCCTCCTAAACCATCGATCCAGGAAACAAACAATAAGGAAAATATTTTTTTAAAAAATATTTCAATAGTTCTCGCGATTAGATATACTCCTAAAAATATTAGAGCAAAACCTAATATGTTTGCTATTTCCTTGCTTAGTTGGCTATGTGAACTTATATATTCTCCAACCTCTTTAAACCAAAAAATTGCCAGAAAAATAGCAGTGATAACTCCTATTAAATTTATTATTCCTCTGATAATGCCGCGACGTATTCCAATAATCGTATTTAATAAGATTATTATCGTTATTGATACATCTATCCAATTTATCGACATAAATATTCCCCTACTTACTCTCCATAAATATAGCGTATGGGATAGTATTATAAATTAAAAACTTAAAGCGAAAAACTAAAAACCATAATTCAAAATTCAAAACTATTTTCTTAGTTTTTAGTTTTGCGTTATAGTTTTGCATTTTGCGCTTTTCGCTTTACACTTTAGCGCTATTAGCTTCTCTCACTCTCTTATTTTAGCGTCAAACTTTACCATTAGCTTTTCTCTGATTTTTTTAAACGTATTTCCCACTTCCCGGTCGGTCAAAGTACGGTCTTCGGCTTGAAAAACCACAGAGTAAGCTAAGCTCTTATAACCATCACCAATTTGCTTTCCTTTAAATATATCAAACAAAGTTACTTTTTTAATTAATTTTTCATCGATAGATTTTATCGTTTTAATAATATCGGCAGAAAGTATTTCTTCTTTTATTATTATGGCCAAATCTCTCTGAACTGAAGGATATTTTGGTAAAACGCAATATTTGATATCTGAGGGAACGTTGGGTAATAAATTTTCAAAATCAATCTCAAATAAATTCACTTTCCCCGGGATACGATAATTGCTTATTACTTCCGGGTGTATCTCGCCAAAAATACCTACTTCTTCTCCTCCCATAATAATCTTGCCATTCCGTAGGGGATGAAAAGCAGGATGATTTCCGGGGATTACTTCCCAATTTTCCACTTTTAAGCTCTGAAAAACTGTCTCGATTATACCTTTAATATCAAAAATATCTAAAGAAAGTGATTTTTCCCAAATATCTCCCCGACCGATCTTATTTATTGCTCCGGCTATTATTAATTTCTCTTGAGGCAAGGAATTTGGTTTATCAAGGTAAGGTAAGTATATTTTACCCACTTCAAATATTTTAACTAACTCTGCTTGTCGATTAATATTCCATTTAATAACTTCTAACAAACTTGAAATTAAAGAGGTTCGCATTAAAGAATGGTCTCTGGTCATAGGGTCTTTAATTTTTATGGCATTCCTTAATTTATGCCCTTCGGGTATTCTTATTCTATCAAATATGTCAGGAGAAATAAAACTATAAGTTATCACTTCATTTAAACCACAACCGATTAATGTTTCCCTTGCCCGATCAATTACCCTGAATCGGAAATTTTTTCCCTCTTGGGCAATGGTAGTGTTAAAGAGAGTAGGTTTTATCTTATCGTAACCATAAATACGAGCAATTTCTTCAATTATATCTATTTCTCTTTCCACATCTCCTCTAAAAGAAGGAGGAATTACTTCGATATATTCTCCTTTATCTTCTACTACTTTAAATTCTAATTTATCTAAAATATTAATAATTTTATTCTTTGTTTTAGATTCATCTTTATCTAGAAGCTGTCCCAATATCCTATTTACTCTTTTTATCCTTAAATTTATCTTGCAAGGTTGATATAATTTTTCATTTGTATCGATTTTCCCCGAGCTTATTTTCCCCATAGCAATCTTATTTACCAAATCAGCAGCCCGATCCAGGGCGTATATTTGCACTTCTTTATCTATCCCCTTTTCAAACCTGTTTGAAGCCTCAGTTCTTAAGCCAAATTTTGCAGTACTTATTCGATTATTTACTGAATTAAAATAGGCTGATTCTAAAAATACATTTTTAGTATTTTGATCAATCTCAGAATGCTTTCCTCCCATTATTCCGGCAAGGGCTATAGGTTCTTCTGTATCAGCGATAACCAAACTATTGAAGGGTAACTGTCTTTCAACATCATCTAAAGTACAGATAGTTTCCCCCGGCCTGCTTCTTCGAACTATAATAGTCTTCCCTTTAATCAAATCAAGATTAAAAGCATGAAGCGGCTGTCCTGTCTCCATCATTACAAAATTAGTAATGTCTACTATATTATTTATTGGCCTCGCCCCTAATAATCTTAACTTCCATTTTAACCATAAAGGCGATTCTCCCACTGTAATATTTTTTATTACTCTTCCGGTATAACGAGAACATAAATCTTCTTCCTCAATTTTCACAGTAATATCTTTTTCAATTCTTTCATCTTCTTCTTTTATCTTTATTTCGGAAGTTTTAAGCTTATTATCGGTAATTGCTGCTACTTCTCTGGCTATTCCTATTATGCTCATTAAATCAGGACGATTAGAATGTATTTCAAAATCAAAGATTGTATCGTCAAATTTTATTATTTTTCTTATATCTTCCCCCAAAATAGCATCTTCTTCTAAAATTAATATTCCGGGTGATTTCCCCGGTTCAATACCCAGTTCAGAAGCTGAGCAGAGCATCCCTGAAGATAAAACATTTTTAAATTTCTTACTTTTGATAATTCCTATCTGGGGTAACTTTGCTCCTTCTAAAGCAACTACCACTTTATCAGAAACCTTCATATTTTTTGCTCCGCAAATTATTTGAAATACTTCCCCTTTTATGTCTACCTGACAAACAGATAATTTTTTATTTTCAGGATGTTGATCTATAGCAGTTATCCTACCCACTACTACTTTCTCTATCTCAGCAGATATGCTTTCCATCCTCCCTAAAATTATGCCATTTATAGTTAATCTTTGAGCGAGCTCTTCAGCAGATATATCTATATCAACATATTCTTTTAATAAATTATAAGAAACCTGCATTTTTCTCTTCCTCCTGTCTCGTATTTCGTATATAGTATATAGTATATCGTATTTCGTATATAGTATATCGTATAGCGGGTAGCGTTTAGCGCATAAGATACAGTGATGAGTAATATGTAATGAGTAATAAGATTATTATAGTTCTGAATTTATAAAAACAGGTTACTTGTCACTGTTTCTCTATGTCCACTGGCTACTGGATTCTGACTCCTGACTTCTATTTTTTTCACGATATACGATATACGAAATACTATATACTAATTTAGAATTGTTTTAAAAATCTTAAATCATTTTCAAAAAATAATCGTATATCATTTATACCATATTTCAGCATGGTAATTCTTTCTGCTCCCATTCCAAAGGCAAAGCCTGAATATTTTTCCGGATCGTATCCTACCATCTTAAAGACTGCTGGATCGGTCTCCCCTGCACCCATAATCTCTAACCATCCACTATATCCACAAGCCCTGCACCCTTTTCCCTGGCATAATAGACAAGATACATCCACTTCTGCGCTCGGTTCTGTAAAAGGAAAATAACCCGGCCTAAACCTTACCTTCCTATCCTTACCAAACATTTTATGCACAAAAACAGTTAAGACCCCCTTTAGATCACCAAAAGTAATATCTTTATCAACTGCCAAGCCTTCTATCTGATGAAACATGGGTGAATGAGTACTATCAGCAGCATCTCGCCTATAACATTTTCCCGTAGCGATAATTCTAATTGGAGGTGGTTGTTTTTCCATAACTCTTATTTCAACTGGTGAAGTATGGGTTCGAAGTAAAATTTCTTTGTTTATGTAAAAAGAATCCTGGTCATCTCTGGCGGGATGATCTTTAGGGATATTAAGTGCCTCAAAGTTATAATAATCTAACTCTACTTCCGGACCCTCTTCTATCTTAAATCCTAAACTCAAAAAAATTTCCTCAATCTCTTTTAGTACTAAATTAATGGGATGAATGGCTCCTTTATCTATTTTTCTCCCCGGAAGAGTAATATCAATACCTTCTCCTTGTAATCTTTTTTCTTTCTCCAGTTTTTCTATTTCTACTTCTTTTGTCTCGAGCAACTCTTCAATCTCTCTTTTCGTTTGGTTCAATAACTGCCCAGCTTTTGGCTTTTCCTCCGGAGAAAGCATTCCTAATTTTCTCAATAGGAGAGTTACCACCCCTTTTCTGCCTAAATATTCTACTCTTAATTTTTCAATATCTTTTAAACCCTTAACCATATTTAATTCAGACACAATTTTCTTTTTGATCTCTTTTATTTTGTTTTCCAATAGTATCCCCTCCTCATCATTAATAGCCCTGATAAAATAAAAAAAGGTTTATAATTTTCTTCGCCTTGTAAAGGGACGAAAATTCCTAAACCTTTTCCGCGGTACCACCCTTTTTGACCTGCTTTTTATTAAGCAAATCCATACTTTTCTCCTTATAACAGTGGAGTGCTGGCAAAACTTAGTTTTTAAAATTTCAGCCTGCAGTTCTAAAGTGAATTTCGGTTATTACTTATCCGGGTTAAATATTAAGTTAGTTATAACCTACTTATCTTTATTATAACTTTTAACAAAATATTGTACAGATATTAATATGTATAAAATAAACTTAATTAACGCTTTCTTTAGCTACTTTCACCACGCTAACAAATGCTTCGTGATTTCTTACTGCTAATTCAGCTAACATTTTCCGATTGATTTCTACTCCTGCAACCTTTAAACCACTTATAAATTTATTATAAGGTATTCCTTCATTTCTAGCAGCAATACCAATTCTGGTTATCCATAAACCTCTAAAATCTCTTTTTCTCGCTCTTCTATCTCTATAGGCATAAGAAAGCGCCTTCATCATAGATTCATGAGCAGTACGATAAAGTTTGCTTTTTGCTCCCCAATATCCTTTTGTTAATTTTAGCACTTTCTTTCTTCTTCTTCTTGAGGCAACACTATTTGTCGCTCTTGGCATACCATTCACTCCCTATCTTTTATATCCGAATTATTTTTCTATATGTCATTCCCGCACCCACTTTCATTAGTGTAAACTGCAGCGGGATTCTATTCTTCTTTTATCTTCTGGTTCCTTTGGGTACGATGCATCGTGCCTCTACTTATGAATTCCGTATTAAGTGCGGAATGGGAAAAACGATGTTTTAATATTTTAGAAAATATTAAGAATAAGGTAACAATACTTTAATTTTTTTTACCTCAGCACTGCTAACCCTAGTATCTTTCCTTAGATTTCTCTTGCGTTTTGCAGTCTTTTTAGTCATAATATGACTTTTATAAGCCTTTGACCTTATTATCTTACCTGAACTACTTACCCTAAATCTTTTTGCTGAACTCTTATGTGTCTTCATTTTGGGCATATATCTTACTTCTCCCTTAGCAATATTTAATTATTTTGGCATTAAAACTAAAGTCATATTTCGCCCTTCTAATTTTGGTTCCTTTAAAACTTTAGCTATTTCGTTAGAGTCTTCAATTATACGTTCTAATAATTTTCTTCCTAAATCTACATAATTCATCTCTCGCCCTCTAAACATTATAGTAATTTTCACTTGATTACCTTCTTCTAAAAATTTACATAGATTTTTTACCTTAAAATTGTAATCATGTTCTCCAATATTTGGGCGCATCTTTATTTCTTTCATTCCGCCGCTTTTCTGTTTCTTCTTCCCGGTCTTATTTTTTTTATCCAGTAAGTATTTATATTTTCCGTAATCAATAATCCTACAAACCGGGGGTTTAGCTTCTGGTGCAACTTCAACTAAGTCAAGATTACTCTTTTCGGCAAGCTCAAGACCCTCCTTTTTACTTACTACCCCTACCTGTTTACCTTCAAAATCTATAAGCCTAATCTTCTCTGCTCTAATTTCTTCATTTATTCTTAACTTTGGTGTTGACTTAATTCCTATTTTCCTCCTTTACACCGCTTAAAGATGAGCAATGTGCCAATTTCTATACATTTTAAATTAGTTTTTAGCTCAACTTTAAAATATCATTTTACTAATTTTAATAGATAAAAAAAATTAACTCTTAAATTTCCCTGAAATATATACAAATCTTCATTATTTTTAAAAAACTATAACATATTCTTTATTTATAGTCAATATATTAACTAACATATATTAATTAGTATCGAGTATATAGTATCGCGTATCGCGTAAAGAAAAAAAATAAAAACAATAGTTAAAAAACTATTATTTTCTTTCTTAAAATACCCCACTAAAGTTTAAATTAACTCGTATCTCGTGAATCATATCTCGCAAAAAACAAATAGTTAGAAATATTAAAAAATTAAAAAAATTGTGTGTTTGAATTTATTTTTCTTTCGAGATACGAGATACGAACAACAAAATTGTATCACGTATTGCGTAAAGAAAGAAAAAGAAAGGCACCAAACTTTCTATCTGACTAACTATATAATTGCCTATTCGAATTATATTTACTAACCAATCTTAAGATAAGGTTTTTTCTTCGACCTCTTTTAAAGCATCTTCGATAAACCTGGTTAATTTTATCCTCCCCAAGTCTCCTTTTCCTCTCTTTCTTACTGAAGCAAGACCCTCTTCCACTTCCTTATCTCCGAATATCAGCATATAGGGAATCTTTTCCACCTCAGCTTTTCTTATCTTAGCCCCAATTTTATCATTAATCTCGTCTAATTCTGCCCTTATATTATATTTACTTAATCCACTCATTATATTTTTGCCATACTCAATATGCCTGTCAGCAATAGGCAGTAATTTTACCTGAACAGGGGCTAACCACAAAGGGAATGCTCCCGCATAATTCTCGATAAGTATCCCGATAAATCTCTCTATGCTTCCCAGAACAGTTCGGTGCAGCATAACCGGTCTTTCCTTATTTCCTTCTTTATTAATATAGTAAAGATCAAATTTTTCTGGCATAATAAAATCTAACTGGATGGTACCGCACTGCCAACTTCTTCCTATGCAATCCCGTAAATGAAAATCTATTTTAGGACCGTAAAATGCCCCATCACCTTCATTTATAATATAATCTATCTTTTTATCTTTTAAAGCTTCTTCCAGACTACTGGTAGCTTTTTCCCATATTTCATCAGAGCCCATAGCATTTTCCGGTTTCGTGCTTAATTCCACGCGATAGGAAAAACCAAAAGTCTTATACATCCTATCAGTTAAATCGATTACTCCTTTTATCTCATCTTTGATCTGCTCCGGAGTCATATATATATGAGCATCATCCTGGGTAAAACACCTTACCCTAAAGAGCCCGTGAAGTACCCCGGATAATTCATGTCTATGCACTAATCCTAATTCACCCATTCTAAGCGGCAAATCTCTATAACTGTGAAGGGTAGTTTTATAAATTAAAATTCCTCCGGGACAATTCATCGGTTTAATAGCATAATCTTCCTCATCTATCTTGGTGAAATACATATTTTCCTTATAATGATCCCAATGCCCGGATTTTACCCATAATGATTTATTTAAGATAATCGGGGTCTTAACTTCCGTATAACCACTCTTATAATGTTCTTCTTTCCAGTAATCCTCCAGGATATTTCTTAACACCATTCCTTTGGGATGAAAAAAGGGGAAACCGACTCCTTCATCATGAAAGCTGAATAAATCTAAATCTTTTCCTAATTTTCGATGGTCTCTCCTTTTTGCTTCTTCAATTAATTTCAAATAATTATCCAGTTCGGATTTTTTATCGAACGAGGTCCCATAAATACGCTGCAGCATCTTATTTTTTTCATTTCCCCTCCAGTATGCACCGGCAATACTTAAAAGTTTAAAAGCTTTTAACTTCCCGGCAGAAGGAATATGAGGCCCTCTACATAAATCAATAAAATCCCCCTGCTGATACAAGGTAACTATATCATCTTCTATATCTTTAAGTAGTTCTATTTTATAATCTTCTTCTTGTTCTTTAAATAATTTTTTAGCCTCTTTTTTACTTATCTCTATCCTTTTTAGAGGGAGATTTCTACCCACTATCTCTTCCATCTTTTTCTCAATAAGTACTATATCCTCGGGAGTAAAGGAACGGTCTAAATCAAAATCATAATAAAAACCATCTTTAATAGCAGGACCAATAGCTAATTTTGCCTGGGGAAATAATTCCTTCACCGCCTGAGCCATAATATGGGAACTGCTATGATGATAAATTTCTCTGCCTTCAGGTGAGGCAAAAGTTATAATCTCAATCCGATCATTATCCTCAAGAACGTAGTTTAAATCCTTCTCCACTCCATTTACTACACCGGCAATTGCCTCTTTGCCTAATTTTTGGCTTATTTTAGCAGCAGCATCATGCAAAGTAGCGCCTTTATTCAATTTTATTTCCGAACCGTCTAATAAAAAAATAATGATCTCGGACATAATATTTACCTCCTTAATTAAACAAAAAACTTCTTGTCCTAAATCAGAAAAGGACGAGAAGTTTACTTTAACAATCTCGCGGTTCCACCTTTTTTAGTTTAAGTTAATATATCAAAAATTAACTCAAACCCGCTTAAAAATATTCTATCGGATATAACTCGCCTAATCATACTTTTCTTAGAAAAATTTCAAATTAGGAATTATTGTAGAAAGGGTATTCGATTAAACTTTTATGTAGATAATCACACCTTTACTGATATCTACTCTCTTTAAAAAAGGCAAATCTACTGTTTTCTACATAATCATATTTTATTTTTGGATTTCAACTGGTGGGCGGTACTGGATTCGAACCAGTGACTTCTTGCGCGTCGAGCAAGCATTCTACCGCTGAATTAACCGCCCGTTTTTAGGCAATTAGTTATTTTATAAAAATTCGAAAACTAAATGGAGGCGGCACTCGGATTCGAACCGAGGATGAAGGATTTGCAGTCCTCTGCCTTACCACTTGGCGATGCCGCCTCGTTTAATTTTTATAAAGATGGAGCGGAAAACGGGATTCGAACCCGCGACCCTCGCCTTGGCAAGGCGATGCTCTACCACTGAGCTATTTCCGCAAAAAACCTGGTGCCGAGACCCAGAATTGAACTGGGGACACGTGGATTTTCAGTCCACTGCTCTACCGACTGAGCTATCTCGGCATTTATAATCGCCTTACATAATTTTTATTATTAAAGAAAATGGCGGGGCCGACGAGATTTGAACTCGCGATCTCCTGCGTGACAGGCAGGCGTGTTAAACCATGCTGCACTACGGCCCCACTATAATTTTATTAAAAAATGGTAGGCGGAACAGGGCTTGAACCTGTGACCCCTGGCTTGTAAAACCAGTGCTCTCCCAACTGAGCTATCCGCCCACTTATTTCCTTTTTTCTATGCAAGTGATATTATAACATCTCTCTTTTTCTTTGTCTATAATAATATTAGCATAATATTTAGGAATTTTGCAAAAATATTCAACATCCCCGACTTATCGATTATGTTGAATTCACCAATCAGCCAATTTTCCAATTTACCAATTAAATTAGTAGTTAGCATTTAGTTTTTATTTAATTAGTGTTCCAGTCTACCGGTCTGCTGGCCAATTTAGGTTGCTGGTTTAATCCTAAATCTTTAACTAGCAAGTAAACTAAATGTATGCGCTCTACGCTACCTTCTATCAAATCTTCTGGTTTCTAATTTCTAACTTTTTATTTCTTCACTATATACTAAATACTATATACTATATACTGATTTAAAACGGAATATCGTCTTCTGATATTGAAGTATCTTCCTTTGTTGGTTCATCAGAAACATTTTCTTCGCTCTCTGCTGGACCTTCTTCTGCAGCACCTGCACCTTTCACTAAATCTAAAAACTGTACAGTTCTGGCGTTAACTTCAAAAGAAGTTCTTTTGTTTCCTTCTTTATCCTGCCAATTATTAGACCTCAATTCGCCGCTTATAGCTACCCTTCTGCCTTTTTTTAAAAACTGTGAAACATTTTCTGCTTGTTTCCCCCAGGTTGTTACATTTATAAAGAGAACTTCCTCTATATTATTTCCTTCCTGATTTCGATACGTTCTGTTTATGGCAATGCCAAATTTACATACCCCTGTCCCGCCGGGCGTGTATCTTAATTCCGGGTCTCTGGTTAATCTGCCAATACCGATAAAACTGTTTAAATCACCAAAAGTAGCCATTAAAATATTTCCTCCTTTTATTGTTTAAAATTTAAATTTTTTAATATACCGTACAAAGGGTCGGATTTATCCGATCCGGGGTTTTTTGATATTTTCCTTACGGGTTCGATGTATCGAACCCCTCCCCTTGGAAGGGGTGTATTGCAATACGCCCCTTCTTCTTTGCTCCTAATTACTAATTCCTGCAACTTTTATCTTTCACTATATACTATATACTAAATACTATATACTAATTGTCCTATCCGCTATTTTTCTATTATTTTATCACAATATTTACCAGTTTCCCAGAAACAACAATAATTTTTATAATCTTTTTGCCTTTAATTTTTTCTTGTATTTTTGGCAAAGAAAGTGTTTCTTCTTTTATTTTCTCGTCATCGTAAGATACAGGAACTGTCAATTTCTCTCTTAGCTTTCCATTTACCTGGACTACGATTAATTTCTCCTCTTCTTCTAACATCTTCTTATCATGCTTAGGCCAGGGCTGCATATAAATGCTTTCTTTGCTCCCCATCTCCTGCCATAGTTCTTCTGAAAAATGAGGAACGATAGGACCTAAAAGCCTGACTATCATTTCCAAAGCCTCTTTTAAAACAAGGATATCTCCTTCTTTCTCCTGTTTTTCTTCTGTTTCTAACTGAAATTTGTATACTTCATTGACTAATTCCATAATGGCACTAATAGCGGTATTAAAGTGAAATCTTTCTTCGATATCTTCGGTAACCTTTTTAATGGTCTGGTGGGTCTTCTGCCTTATTTTTTTAGCTTCCACACTTATATCTTCCGGGGAAACTTCTTCCTTATTCTTCGGCTTTTTAAAACAACCAATATTATTGTAGATTAACCGCCAAACTCGATTCAAGAATCGAGACGCTCCTTCCATCCCTTTATCCGTCCATTCCATATCTACTTCCGGAGGACCGGCAAACAGCATCATTACTCTGGTAGCATCAATACCGAATTTTGAAAATATTTTTTCCGGATTAACTATGTTACCTTTTGATTTAGACATCGCTGCCCCATCTTTGCAGACCATCCCCTGAGTAAAGAGCCTTTTGAAGGGTTCTTTAAAATTGACATATTTCAAATCATACAAAGCTTTGGTAAAAAAGCGAGAATATAGTAAATGCAGTATGGCGTGCTCTACTCCACCGATATACTGGTCTACCGGCATCCAATATCTTAATTCTTCAGCATCAAATGGCGCCGTAATAGTTTTAGGAGAACAAAATCTAAGGTAGTACCAGGAAGAACAGACAAAAGTATCCATAGTGTCTGTTTCTCTTTTAGCTTCTTTACCACATTTTGGACAAATTGTATTGACAAATTCTTTGCTGCTTGCCAGTGGTGACATACCTTTAGGCCTGAAATCAACATCTTCCGGCAGCAAAACCGGTAAATCACTTTCAGATACGGGAACCATCCCACAGTCGGAACAGTAAATCATAGGAATAGGTGCACCCCAATAACGCTGACGCGAAATAAGCCAATCTCTTAATCTAAAATTGACCTCTCTCTCCCCAGAGCCTTTTTTAATCAAATAATCAATGATAACATCTAACGACTTACTGCTTGGTAATCCGTCAAATCGGCCGGAATTAACCATAATGCCTTCATCGTCAAAAGCAGCCTCCATTGTATCAGAGGTAAATTTTTTGTCCTTTGGTTGAATAACTATTCTTATAGGTAAATCATATTTTTTAGCAAACTCGAAATCCCTTTGGTCATGAGCCGGAACTGCCATTACCGCACCTGTTCCATAATCCATTAACACATAATTTGCTAACCAGATGGGGATTTCCTCGTTATTAATAGGATTTATCACATATTTACCGGTAAAGCATCCCATTTTTTCCATTACCCCTGATAGTCTATCTATAGTACTCTCTTTACTTACTTCTTCTTTGAAACTTTTAATTTTATCTTTATAAGGGGAATCTTTTATTATCTCTTCTACTAAAGGGTGTTCGGGAGATAATAGAAAATAAGTTGCTCCATAGAGAGTGTCGGGTCGGGTAGTAAAAACCGAAATAGTTTTATCACTCCCTTTTATGGGAAATTCAATCCTTGCTCCCTCGCTCCTGCCTATCCAATTTCTCTGCATAGTTAATACTTTTTCTGGCCATTCTTCTAAGCATTTTATATCATCGAGTAACCTCTGGGCATATTCGGTAATCTTGAAAAACCATTGGGACAACTCTTTTTTAACAACTTCAGTATCACACCTCCAACATTTTCCGTCTATTACTTGTTCATTAGCTAATACTACATTACAGGAAGGACACCAGTTAACTACTGCTTTTTTCTTATAAGCTAATCCTTTTTTGTATAACTGCAAAAACATCCACTGAGTCCACTTGTAGTAATCCGGATCGCAGGTAGCTATTTCTCTGTCCCAATCATAACTGATACTCATATTAGTTAGAGTATCCTTCATCTTTTGAATATTGATTTTAGTCCAGATTGAAGGATGAATTTTATTTTTTATAGCAGCATTCTCTGCAGGTAAACCAAAGGCATCCCAACCCATGGGGTGCAGAATATTATATCCTTGAGAATGTTTATATCTGGCCACTACGTCACCGATAACGTAGTTTTTCACATGCCCCATATGAGGTTCGCCCGAAGGATAGGGGAACATCTCCAAAACATAATATTTCGGTTTTTTAGAATCGGCATAAGATTTAAAAAAATTATTTTCCTTCCAATACTCCTGCCATTTTTTTTCAACTTCGGCAAAATTATATCTTTCTTCCATTTTTAAACATTCCTCCTTAAAAATAAAAATCCCGTCTCAAGTAATTAATTAAATTATTACCAGGGACGAGATTCTTCTCGTGGTACCACCCTTGTTCAGTAGATTTTATACATTATAATTTGGTGGAGCTGGCGGGAATCGAACCCGCGACCTCCTCCACGCCAAGGAGGCGCGCTCCCGACTGCGCTACAGCCCCACATTATCTACTCTTATTAAACAATTAACGCTTGTCAACGTTGTAAATTATATTTAAATCAATATTTTTGATTTAATCTTTCGCTTACAAAACTTGAAGGTGAGTTTAAAGGTTTTTTATCAGCTTTCACCAGATGCTAATTCTCTTTTTACAAATATACCTTTCAATCCTTCGCTCGGTCTTTTTCTTTCTCAGTTCGTTTTTAGTATAATTGAAAAAAAAATAAATGTCAATCGGTTAGTGAGATTACCTCAACATCTATGAGGCCTCCATTGATTTCGACATCTAATTCTGCAGCACTTTTGCCATATTCCGGACTAATATAAGTCTGGTCATTTATTTTTATAAAACCCCTGGCATCTAATTTTGAAGCCGGAAAATTTCTAAAAATTATCTTAGTTCCCATATTCGAAGGTATCTTTAAAATTATTTTAGCTGCTCCTGCATCGATGTTAACTTTCGATTTTTTAGTCAGGTTACCTGAAAAATCAAAGGTGTAGCTCCCTGCTCCACCGGTAAAATTCATTTCATTAAAATTTGCATTAGCTAAGCCTAACATTTTTATAGTGGAAGCGCCTGTTTTGATATTAATATTTTTTAAGTCTATAAGATTGGGTTGATTAAATACAATATTGGTTTGACTTGCTCCTGAATTGAGATAGAGATTCTCTATCTGTAAATTAGTTAGGTCAATATCACCGCTATAAGTCGCAGTATTAATATATAATTGTAAAGGGACACCGGAAGGCAATTTCAAATTCCAACTATTTTTATAAGGAAATGGTAAATCGAGGTCTTTTTTAATACTCTGAGACAGGGTTAGGATACCGGTTCCCCCTAATATTTCATATTGGACATTGGGCTTTAAGATGCTTTTATCATATTGAAAATTACCTTCAAGTACATCTTCTTGTCCGGAAATTAAGTCCAACTTTCCTGCTCCAAATTTTATAGTCACTCTTAATGAATCTACTTCTCCTAAAGGAATGACTCTGTTTTCTCCGTTTTCTTCATCTGCCATTGATTCATAAGCACTAACAAAGAAGATAAGGAAAAGCAAAATTAATAAAATATATCTTTTTTTGGTGTGTAATTTCAAATTTATCTCCCTTTTAATAAAGACAAATAAAGTGCAGGACAATTTGCTTCGCCCTGCACTTACAGAAACGTTTCTTATAATTTTTAGTAGTAATTTAATTTTAATTTATATTTTATTCTATTCTCCTGCAAAATACCATATCAAATATGCTATCGCTCCAATGATTGCTGCCCACCAGTACCAAGCTAAATCTGCCATATTATTACACCTCCCCTTTTTTTATAATATTTTTTAAGTATAAACCGATAAATAAGTTTATCTTTATATAATATATTCTATATTAAATTTAAAAATCCTTCTTTTTTTAAAAAATATTTTAATTTTTTTTAAGAACTATTTTTTCTCTTCCTCTTCTTCTTTGGTTTTAGCAATTATTTCCGGTACAATATTTGCAGGCACCTCTTCAAAATGGGAAAATTTCAAACTAAAAGTTCCTCTACCTTGAGTAATTGACCTTAAATCGATAGCATATTTAAAAATTTCTGCTTGAGGTATTTTAGCTTTAATAGCCTGTTTTCCGCTTGAAGATTCTTCCATACCCATTATTTTCCCTCTTTTGCTATTCAAATCTCCAATTATATCTCCCATATATTCTTTTGGCACTATTACTTCTATATCCATAATAGGCTCTAATAAGACCGGGTTAGCTTCTGCCGCTCCTTTCTTAAAAGCCATCGAACCGGCTACTTTGAAAGCCATTTCTGAAGAATCTACCGGGTGATAACTGCCGTCATAAACAGAAGCCTTTATATCTACGGTGGGATATCCTGCCAATACTCCTTTTATCATTGCTCCAACCACGCCTTTTTCCACTGCAGGACGATACTGACGGGGAATTACTCCCCCAACTATTTTGTCTACAAATTCAAAGCCCTCTCCCCTACCTTTGGGTTCAAGTTCTAACCAACAATGTCCGTACTGTCCTCTTCCACCAGACTGCTTCTTGTATTTCCCTTCTACTTGAACTTTTTTTCGAATAGTTTCTTTATATCCTACTTTAGGAGTACTCTTTTCAACCTCTACTCCAAATTTACTTTCCATGGTATCAATAATTACTTCCAGGTGGGATTCTCCCATGCCAGCCAATATACTCTCTCCGGTATCTTCATCCCGATAAATTCTAACCGTAGGGTCCTCATCAATTATCTTACTTAGAGCGGTACTTAATTTATCCTCATCTCCCTTGGTTTTGGGAGAGATGGCCAGCAGCATTATTGGTTCGGGATATTCTATTTTTTCAAATAAAACAGGATTATCTTTAGCGCAGAGAGTATCACCGGTAACAGTATTCTTAAGTTTAGCTACAGCAGCTATATCTCCCGCATAAACCTCAGAAATAGAACGTTGATTCTTGCCCTGCATTTTATAAATCTTTCCTACTTTATTATCTACACTTTTTGAAGAATTATAAATATTTGAATCTTCGGGTAATTTCCCTGAATACACCCTAAAGTAGGTTAAATTTCCCACGTAAGGGTCTGCTATAGTTTTGAAAACAAAAGCAGAAAAGGAGGAATCAATAGTATTTTCTATTAATTCTTCAGAAGAAGTTTTTACATTTTTGGCTGTAACGGGAGGCATCTCAGATGGAGAAGGAAGGTATTCGACAATAAAATCAAGAAGAAGCTCTATTCCTAAATTCATGGTTGCTGAACCGCAAAGAATGGGAACAATCTTGCTTTCCTTTATCCCTTGTTTTAACAAAGAAGCAATCTCCTGGTTAGTCAAAGTTTTTCCGTCCAAATATTTCATTAAAATTTCATCATCAAATTCAGCTACTGCTTCTACTAATTCTTTCCTGTAGAATTCTGCCTCTTCTTTCATATCCTGGGGAATTTCTTGTTCTTCAAAAACCGGTTTACCCTCTCCTGATTTTTTATAAATCACAGCTTTCATTTCTATTAAATCGACTATACCCTGGAAATTTTCTTCCTTACCAATGGGTAACTGTATTGAAATTGCGGATGAACCAAAAACTTCATTAATCATATCTTTTACTCGGTAAAAATCAGCTCTTTCCCGATCCATTTTATTTATAAAAATGGCACGGGGTAGTTTATATTCATCAGCAAAATTCCATACTTTTTCAGTCTGTACTTCTACTCCTGATACCGCACATACAACTATTATGGCACTATCAACTACTCTAAGGCTCAATTTGGTATCAGTGATAAAATCAAGGTAACCCGGGGTATCGAGAATATTTACCATCAAATCCTTCCAATTTAAATAAGCTAAAGATGGATTGATAGTTATCCCTTTCTTTATTTCCCTGGGGTCATAATCGGTAGTGGTATTACCTTGTTTGATGTCTCCCAATCTAGTAATCATTCCTGAATCATAAAGCAAAGCCTCGGTAAGCGAGGTTTTTCCAGAATCACCATGACCTACCAAGGCAATATTTTTTACTTTATTGATATCATATTTGGTCATACAAACCTATCCTCCTTATCTTTGATCAATTAATTTTATTATAGCTGATTTATTGAGTTTAATTCTATCAGATATATTTAAATATATCAAAGAAATTAACTCGCAAATTTAAAATTAAATTATATTTTGTTTAATATTTCACCGGCATGATAGGAACTGCGAACCAAAGGGGCTGAGGCTACGTATTTAAAGCCTGAAGACATCCCTATATTTTGATATTCTTCAAATTTATCGGGATGGATATATTCGCTGACTTTTAAATGGTGAGGGGATGGCTTTAAATACTGACCTATAGTTAAAATATCACAATCTACTTTTCGTAAATCTTTCATCGCCTTAATAACTTCTTCCTTTTCCTCTCCCAAGCCTACCATAATCCCCGATTTAGAGATAATATTTTTATCCCGAATCTTAATCTGTCTTAATAATTCCAGGGAACGTTTATAAACCGCTTTTGGCCTTACTAAATTATATAGGCGGGGAACCGTTTCAATATTATGATTTATAACTTCCGGCTGAGCATCTATTACTATTTGGAGTGCTTCCCAGGAACCCTCAAAATCAGGGACTAATACCTCTATGGTGCTTTCAGGAAGTATTTTTTTAACCTCTATAATAGTCCGGGCAAAGTGTTTTGCTCCGCCATCCGGTAGATCGTCTCTGGTTACAGAAGTCACTACTATGTGTTTAAGATTTAAATGTTTGGCGGCCTGGGCAATATGATGGGGTTCCTCCGGATCCAAGGGGAGTGGTTTACCTTTTTCTACGGCACAAAACTTGCAGTTTCGCGTACAGATATTCCCCAATATCATAAAAGTAGCCGTTCCTTTTTTAAAACACTCGCCTCGATTGGGACACAAAGCACTATCACAAACTGTATGTAAATTTAATTCTTTTAATAATGAATCCATCCGCTCCAAAACTTTTTGGTCGGGTAATTTTCTTCGCAACCAATAAAGATGTCCTTTTTTATCAGTCATTTTTTTCTTCCTTAAATAAATTTAGATACAATTCTTTAATCGTTCGGAGCATTTCTTCACTATTTGTTTTTTTTCTTAATTCAAACATAAATACTCCCTGGTAATTAACTTCTTTTAAGCCCTTTATAAATCCTTTCCAATCTATATTGCCTTCAAAAAGCTGAGAATGGTCATCACTCTTTCCGAAATTATCATGAATATGTAAGTGACATAAATAATTTTTCATTTCTGGTAAACACTCCGCAACTCCACTATGATTATAAAGAGAAGAAGTTATGTTACAATGTCCGGTATCCAGGCAAATTCCCAGATTTTTTGAATTAAAATTTCTTACTATCTCTAGAATCTCGGGTATGCTGTCACCGGTCTTTCCGGGCAAAGTATTCTCTAAGGCAATTTTAATCCCCCAATGTTCACAAAATTTTAATATTTCCTCTAAGCTTTGCTCACTCTTTTCTCGACGTGCTTTCCTTATTTTCTCATCTTCAATTTCACTTCCCGGATGAACTACTAAAATCTCTCCTCCCAATCTCAGTAAAGCAAGGGCTGTTTTTTCCACTTCCCGGACAGACCATACCCGATCATATTCCTCAATCAGGGAAATATCTACACCATTAGTAGGCATATGCATTGATATTACTTCTATCTCATTTTTTTTAAATTCTTTAGACATTTCATCCAGATATTTGGAGTCATGATAATCGAAATGTCCTTCTTTTGGTTTTACTTCAATATATCTTATTCCTGCCTCTTTAAGTAGAGGCAATTTTGATTTTAACTGATAATCCTCAAGCTGCATAGTTGATATTCCAAAATTCATTTTTTGTCCTCTCTTCTTCTATTTATAGGAAACCCCTTTTAATTCTTCAATATATTTTTGGGTGGCGAAGGCAGCGGTAGCTCCTTCTCCACAAGCAGTAACTACCTGCCTTAAGATTTTTTTTCTAACATCTCCACAGGCATAGATACCTTCTTGTGAGGTCATCATATTATCATCAGTTAAAATATAACCCCTTTTGTCTAATTTCAATAACTCTTTTAAAAATTTTGAATTGGGAATATTCCCCACAAAAACAAAAACACCCTGACAGGAGATTTCCTTTTCTTCGCCTGTTTTTTTGTTTTGAATCAAAACACCTTCTACTTTTTCCTTGCCTAATATTTTTGTTACCACTGAATCCCAGGCAAAATTTATTTTCTTATTAGCAACAACTCTTTCCTGTAATATCTCAGTTGCTCTTAATCTATCACGACGGTGAATAATAGTTACTTCTCGAACAAATTTAGTTAAATATAAAGCTTCTTCAATTGCCGTATCCCCTCCTCCAATCACTACTATCTTTTGGTCCTTAAAAAATGGGGCATCACAGGTGGCACAATAAGAAACTCCTCTCCCCCTCAATTCTTCTTCTCCGGGGATACCCAATTTACTCGCTTCTGCTCCGGAAGCCAGAATAATAGCTAAAGTATTATATTCTTGATTATTGATTTTTACTATTTTTACCTTATCTTCTTTACCTTCTTTTATTCTAACTTCTGCTGCTTCCCCATATTCTATTTTTAGGCCAAATCGGACAGCCTGTTCCTCCATTTTTTGCATTAATTCTGGACCATCTATCCCCTCAGGAAATCCAGGATAGTTCTCTATAATTTCGGTGAGTGCTGCCTGCCCTCCAGGTATAGCTTTTTCAATCAACAAAGTATTCATTCTGGCTCGACTAAGATAGATACCTGCAGTCAAGCCGGCAGGCCCACCTCCGATTATTATGGCATCATAGATTATTTCTTCTTTTGTCTCTTTTTTGCTAATTGTCTTTGGTTTAATCGATACTACTGACATATAAGAGTTACCTCCATGAAAATAGTCGTTAAGACAGGACAGGCGAGATGCCTGTCCTGTCTTCCTTTGTGTCATTACGAGATACGAATTTTGTTTTTCGCTTTTTGTCTTAGCTTTCTAAACCAAGTAACTAGCTAACTAATTCCGTATGCTACCCGCTATTTTCTTCTTGCCTTTCTTTTCTTTTCTACACTATATACTCGATACTCGATACTATATACTGTTTTTCTATATACTGTTTTTATTTTTGTTTTATCTTTATCTCAATATCCCCCTTGATAAAGCCCTTTAATGAAGACAAAAGTCCGGTAATAGTGTTTTTTATAATTTTCGCTATAAAAGGGTTCACCGAAATTATCTTCCCATCTACTTTTACCAAAGTTGAAGGTTCCAAAGAGGGACAATCATCGAGAATTTTGTTTCCTTTAACAATCTCCTGAGCTAAACCATAACAATCTTGATATCCACATTCCCCGCAATTCAAGTTAGGTAATTTAAATGATTTATTAATAGCCATTTCTGCTATCTTTTTTATATCCTCATCATTTAAAATATTAAAGTCGTAAAGTTTCTGGTTTACCTCCTTAGAAACAAAACCAGTTGTACAAAGTTGTAATCCATCAAACAATTCAGCCTTTTCGCTTTCCTCTCTTAAGCAAACAATTTTGGGAAAAGTTTTTTCCTTTTTAAAACCCTCTATTAAGATAATATCAGCTTTAAAATATCTTATAATCTCTTCTAATTTTTTTTCATTCTTTAAAAATAATACTGATTCTTTGGGAGTAATTGCCGCTACCTGGCTTAGACCTTCTTTGTATTTTGAAGTATCCGAATTAACCAGATCAAGGTCTTCGTCAATATGTTTTACTACTGCTACTTTATAACCTCTTTTGGTTAATTCATCAGCTAGTTTTAGCGTTAAAGTAGTTTTACCACTTTTCTTATATCCTATTATACCAATAACCCTCATAATTATTTCCTCTTTTTATTAATTATTTTACCACATTCATTATCATCCAGGCAGAAATTAGAAAAAGAAATATAGCATAAATTTTTTTCAATAAAATTTTATCTACTTTTATCAATATCCGAGAACCGGCTTGAGCCCCGGCAAAAACCACTAAAGCCAGGATTAAAGCCATTTTAAGTTCAAAATGTCCGGCAAAAAAGTGCCCCCAAAAACCGAATAAAGCAGTTATTCCTACCATAAAACATGATGTCCCTACTGCAATCTTCATAGGAACTCCCAGCAATAGAACCATTAAAGGTACTTTTATTATTCCTCCTCCAATTCCTAATAAACCAGCCATTAAACCGGCCAGAGCAGCGAGTGGAAGTCCGATTAAAAGATTAACTGAATACTCTACTTCTCCAAATTTTCTTAGCCAATAACCCCATTTTCTCTCATTAATGAATTTATCTTGAATTTCTTTAATGGGTTTTATCATAAAATATCCGGAAACAATCAGAACCAAAATGAATAATATTTGTAATTCCTTAATTGGAATAAAGGAAGAATAATATCCGCCTATAAGGGACATAATAGCAGTCAAAGGTTCGATTATTAAAGCTAATTTCCAATCTACCAATCGAACTCGATAATATACTAATGAAGATGAAATAGAGAGAGACATTATTACAAAAATACTAATTGCCGCAGCTTGATAAAAAGGAAAACCAAAGGCTAATAAAATGGGGACATAAAGTACTCCGCCGCCTATACCGATCATAGAACTAATACCTGCAGAAATAAAAAATGTCAGGTACGTAAAGACTGACTCTATCATAATATTTCCTATACTTCAAAATAAATTCTCTATAATTTCTGAAACCTTATTTGTGCTTATCCCGAGGGTGGTCATTTATTTTAAAAAGTGTACTATACACACTAATATATCAAAGAGGAGTTAAAATATCAAAAATTAAAGTGTAGACTTTCCCAATAAACACAATAATTAACCTTGCCACAGTAAAAAACGAATGTTTTATTTTGCGCCAGAGAACCGTCCAGCGTTAGGCTCTTTTCTTTCTCTACTCGCTTTATTTTTTATTATCTTCAAGAATATCTCTACCAGCTGGGGGTCAAACTGGGTACCGGCGCATCTTTTGATTTCTTTTAGGGCTTCGGTTTTACTTACTACACCTTTATAAGTACGATGGGACTGCATCACATCATAGGCATCGATAATAGAAATAATACGAGAAAGAAGAGGAATCTTTTCTCCTTTTAAACCATCCGGATAACCATTACCATCCCAGTGTTCATGGTGATAGAGGATCTCCTGGGCAATGGGGGCGAAATCAGGGATGTTCTTAGCCATACGATAGCCTATGCGGGAGTGTTCCCTCATCTTCCCCCATTCCGAAGGGGTCAGGATATAGGTCTTAAAGAGGATACTATCCGGAATACCGATCTTACCGATATCGTGCAAGAGAGCTAAGAGTTTTAAGTTTCCTAACTGGTACTCGGTAAGCCCTACCCTTTCACCTAAAGAAAAGGCTAACTCCTGAAGTCTATGGGCATGAAGATGAGTATGAGGGTCCCTTTCAGCTAAGATGATGCGGAAGGCCTCTAAGAAATGTTTTTCTCTACTTTTACTATTGAAGAGTTTATCCTGATACATATTACGGTCAGCTTCTTTAAGGAGAGAGTTTGAATCTTTATATTCTCCCTCCTGGGTGGCATGACCCAAAGAGCTATTAAATTTTAGGTATATGGGATCTATTTTATCTTGTTGACAGGCCTTTTTAATCCTCTCACAAAACTCCTGGACCTGTTCGGAGGTAGTAGAGGGTAGGAGAATGGCAAACTCATCTCCACCGATACGGGCCAGGATGTCCCCTTGGCGGGAAACGGAAGTAAGGATCTGAGCGGAGTGTTGTAAGAGTTTATCTCCCTCGGAATGACCGAAAGTATCATTTATAACTTTTAGGCCGTTGATATCGAGTATCACTACACTAAAGGGGTAGTAACGGGGGAAGTTATACCTTTCCAGTTCTTCTTTGAAGTAAGCCCGATTGTAAAGACCGGTTAGGGAGTCATGGAAGCTTAGGCATTTGATTTTTTCTTCGGAACTTTTACGCTCGATAGCAGTAGCTACCTGGGAGGAGACGAATTCTAAGAGTTTGATGTCTTTTTCGGTGTAAAGATCAGGATGAGTATAGCTTTGCACTGCCATAGCACCTATTACCCTATCTTCTATCTTTAGGGGGACTCCTAACCAGATACTCTGTGGAGAGGTGCTACCCTTAGGAGATAATATTTCTTGATTTACCATCTCCTCGTATTGACTATTATCATTAAGCAGGGGTTTACCTGTTTTCATAACATAAGTAGTAAGGGTGTTTGAAGTACTGAAGTTAAGGATTGGGAAATTATCATCCATCTCATCTTGATGGTAAGGAAAGTAAACCTTATCTTCTTTTTTATCAATTAAGGCGATATAAAAGTTGGTGGTATCGATGATGGTCCCTAACTCTTTGTGGATAGTTTTATAAAGTTGATTAAGAGATATAGGGGAGTTGGCGGCTTTGGAGATATTGTATAAAACTTTATTAAGTTGCTCATTTCGTTTACGTTCGGTAATATCAATATATATCCCTATTGCACCTTTAGTTTGTGAATCTATTTCCAACGGTGTAGCTGATATGGACACCGGGAATAAGGTTCCGTCTTTTTTCTTTCTAATGGTTTCATAATTAAGATAACCTTTCAATTCCTTTACACTTAATTTTTTACCTTCCTCTATTTTGTCAGAAGGGTGAATCATGCCATCATCAATATTTCTTCCTTTAATTTCTTTTAGAAAATAACCAAAAAGTTTACAAAAACGGAGATTTGCATCTAATATTATTCCCTTCTCATCCAGATAAACTAAAGCTTCAGGACTACTCCTAAACAGACTGGCAAATTCCTGTTGGCTTATACGCAGAGCTTCTTCGACTTTCTTATATTCAGTGTTATCTCTATTGATAAAAAGCAGCTGATTTCCTACAATATTTCCGGTGCTTTGAATATAACGCCAATTTCCTTTTTTATCTTTAAAACGAAATTCAATTCTTTCCGTGGTAGGCGATTCTTTGCCAGTGAAGAGCTTTTTTACTTTAGCATTAATATAATTTTTTAATATTGAAAATAATTTCTTTTTATCATTGGGATGAATAAATTCAAAAGGAGATTTCCCGATTAATTCTTCTGGCTCATATCCACTAAAAAAATCTTTAATCGAAGGGCTGATATAAGTAAATGTTGCTTGTAAATTGAAATTGTGCAAAGTAATTACATCACTCGAATTTTCAGCAATTAAACGGTACGTTTCTTCAGATTTTACTAATTTTTCCATTATTTTTTTTTGGCTGGCTTTTTCATGTTCTAACTCATCAATCTTCTTACGCAATCCCATTAATTCATTTTGCAGTTGTCCTTTATCTTTGTCTCTATCTCTCATTTGGTTCACCTCCTTAAACAAAAAAAAAGTTGGTAGTTTGGCGGTCATAATATAAAATATTTTAGACCCATAACTTTGCGCCCTATCCTTTCGGATAGTTTGCTTTTTTCAACTTTTTTAGATATTCATTAAATTAACCATAAATAAATTAAAAATATACCCGAGTAATTAATTCAAATATATTTTTAAAATACCTTTTACATGATATCATATAAACCTTACGAATTCAAATTTTTAAAAATCCAGGTTATTCCATGCCTTATTCCTATTTTTTTTATTTATAATTAATCTCTAACCAGGAATAAGAATAATCTTCTTCGAGACCTGCCCAGAATAAAATACTTTCAAGACAGCTCATACCTTCTAATACAGCATCTAAAGATTGTTTTCTCTTTGCCCCTTCGGTCTCTTCTGCCCCCTCCGGTATCTCTTGTACTGCCATTTGCATAAATCTTCCTACAATTTCTGATATAGAGTTCATATCTATATACAATAAAGAAAAAACCTTAGGGAAAGAAAGCATATATTTTATAGGTTCCAGCTTATCCAAAGTGGCCATATCTCCTTTTTGAGCATCTATAATATTTGCTATGCCGCTGGACAAAACAAATCTATCCCCTACAATTCCATATCCCAGGGGGAACATTGGGTTGGGTAAACTTTTGTAATTTATTCCCTCATATTGATTATCTATTAATGCCCCACCCATCATAGGAGCAAAGTTTTCTAATACGGGATAAAGGTTCTGAATAAGTTTTTCTTCTGAAGAATATCCAACTATCAACCCCACTTTGGGGAAAATTGCGGAAGTATCAAAAAGCCCTAAACTAATTTCTTTTGCCGGCCAGGAATAAATAGTTTTTTCGATGTCAACTCCAGTTTTTTCCTGAAATTGTTGCACATTTTTTTCTAAATCAATTAGAAGATCCTCACTTATGTAATCTTCCTTTACCTCTTCCCAGGTAAGAGGTAATACACCACCAAGATAGAAGAATGTATTTTTGGGAAACATGGAGAGTGACTGTAGATTACTTATATCTGTTTCTTTAAGTACATCTACATATTTTTCCGCTATTTGAGCAATCATATAGGCCTTAAACTGTTTTTCCTGATAGCCTCCCACTCCACTTATAGTACCCATATCCACTAAAGAATCCCGAGAATCCTTTAAAGTTTTAGCTAACTCTTCTTCTTCAACTACTTCAACTAATTTGTCTAACACGTGGTAGAGCTCTTGACCAAACAAACAGAAAAAGAAACTTGAAGGTTCAACTTTCTTTCCGGTTTTCACTTTTAGTTCTTTATATTCTGAATTTTCAAGAAGGGAATCACTATCTCCTTGAAATACTTCTATAGCTTTTTTAACCGGTGACAAATTCCCTCCAATAATTAAGGTATCCCCTAAAAAAGCGTAAGAAATAGACTTTAGGGGTTCTAAGTCTGCATCTTCAGGAAAAATTATATTCACTATGTCAATGCCTTTATAATTTGATACTTCTTCCTTTAAATCATTTTTCGCCTCAATAGCTCCCACAAACTTAGTAAAAGCACGGCTATCAGAAGGAGATAAAGCAAGCAGCACTTCAGGGACTCCTCCTACAGAAACGCCCAAACAAGAGAGAATTGCACCACCGGAAAAGATATTCTCTAAAAATAACGGGTCCAGGACATCAAATCCCAGTTCTTCTTTTATCTCTTCTCTGGTCATTCTATAATCTTGTATTTCACTACTTTCTTCTCCTTCTGGCGCAAAGTTCGCCATATCTAATTCAGAGAGACTTTTTATTAATTCTGCATCTTTTATTTCCAAAACCCCGATAACCTTTTCTGGAATTACCTCCAATAAGGGATTTCCATAGGCAAAATTAAATAAAAAAGCAAACAATAAAAATACAGTTACAATCAGACCTAAAACTTTAAATTTGTTACTCATAATCACTTCTCCTTTTTAATTTATTTTATTTGGATTACACTACTGCTTTTATATTAAATTATTTAAGTAGAGATGCTTAAATAGAAAAAAACACTTTTTAAAAAAATGAACTTATAATTAATATTCTATATAATTTTGAAAAACCCTTTTTTATAATAATATTTTTTTATTAATTTTCTACCCCCGAGCTTTCATGTTTTCCTTTTTGATTAATTAAGAAAATAAAAGATTATTTTGTCGTAATAACATAAAGGAAATAGATTCCTACTGCCACTTTCTTAAGAACACAGAAGAAAAAGCCCCCCTAATGCCTCATATAAAAATGTACTTGAAAGCCCCCCATGAAAGCCTCCCCCTTGACAAAAATGTAAACTGATATAAAATATACAATTAGAAATTTAAAAAGGGAACCTAATTATGCCAACTTATGAGTATAAATGTAAAAAATGTGGGAATACTTTTGAAAAATTCCAATCCATTACAGCAGATCCCATTAAAAATTGCAAAAGCTGTGATGGAGAGGTCTATAGATTAATAAGCAAAAATGCGAACTTTATATTAAAAGGCAAAGGATATTATAGTACGGATAATCGAAATAGTAGTGATAAATCGGAAAAGAAAGGATTAGTCGCTTCCGCAATAGAAAGGCAAGAAAAGAAAGAAATTTCCAAAAAGCAAGACTCTAAGATCGAAGAAAAGAAAGACAAAGAAACTTCAGTAAAATAATCTTTCCCACCAGCTTGGTTTTACTTTCTTCAATTTTTTCTTTAATTCTAGAATAATATTTTGAGCAGCTATTTCACCTTCTCGAACACATTGTTCAGCTTTAGAAAAATCAGACCAATGAAAACGTCCTACTTTAGGGGTAATTACTACATCAGCAAAAGATAATTGTAATTTTCTTAATTCGGAAGATGTAATAGAATCAGACCGAAAAAGAATTTCTACGGCATTATTAAATTCATCCCTCTTTTTAATAGTTTGGCTCACACTAACCGCGATAACAAAATTTGCTCCTAACGATTGAGCTGCTCCTATTGGTACTACATCGACTATCCCCCCATCAACTAAAATTTTCTTATCCAATATTACCGGAGGAAACATTCCCGGAATAGAAGCACTGGCCAAAAGTGCATCAAACAATTTTCCTCTTCTTATAATTATTTTTTCTCCCTTTACTAAATCCGCGGCTGCTACAGCAAAGGGGATCTGGGTGTCTTCGAAGGTTTTATTATTCACTAATTCCGAAATAACCCTTCTAAGCCCTTCCCCATCATTTATATATTTTTTTGCGAGTTCAAGATTGAGAATATAACCTTTTTTCAAGAAATCAGACATTTTTTTCAAAAAGAAAGGCTTATCTTTTCTTTCTTTTTCGCTAAAAGATAAGTCTATATTAAATTCACTAATTTTAGAATATTTCTCGGTATTTTTTTCTATAGCAGAAATATCTTTTGTTAGAGCATATACTGCTCCTATAATAGCCCCCATTGAGGTACCGGTAATTAAATCAATGGGAATATTTTCCTTTTCTAAAACTTTTAATACTCCTATGTGGGCGAGGCCTCGGGCTCCACCCCCTCCCAAAGCTAATCCTACTTTTAATTTTTCTTTTGCCACTACTTTAAACTCCAATCCATATCTACTAAGCCATTTGATTCCGCTGTAGTTTACCCTGCCAGGTGAGTATCAAATAAGCAAGGCTTACGCTCACACCCGCTTTCGTGAGTGTAAACTCAGTGGGTGTAGTAATTACAAAAAGAATTTATTATCTAATTTCAACACCTAAAACATCTTTCATCTGTTTTAAAGCAAAATTATGAGCCCCTTGATCAAAGGAAGCCACAGCATCTTTTAAAACTGTAACTTTATAATTTAACATCCTGGCACTAACAGCAGTGTATAAAACACAGATATTAGTACATACCCCCACCAACTCTATTTCCATAACCCCTTCTTCTCTTAAAGAAATGTCTAAATCGGTCTGAAAAAATCCGCTGTATCTTCTTTTGTGGATTGTAAAATCATCTTTCGCTGGTTTTAATTCTTCGATTATATTTGCTCCCTCAGTCCCGGAAAGGCAGTGTGGAGGAAAAAGATTAAATTCTTTATCATCTGGTCGATGGCAATCACAGATATAGAATATAGGGTTTTTTTCTTTTCTGAATTTCTCCAATTCTATTTGAATGGGTGAAATAATTTTTCCTCCACCATCTCCTATATATAATTTTCCATTTTCTCTGATAAAATCATTGAGCATATCAATTATTAATAAAGCTTTTTTAATCAATTAAAAATCAACCTCTCGTGGTTTTTTTCTTTCCAGTATTTTTTTAGTGAATTCCCCTAAATCTATAATATATCTTTCTACAGTCCCTTCTCCTATCTTCTCTACCTCATCAAAAGCGTTTACCTTAAAGGTTAATCGATTTTGAAAAATATCAATTAAAGTCGCATCAGCAGTAACCGTCATACCCAGAGGAGTAGCAGCCAAATGAGTAATCGATATTTTAGTAGCTAATGAAATATAACCCTCCGGAAGGTTTTTTTTCACCGCATTTATGGCAGCTAAATCCATTAAAGAAACTAACATGGGAGTGGCAAAGGCAGGTGGCATAGGTTTGGCAAATCTCTCTGCTGAATTTTCCTCATTCACCGTCATTTGAGCTATTCCTTTTAAACCTTTTTCGAGATTAAATTCTATCATTTTTCCTTCCCCCTTCTAATTATATTGTATCTTAACTCGTTAGTTAGTTACTTAGTTAACTGGTTAATTGGTAATAAATTAGTAGTATTAAACAAACTAACTAGCTAACCAGAAAACCAGTTAACTGATTGGTGTATAGTGAATAGCATTTAGTAAATAAAATACATTAATAATCAATAAGTTATAAGTTTCAAGTTACAAATTATCAGTTTATAGAAAACTTAAAAGTGCGTAGGGATTGTATTATTATACTCCCTTGTAATATACTGTAAACTGATAACTGAAAAATTGTATTTAAAACTAATGACTAACAGCTAAATGGAAAAGCGATACTAACCAATAATCTCGTAACCTATCAGGTTATTAAAAATTTACTTGAAATTTTTTAATATTACCTATCCGGCTGAAGAACTATTTTAATAGAATTTTTTTTCTTTGCTCGCCTGAAACCTTCTTTCCAGTTACTTAAGGGAAGTACATCACTAACCAATTCTTTTAAATTTACCTTCCCTTCGTTTACCAGATTTATTGCCTTATCCCAGGAAGAAGGTTTCTGAGTACGAGAACCAATAATACTCAGCTCTTTGTCAAACAAGATTTGATCAAATCTAAGTTGAATCGGTTGGTGGATAATTCCTTCCTGAATATATCTACCCCCTTTCCTTATAAAATTTAATCCATACTCCACGGCTTCAACAGAACCGGAACATTCAAAAACCACATCTACGCCATACCCTATTGTTAATTTCGACAAATAGTTTTTAATATCCTTCTTTTTTATATTAAAAACTTGATTAATTCCCATTTTTTCTGCTGTAGATAATCTTTTTTCATCGCCTTCAATGCCACAAATAATTACTTTTGCCCCTAAAGACTTTGCAATTTGAGCAGTTAACAACCCCAGAGGTCCCGGTCCTAATACCAAAACTATTTCATGGGGCAATACATTAGCTTGTTCTATGACTGCATGGGTAGCGCAAGATAAAGGTTCAAAAAGAGAAGCGGAATTAAAATCAATATGAGAAGGAATTTGGTGGATGCTTTCTTTTCTTATCACAAAATATTCAGCAAAAGCTCCGTTAACAGCGGATCCCAGCCCTTTACGATGAATGCATAAATTATAATCTTTGCTCTGGCAAAATTTGCATTGACCACAGATGTAGGCAGTCGTTTCAGTAGTAATTCTGTCTCCTGCTTTTATATCCCTTACTTCTTTTCCTGTCTCTACCACAACCCCGGCAGTTTCGTGTCCTAATACCACCGGAGGTTTTAAGGCTGAATAACCATAAAGATCAGTTCCGCAGATTCCCGTGGCCTCCACTTTAACTTTCACTTCATTCGCTTGAGGAACAGGTTCGGGAATTTCTCTTAATTCAATATCATTTTCACCTTTTCCGTATTTAACTAAAGCCTTCATCTCTTCTTTTTACTCCGTTTGCAAGATTACCAATCCTACTTATTTTTATTAGTTAGCCGGTTTATTGGTTAACTAGTTTTAAATTAATTCATTAACTAACTAACCAAGTAGTTAATTGCGCTGCACGCTATTCAATTTACATTATCCGCTTATAATATTCTGAATCCTGAATGATGGCTCCTGACTTTTATTTTTTTTACGATATACGGAATACGACATACGAAATACCTTTCTTTAAGGTATCACCGCTATTTTAATGCCTTTATGGGCCAACATCATCTCTATTACGGTAGATATTTCGCTAAGGGGAAGCTCGTCAGTAATTAGCGAATCGATATCAATCGCTTTATTACAAATTAAATTTAAAGCTCCTTTAACATACCCGGGTGTATGATGAAAAACTCCCTTTATGTTTATTTGGGAATAGTGAATTAAACTGGTATCGATAGAAATTTTCGTTCCTCTTTCACATCCCCCAAAAAGATTCACCGTTCCTCCCTTTCTTACCATTGATATAGTCTGTTCCCAAACCTCTGGTAACCCAACTGCTTCAATGGCTACATCTGCTCCTCTCTTATCTTCAGTAAATTTTTTCACTTCTTCAACAGGATTCTGCACTTTAGCAACATTTATTGCTTTATAGGCCCCCAACCTTATAGCTAATTTTAATCTCTCTTCAAGTGTATCGGTTATAATAACTCTTGCTCCCTTTAATTTAACTACTTGCAAGAACATTAAACCTATCGGACCTGCTCCGTTTATAACCACTGTGTTACCTAATTTAATTTTCGATTCTTCAACTCCGTGTACCACACAAGAAAGGGGTTCTAAGAATGCTGCTTCTTTATAGCTTACTGTCTCGGGAAATAACAATAAATTTTGGGAAACAATTATTCCGGGAATTTTTATATACTCTGCAAAAGCACCGCTTAATTGAATAAATAAACTATCACATAAACTATGTTCACCATTTTTGCAGTAAAAACAGGAATTACAAGGGGCAGAATTAGCGGCTGCTACTCTCATTCCCGGTTTAAATTTTTTTACCTTACTGCCTACTTCTACTATATCACCAGCGAACTCATGCCCAAAAATAAAAGGCGGATTAAATAAGTGATGCCCCCTTAAGTAGGTTTTACGATCTGTTCCACAGGTAAGTGCAGCTCTCACTTTTACTAAAACTTCGTCAGAACCGATATCGGGAATATTAATTTCTTCTAATCTTACCTGGCCAGGTGCATAAAATACAGCTGCTTTCATAGTCTTGTTTTTTAAATTTATATTTTTATTTTCTATATTTTTTGAAATTGTAAGTCTCCTCTCGCCCTTCTTTAACTTTAATAGATAAAGATAATATTGATTAAATTAGTAAATCCTAAACCTTATATGATTTAGTAATTAAAATATTCCTCTTTAAAATCATATTTATGGTATAGGTATAGATAAATATTTGAATGGGCTCTGCCACTATTCGCGGGGGTATTAATACTTTCCAGGGAAGCCCGAATAAAATATTTAAAAAATACGGTATTAAAATAATAGAAGTTATCACCTGCCCTACGGTAATAGCTATTCCTAAATTAAAAACATTAGGTTCATTTTTTTTCATTAAAATCAAGAGAGCCGCAGGTATTATTCCGGTCAAAGCAGAAGTTAGGGTAAAGTGAGGCATATAGGCACCTATAGGATTGATGAAATATCCCAACAGGTCAGAAAAAGCTCCGATTAACCCTCCGGCTAATGGACCAAATATAATACCTCCTAAGATTATGGGTAATCTCCCCAGACCGATCCTGATTCCCTCTACTCCTCCAATAGCAATACGCAAACTGGCTACCCGAGTTAAAATTATACTTAGAGCAATTAGAAGACCCATAGTGGTAATTTTATGGGACGATATTTTCATTTTTTTCTTTCCCTCCTTGATATAGCATGATAATAATAGATATGGCTTTATATCTGCTACATCAAGAAGAGTCTTTGTAAAAGGCATTTTCGATGTAGCAGCGGACGCGATGACCTACCGCAGGACTAAAGAATTTCCCAACAGAAATCCTTAATCCTTTCGTTTAGAGACAACGTCCCATTCTCTAACACTTAACGCAGGTCACCTACTCTTGCTAAATATTCTATATGTCTTGTATTCGACTCACCTCCATTTACTTGCTGCAATTATTATTTATTAAATTAATTATTTTTTGCATTTATATCTTTAATTTATCTTCTTAAGTAAATGACATAGATCAAAATTTTTAATCACTCTTTTTCTAAAAATACGTTGTTTTTTAAAATTCCAATCCCCTCAATCTCTACCTCTACTATATCCCCCGCCTCTAATCGTCCAACTCCAGAAGGAGTTCCGGTAGCAATTATATCCCCCGGAAATAGGGTCATTATTTTAGAAATAAAACTGACTATCTTATCAACCTTAAAAATCATATTACTGGTGGAAGAATTCTGCATTAGCTGACCATTCTTATAAAGTTTTATTTGAAGATTATCAGGATTTAACTCGGTAGAAATAAAAGGTCCAATTGGCGCAAAGGTATCAAACGATTTAGCTCTGGTCCATTGCTCATCTTTCTTTTGTAAATCTCGGGCAGTTACGTCATTAAAACAAGTATATCCCAGAATATTTTTAAAGACATCTTCAGGTTTAATGTTTTTAATTCTATTTTTAATAATCACTGCTAATTCTGCTTCATAATCTAATTGCTTACTCATCTTAGGATAAATTATATTATCGTTATGAGCAATAAGTGTACTTGGGGGTTTCATAAATATCAACGGTTCGTCGGGAATTTTCATTTGAAATTCATTTGCATGGTCAAAATAATTTAATCCCACAGCTATTATTTTAGTTGGTATACAGGGAGGTAAAAATGTTATTTCTGATAAAGAATATTCCTTTTCTATAGTTTTATGATTATTAAAAATATCACCAACTACTTCTCTAATTATATTTCCTTTCTCAAGTAATCCGTATCTTATATTTCCATTTTGATAAAATCTTAAATATTTCATAAATACTCCCTCTACTTTTAAAGTTAGAATAATATTATTAACCTACCACTTCTTTAAACACTCTTAAAAAATTGCCTCCTAATATTTTTTCAATTTCTCTCTCTTTGTAACCTCGATCAAGTAATTCTTCAGTGAGATTAGGAATTTTATCAACTCCCTCCAGGCCCAAAGGGAGATCACCTGTGCCATCAAAATCAGAGCCTAATCCTATACAATCTACTCCCACTTTTTCTACCAAATAATCAATATGTTTTACCACATCTTTTACGGTAGTTTTTCTTTTTTCTTGAGTTAAAAAATTAGGTACAAAGGTTATACCTATTACTCCACCCTTCTCAGCTAAAGCTTTAATTTGTTCATCTTTTAAATTTCGAAGATGGGGACATAAAGCATAACAATTAGAATGAGAAGCAACAATGGGAGTCTTACTTCTTTTAATCACATCCCAAAAACCAGTCTCTGAAAGGTGAGACACATCAATTAACATCCTCAGGTCATTCATCTCATCTATAACTTTTAAGCCAAACTCGGTTAAACCACTGCCAGTTCGGGATTCACCAATTCCGTCCGCAATCTGATTTCTTTGATTCCAGGTGAGAGTTAAGAGCCTGACTCCTAATCTATACAATATTCTTAATACTCCTAAATCACCTTCCAAAGCCTCTCCTCCTTCAATGGAAAGGATAGCGGCAATCTTCCCTGCTCTATTTACTTCCTTTATCTGATTATAATTAATAACCAGTGATATATCGTCCAGATTTTTCTCTATTTCCTTATAAAAGCAATCGATTAATTGTAAAGTTCTTTTTAATGACCTATCCGGTTTATAAATGTCTTCTATAAAAACAGCAAAAAACTGGACATTAATCCCCCCCTCTTTCATTCTGGGGATATCCAGGTGACCGGTAGTTGATTTTTTTTCTAAGGTTCTTTTATGGTTCATAACCTCTAAAATAGTATCACAATGCCCATCAAATACTATCGCCTTCTGGTGTATCTGTTTTGCTTTTATTAAATGCGTATTATCCCCCGTCAAATTTACTTTCACCTACTTTCATGATATATAAATTAAATATTACTCGGTAAATTTATTTTTTCAGTAAAAACCATAAAATAATCAAACCTGCTAAAATTAATATAAAAATAATAATATTGTTTTTAGTTTTCGTTTTCATCCCGATTCTCTTGATTTCTGATATGGGGGCTTTCCTATCAATTTCAGCAACTCTTTTAAAATGTTTTACCGCTTCGTTAATTCTTTTTATTCTTTTGTAGGCTAAACCCAAATTACTATGAGCAGCGGCGTAATCAGGATTTAACTCTAAGGCTTTTTTATATAACTCAATTGACTTTTCATATTCTTTTTCTTCTAAGCAAATATTTCCTAAATTATTATAAGGTTCAGGATATTTTAGATCTAAAGCTAAGGCTTTTTCAAGATACGATTTTGCTTTAATAAAATCTCTTAAGCTGGCATAACACACTCCTAATTTGTTATAACATCTGGGATCATCCGGCCATTTTTCTAAAACCGTTTCAAACTCTCTGATGGCTTGATTGAAATTACCTTTTTTTAAATAACCTTCAGCTTTTTCAAAATTAATTTTATATTCTTCCTTTTCCATAAATCCATTCTCCAAAGTAAAGTAACTATACTATTCCTATTCTATCCCATAATTAGGTGCCTCTTTGGTAATAATTACGTCATGGGGATGACTCTCTCTTAAACCAGCAGAGGTAATCTGAACAAATTTAGTTTTTTCTTGTAATTCTTTAATGTTTTTCACTCCACAATAACCCATTCCTGAACGTACTCCACCTAATAGTTGATACACACAAGCAGAAAGTGGTCCTTTATAAGAAACTCTTCCTTCAATTCCTTCGGGAACCAGTTTGTCATCTTCTGCCTCTTCCTGAAAATATCTATCTTTGCTGCCCTTTTTCATTGCTCCGATAGAACCCATACCCCGATATTCCTTGTAGCTTCTCCCTTTATAAAGTACTACTTCTCCCGGACTTTCTTCTGTACTAGCAAATAGACTTCCAATCATTACCGAATCAGCACCTACTGCCAAAGCTTTAGTAATATCACCAGAGTATTTTATTCCCCCATCGGCAATAAGAGGAATGTGATATTTTTTGGCTGCCCTTTTGCATTCTTGAATTGCTGAGACCTGGGGCACTCCTACACCGGCAACCACTCTGGTAGTACAGATAGAACCTGGTCCAATCCCTACTTTTAAAGCATCGATCCCGGCTTTTATCAAGCTTTCTGCTCCCTCAAAAGTTGCTACATTACCTCCTACTAACTCTATATCAAAATTCCGTTTTATCTCTTTTATAACTTTAATAACCCGGGTAGAATGTCCATGAGCAGTATCGACTACTATAACATCTACTTTGGCATTAACTAAAGCTTCTACTCTCTCCATTGTATCTCGAGATACACCTACGGCAGCACCCACTCTGAGCCTTCCCGTAGTGTCCTTGCAAGCATTGGGAAATTTCTTGACTTTTTCGATATCCTTTATAGTAATAAGTCCTTTCAAAATATAATTTTTATTTACTATTGGCAATTTCTCAATTCTGTTGCTGTGTAATATACTTTTGGCCTTTTCAAGGGTGGTGCCCAGTGGGGCAGTTATCAGATTTTCTTTAGTCATTATTTCTGCTATTTTTAATCCCTTGTCTCCTTCTTCTAAAAATCTGATATCCCGGTTAGTTAAAATTCCCACTAATCTTTTTTCTTTATTTACAATAGGAATCCCAGAAATATGATATTTGACCATCAGCTTAACTGCTTCTCCCACGCTTTTCTCTGGCGAAAGAGAAATAGGCTCTACAATTACTCCGCTCTCTGACCTCTTAACTTTATCTACTTCTTCAGCCTGTTCTTCTATGGACATATTTTTATGAATAATGCCAATACCACCTTCCCGGGCAATGGCAATGGCTAATCTGGATTCGGTGACTGTATCCATGGCAGCGCTAACCAAAGGGATGTTTATATCGATATTTCTGCTAAATTTTGTGGAAACATCAACTTCTTTAGGGAGAATTGCTGATTTTTTGGGAACCAATAAAATATCGTCGAAGGTTAAACCTTCAAAGTTTAAAAATCTTTCTTTTTCCATAATTTTTCCACCTTTCAAACTAGTCGTTAGTCGTTAGTGAATAGCAATTTCGTATTGCGTATGTTAGCGTATAGCGTACAGCGTATAGTTTCTAGTTAGTAAGTTTACCAGTAAGTGGTGTAATATGTAACGCGTAATAAGTAGACTGTTTTGCAAATTCACTATTGTGATCTTATTGCTGATTACTCATTACTTATCACTATATTTTATTCTGACTCCTGGATTCTGGCACCTGACCTCTTTTTTTTAACGAGATACGAGATACGAATTTCGATTTGTGCCTTTCATTTTCGCTTTTATTAATATTACCCCTCTTCAATATCCTTGTCAATCAATGTATTCGTATCATACTTCCCTGAGCCTTTACTTTTTCTTTAATCAATAATCGATATACTATACTCGATACTTTTTTTCTCCCCTTTACTTTTCTATAAAACATACTACAATAAAAAAGATTTTATATCTAATTTTTTTTTGTGATATAATAAAAAACACCCTTGAATAAAAATATAAATAACCAAATACTTTATTAAAAAATTTATATTGTATTAATTAGGAGCAAAAATGAATAATAAAACTGATACCCCCACGAAAAAAAATTTAGTTAAAGAGATATTGGCCTGGAAGAAAAAGAGAGAAGCGGTAATTTTAGCTCATGTTTATCAACCCGGTGAAATCCAAGATATTGCTGATTTTACTGGTGATTCGCTCTTCCTCAGCCAGCAAGCAGCTAAGACTCAAGCAAAAGTTATCGTATTTTGTGGAGTTCAGTTCATGGCTGAAACTGCATCTATTCTCTCTCCAGAAAAAATTGTTCTGCTTCCTGAAATTAAAGCCGGATGCCCTCTGGCTGATATGGCACCAGCCGAGAAAGTAAAAAGTAAAATAAAAGAACTACCCGAGGCAGTAGTAATTTCATATGTAAATTCATCGGCAGTTGTAAAATCTTTAAGCGACTACTGTTGTACTTCTGCCAATGCTGTTCAAATTGCTCAGTCAATTCCTGCTGAAAAAGAAATTTTATTTCTTCCCGATATGAATTTAGCTGACTTTGCTGCAAAGAAAGCAAAACGAAAAATCATCCCCTGGCCAGGTTTCTGCCCTACTCATTATCTCTTAACCAGAGAAGATGTAATTAAAGCTAAAAAACTTCATCCTCAAGCTTTACTTTTAGTACACCCTGAATGCCGCCCTGAAGTATGTAATCTGGCTGACTATATAGGTAGTACCAGAGGAATTATTGAGTTTGCCAGCAACAATCCGGCTAAAGAATATATCATAGGTACAGAACTGGGAATATTCCACCCTTTAAAAAAGAATAACCCAAATAAAAAATTTTTTCCAGCCTCTGAAGATATGATCTGTCGGAATATGAAACTTATCACTTTAGAAAAAGTTCTCTATTCTCTACAAAACTTAGAACCTCGAATTACAGTACCAGAGGAGATAAGCAAAAAATCTTTAAAAGCATTAAATCGAATGATAGAAATTACCTAGTTAGTTGGTTAAGAGAATTAGCTTACATATGCGATACTCGATACGCGCAATACGCGATACGAAATTGCTATTCACTAACGACTAATATAATTGGTCAATTGGTGAATAGGTGAATTGGCTAATTAATATTAACTGGGCAACCGGCAAACCAGTAACTTGTTAACTAAATACTAACGGTTAATATAGAAGGATTGAAATAAATGTTTCCACATTATTTAATTAATTTTGACCTATCCCAAATTAAAAAAATTTATACAGATTTTTTGATTGTAGGTTCCGGAATAGCTGGCCTATATACTTCACTTAAAATTTACGATAAAGGAAAAGTTATTCTACTTACTAAAAGTAAATTAAAAGAAAGCAATACGGAATATGCTCAGGGAGGCATAGCGGTAGCTTTAGGAGATAAGGATTCACCCTACTTACATATGGAAGATACCCTAAAAGCTGGGGCAAATTTTTGCGATCCCGAGGCTGTAGAAGTATTAGTGACAGAGGGGCCGAAATGTGTTGAAGAACTGATAGGACTGGGAACTAAATTTGACAAAATTGAAGGAAAATATAAAACCGCTTTAGAGGCAGCTCATCAAAGACCGCGAATCTTACGTGCCCGGGGTGATGCCACCGGAGCAGAAATTGAGGATTCTCTTTCTCAAAAAGTAATTAATGAAGATAAAATAAAAATTAAAGAGAATATTTTAGTAATAGATATTTTAACCGCGCATACTACTTGTTACGGACTACTTGCTTTAGATAGCAATACTAATGAGATTATCGCCTATTTAGCAAGAGCAACTATTTTAGCCAGCGGCGGAGCGGGGCAACTTTTTTTCAATACCACTAATCCTGAGGTAGCTACGGGAGATGGAATTGCTATGGCTTATAGGGGAGGAGCAAAAGTAACAGATTTAGAATTTATTCAATTCCATCCTACTGCTCTCTATCACCAGGGAAGTCCTAAATTTCTTATTTCTGAAGCGGTTCGCGGTGAAGGCGCTATTTTGAAAAATATTAAAGGCGAGCCATTCATGCACTCTTATCATCCTCTGGCTGAATTAGCTCCCAGAGATATAGTTGCCCGGGCAATTACTGAACAAATGAAAAAAACTAAAAGTAATTATGTTTATTTAGATGCTGTCAAGATAAAAGATAAATTTTCCCAACGCTTTCCTACTATTTATAAAAACTGTATTTCGCTGGGCATTAACCCTGAGAAAGAATATATCCCGGTAGCTCCAGCAGCCCATTATACTATGGGAGGCATAAAAACCGATACCTGGGGACAAACTAATCTAACCAATCTTTATGCCTGTGGTGAGTGTACTTCAACGGGAGTGCATGGAGCCAATCGTTTAGCCAGCAATTCGCTTTTAGAAGGATTAGTTTTTGGCAATAGAATTGCCCAGAAAATTAAAGAAAACAAATCGCTTTTTTCTCAAAAAATAGACGAAGAAATAAATATTTCTTATAATATTCCACGAAAAAAAATTCGAGAATTCGACCCGAAACAAATAAAAAAAGAACTACAAAAACTTATGTGGGATAAAGTAGGAATCATTCGAAATTCCTCTGATTTAAAGAAGGCAAGACAAAAAATTAGCGAATGGAAATTTATATTCAAATCAGAACTTAAAACTACTGAGGATTTTGAATTAGCTAATCTTATTATCCTGGCTGACCTGATTACTAATTCAGCTTTACAGCGTGAAGAAAGCCGGGGAGCACATTACCGCAAAGATTTTCCCGATAGAGATGATATAAACTGGAAGAAACATATTGTATACTAGCGGATAGAAGAACCAGTATATAGTATATAGTATGTAGCATATAGTAAAGAAAAGAAAGAAAACAGAGGATTTGTCAGATAGCCCACTAATCGTAGGACAGGCGTCTCGCCTGTCTATTAATTACAAGAGAAGGGCACAATTCATTGTGCCCCTACACCTGAATCCTAGTTTCTTTAACGCGATACGCAATACGCGATACGATAAACTAACGACTATTCACTATTCACTAACGACTATATAAAGAGGTGTTTAAAAGATGGACTTTTCAATAAAAGAAAATATCCTGATAGATAAAATAATAGAACAGGCTTTATTAGAAGATATTGGAACCGGAGATATTACCACCGAATCTATTATTCCTTCCAATTTAAAAGCTAAAGGAATAATTAAAACCTCTGAGGAAGGTGTAATTGCCGGGTTAGATATTGCCTGCCTGGTATTTAAAAAATTAGATTTAGAGATTTGCTTCCAACCTAAAATAAAAGATGGCAATAAAATTTTACCGGGGGAAATTTTAGCAGAAATTACCGGTCCTGCCCGGACTATTCTCAAGGGAGAAAGGGTTGCCTTAAATTTCCTTCAGCGAATGTCCGGTATAGCCACTATTACCTCTAAATTCTGTCAAGAAGTAAAAGATTTCCCGGTTCGAATAGTTGATACACGTAAAACTACTCCTGGATTACGAATATTAGAAAAATATGCTGTCCGCATGGGGGGAGGATATAATCACCGCTTCGGATTATATGATGCTGTATTAATTAAGGATAATCATATAGTAGTAGCAGGAGGAATTAAATCAGCAGTAAATTCAGTTCGAAAACAAATTTCCCATACAGTAAAGATTGAAGTCGAAGTAGAAAACTTATCTCAGCTTCAAGAAGCTTTAGAGGTGCAAGTTGATATAATTATGTTAGATAACATGGATTTAAAAACTATGAAAGAAGCCGTAAAAATGGTAAAAGGTAAAGCCTTAATTGAGGCATCAGGAGGAATTACTTTGGAAAAAGTGCGGAAAATTGCTCAAACTGGAGTAGATTTAATTTCTATTGGCGCCCTCACCCATTCAGTAAAGTCGTTGAATATTAGTATGGAAATTATTTAGTATATCGTATTGCGTATATCGTATATCGAAATATAGTGGATAGCGTGTAGGGATTCGATTTATCGAACCCGAAAAAAGGGTCGGATGAATCCAACCCATAAGTCAAAATCGAAGCTCTTAATGATTTAAAAGATTAAACATTCAAGCTACCTGTCCTACGATATACGATATACGATATACGAATTTATTTATTCATCTCATATATCATACGCAATCCCTGCAAGGTTAAAAAAGGATTGATTTTATCGATTAGCTTGCTTTCGTTTCCTATCAATTCCGCCTGGCCGCCGGTAGCTACTACTACAGAATCTTCCCCTAACTCTCTCTTAAACCGTCTAATTAATTCATTAGTTAATCCCAAATAGCCAAAGAACATTCCTGATTGCATTGCGCTAATAGTATTGCTCCCTATAGAATGTTTGGGTTTTATTAATTCTATTTTGGGTAGCTTGGCCGTCTTTTCAAACAGAGCTTCTGCTGAAATTTCTATTCCGGGAGTAATCGCCCCACCCAAATAAGCTCCCTCCTTATTAACTGCACAAAATGTAGTGGCCGTTCCAAAATCTACAATTATTACCGGCCCTCCGTATAATTTATAAGCAGCAATGGCATTGACAATTCTATCTGCCCCCACTTCCTTGGGATTATCTATCTTAATATAAATTTCAGTCTTTATTCCCGGTCCTACAATAATTGGAGATACTTTAAAATAATCCACGGACATCTTTTTTAATATCCAGGTTACCGGAGGGATAACACAGGAAATAACTACTGATTTAATATCTGAAAAGGCTAAATTAGCATCGAAAAGCAAACTCTTAACTAACATTCCATACTCGTCCTCTGTTTTATTCAGATCAGTAGAAATTCTCCAATGGCCTAATAATTTCTCTTCTTTGTATACCCCTATTACCGAATGGGTATTACCTACATCAATTACTAAAATCATCATATCCCCTCCCTTGAATTATATACCCTTTTGTCATTCCCGCGGAAGCGGGAATCTATATTTCTTTTTTTTAGTGATTCAAATAACCGTTGTTCCCTGAATCACTTTAAATAATTCACAACGTTCCGCTTAAAATTTTGTAAGCTTAAACAATAAAAATAGAGTAGAGAAGTACTCAACTCCCCTACTCTATAACTTTCCTAATAACCAGCTCTTTTTAAAGCTTTAACTAATATAAATACCAATAATATTGCTACTACCACTTCCGGAGTACCATGAATTACTGCAATGCTGGCACTTACTTTTAGCGGAAGATATCCTCTTAAGGTAGCCAATCCCAAAACTCCGATGGTGTTAGTAAGAGTTCCCAAAGCCGCCGCAATAGCACTGTTCTTCCATAAATATTTGTAAGAATAATAAGCCGCTACTCCGATAAATATTCTGGGTAAAATAGCGATTAGAGGGTCAGCAAACATGGGGTTAGTGGCATTTAAAAAACTGTAAACTCCGAAGATTAATCCTACTAATGCACCTACTATCGGACCTTCGAGTATCCCACCTAAAATGGCTGGAATGTGCATAATGGTAGCATTACCAGCAGGAGTAGGAACGGGGATAAATCCTAATCTTGTCGCTCCCAGGATTATAGCAATTGCTCCTAACATACCGGAGATAGCCAATTGTCGGGTAGTAAGTTTAAATCCTGATAAAGTAGAATCTCTATTCATTTTTTTCACCTCCGTTCTAGTTCCGTCATAAGATACCAGACGAAATACTATTAATTTTATTTACTCCTGGTCTTGTTCTCATACAAGATACAAGCTCTCGGGTAAAGGCGTATCCTTTACACCCATAGTGTAAGATACTTTAATAATTATGTCAAGTCAAAAAGTTAACCAAAGATGCCAGGCACCTTTGGTTAACTTTTTGACTTACAAATTTATTTGGTATTCTTTGATTTTGTTCTGCAGGCTTCTTCGGCTTATTCCTAAAACCTCTGCTGTTTTAGTGCGATTTGCATTATTTTGAATCAAATATTTAATAATTAATTCTTTTTCTACATCTTTTAAAGTCCCTTTTTTTTCAATGTATGTTTCTTTGTTTATAAAATTGAAATATTTTTCATCGATTATTTCGTCTTTTGCCATAATCATACTTCGCTCAATAATATTTTCTAACTCTCTTATATTACCGAGGTAATTATAATCCAGCAGTAATTCCATAGCTTTTGCAGAAACTTTTTTAACTTTTTTATTTAATATTTTATTATATTTAGCGATAAGATGCTCCGTAATTAAAGGTATGTCCTCTTTTCTTTCCCTTAAAGGAGGAACATCCACACTAAAGACATTTAGCCGATAAAATAAATCCTCTCTAAACCTTCTTTCTTCTACTTCTTTTTTTAAATCTTTATTGGTAGCAGATAATATTCTTACATCAACTTTAATGCTCCTTGAACTTCCAACCCTTTCAAACTCCCTTTCCTGTAAAACTCTAAGTAATTTTGTTTGTATAGAGGGGTCTATCTCTCCTATTTCATCTAAAAAAATAGTTCCTCCATTTGCCATTTCGAAACGACCTATCCTCTTGACAATAGCTCCGGTAAAAGAACCTTTTTCATGTCCAAAGAGTTCGCTCTCTAAAAGGTTTAAAGAGAAAGCTGCGCAATTTACCACTACAAATGGGCCATTTTTACGCAGACTGTTTTTGTGTATTGCTCGGGCTATCAATTCTTTCCCGGTACCGCTTTCGCCGGTAATGAGCACAGTAGCAGTAGTGGGAGATACGTTTTTCACCATTTCTAAAACTTTATTTATAGAATTACTCTTTCCTATAATTTCATCAAAGTTGAATCTCTTCTCTTCTTCCTCTCGATAGTAGATGTTTTCCACTTCTAATTCATATTGCTTAATTGCTCTATTAATTATAATTTTTAATTCTTCGATATCGAAAGGTTTTATTAAATAATCCAAAGCCCCTAATTTCATTGCTTCCACAGCTTCGGGAATACTCCCGTAAGCAGACATCATAATAACCGGAAGATTTAAATCATTTTCCCTTATCTTCTTTAAGATTTCTATACCATTTAAACCGGGCATTTTAAGATCTAATAATACTAAACTGTAATTTTCTTCCTGTAATCTCTTTAGGGCTTCTAAGCCATTATCAGCTTCTTTGACTATAAATCCCTCCGGAGATAATACCCGGGTTAACATTTTTCTTATATTTTGCTCATCATCGATTACTAATATTTTCCGCAAAATTACTTCCCTCCTTTTTGAGGTAGAAAAATAACAAACTTTGTTCCTTCCCCTTCTTTGGATTCAACTTTAATCTCTCCCTGATGAGCCTCTACCAGCTTATACACTATAGAAAGACCCAATCCGGAACCCTCATCTTTGGTGCTAAAGAAGGGATCAAATATTTGAGTAAAATCTTTTTCAGGAATACCAATCCCGCTATCTTCAACAATTAATTTTATAGCTGGTTCTCCCTTTAAAAGAGTTTTTTCAGTTTTAATTTTGATTTCCCCTTTTTTGGGGATAGCCTGAATAGCATTAATAATTACATTCATTAAAATCTGCCTTACCTGATCCTCATCAGCTTGAATTTTAGAAATATCCGGGGAAAGTTCCGGACTAAATTTAATCTGCTTATCTTTTATCTCTAATTTAAACAATTCAGTAATCTTTCCTATTAAATCATTTAAAGAAAAATGGGTTAAGTTTGGTTTTTGTAATTTGGCGAAATCTAAAACCTGAACCACCAATTTATTTAATCTATCTACTTCCTGAATAATGGCATTTAAGTCTTCTTTTCTTTCATCGGTCTTAGAGAATGAATTATACACAAACTGTGCTAACCCTCTGATTGAACTTAAAGGATTCCTGATTTCATGGGCAATCCCGGCAGATAATTTGCCCAGAGCAGCTAATCTTTTATGACGCGCTACCTCTTCATTGAGGTCCTTGATCTCGGTTACGTCTCTTATCACCGCTACCACACCGGTTATTTCTCCGGATTCATCTGCTAAAAATGAGGTGTTCAGGTCTAATATTTTTTTCTTTAATCCCTTTTCTTCTAAAATGATTTCCTGAGAAATATTCTTCTTCTCTAAAAGACACTTTTTAAAGATAGATTCCCCTAAAATTTTTAAATTCAAAACTTCCTGACAATCTTTGTTTAATACTTCTTCCTTCTTTTTATTAAAAATTTCTTCACTCTTACGGTTAAAAGTTTTAATGTTGCCTTTATTATCTACCGAAATTACCGCATTATCCATAGTCTCTAATAATTTTGAAGTATACACTTTCATTTCATTTAAGGTCTTTTTTACGATATAGTTCTCTTGTAATTTAAAAATTACATAAATCCCAAATAACACAAGGGCCATTATAATGCTGTAATTTAAAATTATTCTTTTTCTGGTCTGGTCCAAGCGATTATAATATCCTTCTAGGTTTATCCCAATCACTAAATAACTATTTCTAATAGGTAATATTTTCCAAATATCTAACTGTTGATTAATATCAAGATTGAATGGTTTTATTACTTGAAGTATTCTATTACCTTTTTTGTCTTCAGTATTTATAAAATTGATTTTGCCTGGTGTAGGGATTTTTATGGTATTTTGCCATCTTTCTTCTTCAGTGCTGATTAAAATTACCCCTTTATCGTTACAAATATCGATATAACTTACCCCGTCTTTTTTTAAAAGCACTAAAATATCTTTTAAAGTATTTTCATTTAAGATAAACCGGGGGCCAAGGGTTTGGATGGAAAAGGCAATATTTAATCCTTCCGAACGGGCTAATTCCCATAAATAATATCTTTCTCTTTGTACTTCTTTATAGGTCATAAAACCCAGTAATAGGGTAAGAAGCAAGATAATAATTAAAGCTAATATAATATTTTTTTCCCGAAAAGGGGTAGATAATTTATGATTCTTATCTTTTTTCAATTTTATAGACCGTCTTACTCTTTGAATATTTCTAATATTTTACCATATTTTGAAATTAATTTTAAAAAGCTGGAATACTTTAATTTATATTCCAGCTTTTTATCTTTATCTTCTAAATTAAACTAAAAATTTAAAGCGAAATACGAATTTACTCAGTCAATCTTCTCCACTTTTATCGGCACATAATAAGTATGTTGATTGCGAAAAACCAATAACAGCAGTGTATCTCCTGGTTCTAATTTGTTGATTACTTTTTCCCATTCCCCGATAGAAGATACTTCTATTCGGTTTGCCTCTAAAACTATGTCCCCTTGTTGTAAACCCATATCATCCGCCGAACTTCCCAGGACCACTTCAGTAATGACCAACCCTTTTACCCAGGGTAATCCCAATTCCTTAGCAATTTCCGTAGTAACTGAATCCACTTTTAATCCAGTTTGTACTGAAAATACCTTTTCTTTGGGAGATTTACTACCTTCTTCTTCCACAGTAGGCATCTCACCTATTTTTACTATAAAGGGAATTGTTTCACCATTTCGCACAATTTCGATATTTGCTTCTTTCTCAATCTCTATATTTCCTATTTTATCTTGAAGTTCTTCAGGGGAATTTACTTCTTCATTATCAACTTTCTTAATTATATCACCTGTTTTAATCCCCGCTTCTGCTGCTGGACTACTGTTAACCACATCTCCCACTAAAACACCTTTAGCCTCGGTTAAGTTAAATTGTTTGGCAATTTCTGGAGTAACCTCTTGAATATACACACCTAACCATGATCTTCTGACTTTGCCTAAATTAATTAAATCATCTATATTTTTCTTGGCTATATTTATAGGAATAGCAAATCCAATACCCTGAGCAAAAGGAATAATTGCTGTATTTATTCCCACAACTTCTCCTTTGGTATTGAGTAACGGACCACCACTATTCCCAGGATTTATAGCTGCATCGGTTTGAATAAAATCTTTATATACATGTCCTTCTGTGCCTGCAGGAATAGAACGGCCCTTAGCACTAACTAAACCCATGGTTACAGTTTGTTGAAGTCCATAAGGGTTACCAATGGCGACTACAATTTCTCCTACTCTTAATTTATCTGAATCACCCAAAGCAACTAGAGGTAAATGATCTGCTTTTATCTTTACAATTGCCATATCTGAAGTTGTATCTGAACCAATTACTTCTCCGGTAAATTCTCTCCCATCAGAAAGAGTAACTTTTATCTTATCAGCTTTGTGGACTACATGTTCATTGGTAATTATATATCCTTCTTGGTTAATAATAAACCCGGAGCCAGTGCCTTTTTGAGGGATTGCTCTGGTATACTCTTTAAATTGGTCTCCAAAAAAATGTCCGAATATGGGATCATCTAAAAAAGGATTTTGAGTTTCTACCATTCTTACTGTATCTATATTCACTACAGCTGGTCCAACTGTTTCAGCAATATCTGCAATACTATTACTAAAAGCTTCGAGAGCCAAATAAGAATTAGTTTGTTCGCTTTCTGCACTTACACTACCTACCCAGCTTAAACAAAGAAGAAAGGCTAAAGCTGTAGCAAGAATAGTATTTCTATTTATTTTTATTAATTTCATTTTTATCATTTTATATTTACACCTCGCTATAAAAATAAATTGTAGGGAGGAAAATGATTATTTTCCTCTCCATTTTTAAATCTGCTCTAATATTTACCAACAAAAACTTCTATTCATTCTATAAGAACCTAATTTTTCTACTGCAAATATTTGAGAAGGAATGCCTAAGGGTAATTTTGCTTGTTGTTCAGGCGTTAATAAATCTTTAACTTCTAAATATTTTTCAATTGTTTTAATTTTTAATTCTACCTGTAAATCAGCAATTTCTTCCAATTTTGCTCTAATCTTTACCAACTCAGTTTGCGGTTCTAACAATAACGCTTTAATTTCTAATTCTCTAATCTGTATACTATTCCTAAGCTCAGCGGTATCTTTTTGAAAATCTAACAAAGTTTTATTAATTTCAGTTATTTGTTCTTCGGATAGATTTAGAGATTTGATAAATCCTTCCATTCTTATTGCAGGACTATTCATAAATCTTTTTTCCATCATTCCTTTAACTTCATTGCTTTTTTGTTGTTGTATCTTCTGTTTTATTAAAGGTATATTTTGCTGAGCATAAGAAGATTGAGCAAAGCCTAAAAATACTACCGTTATTGCAACTATTAAGATTAGTACAATCAACTTGGGTTTCATCTGTTTCACCTCCTTCTGATTTTTTTCATTCTAACCAATAATAGAAGCAATTATTGTGCCAATTTATAAAATTAATCCCCAGAATATTTATTTTTTGAAACATTTTTACTGAAAAATGCTATAAATAAAGACTTTTTGAATTCTTTTACTTGAAATATTTTATATTATTTTTTAATATTTACCTGATGAACGTCAGTTGTCTTTATTAAAGACGGTTAATTTTTCTCATTTTCCTAGTAAAATACTGTGCAATTTTTTCGCAGTCATTTAGCTTATTGTCCATTTGAAAAAATGGTGGTTTAATTAGGTTTATCGGTCAAAGTAAATACTTTTACCAGTTACTGATAAGGGAATGCCCATTACAAAATCCGCATCTATTAAACCTATTTTTTTGGCTACTGCTCCTGCGCGATACATTATCCGATTATCTACATTCATCATTCCGGCAGTTTTAACCGCTGACCCGATAGCAATCCCCATATCCAAAATTCTAAAAGCACATTGAGGTCCATCAAATTCACTACCCTTATGGGAATTTCGGTCAGTACACTGGTCGCAACCGCAAGCACCACAATTCAAGCCTAATGAGGCAGCATCTTTTACTCCTATCAATAAAACAGCCAGGGAATTTTTCACATTGGCACCATCACGGTCGAAATTTTTCTTACCCATCTCTTCACCATAACTGACCATTTCTTTGGCTAACTTGATTACATCTTCTCCGTAAATTGCTTTAACCACTACAAAGTCTTTACCTGCAGATTTTGGTGCTGTACGGGCTGCAACCCCCATTAAATTTGTTACATCCTTTATTGCTTCCTGGATATCAAACTCAGACAAATTTTGATTAGACATTTTTCTTTACCTCCAAAAATTTTATTTACCAATTCTCCAATTGGCCAATTTACCAATTGAATTAGCCGTTAGTGAATAGTGAATAGTCGTTAGTTTATCGTATTGTGTATCGATACTGTCTTGAATCTTTCTTTTCTTTCTCTTTTCTTTACTCGATACTATATACTTGATACTCGATACTGTTTTATTATACTATCCGATTATTTGATAATCAATAACCTGAAAAGTGGATAGGCTCTTATTGGTAGTCAATAACCATTCCACTTCTATAGGGACAGAAAAATCAGGCTGCAGCCTCCCTTTTTCTAACCAATATCGGGAACGTTGATTATCAAATTGCCCCTTATTGGCCTTAACAATTAATTTAATCGACTTATCTAAAAACTCAATTTTATCTAAAGTTTTTACTTTTTTTAGTTCTTCCATAATTTTTTCCTTCAATTTTTTTCCAGGCAAAGGGGATACATTTACTAACCCCATATTCTTATTTAAGGTTCCAATAATTTTCACGTTAGCTAAAATAGATTCGCACCTTTCCTCTTCTAAAATACTTAATAGTAACTCATTAGCTTCAACTGCTGCCTTACCATGATAATGAGGAACCGCTAAAGGTTTAAGTAGATGTTTCAATTTACATCCTTCTCTAAATTTACTTTCCCCTATCTGTAAGATTTTTATACCAAGATAATCAGCAATTTTTCGGATTTCCTCCTTGTTTAACTCTAAAAGAGGAGCATAAAAACCGTCATATAGTTTTAAACCCCTCTTCCCCCAGGTATCACTCTGATTCGAACCAGTCAGTACCAGTCTTCCTTGGGCTTCCCTCTTAACTCTTCCCAATTTAGCTATCCTGGTACACTTATTACAGGCCGGTCCCTTCTTTAAAACTCTTTCTTGTTCTCTCTTTCCCTGAACAATCTTTAGCGTCAAATCTAAAGCCTGACTGATATCTTGAATATTTCTCAACCCCTTACTGTAGCTATATTCTTCAAAACTGACCGTAATCGCTTCAACTTTTTCTCTCCCTAAGACCTGGATGGCCAAAGCAGAAACTACTGTGCTGTCTAATCCACCCGAAAAAGCCACTACAATCTCTTCTCCCTGGCTGGCCTTCCTAATCTCTTCTAATATATTATTAATTTCATCTTTTATATTAACCATTATCCAATCCAAATATTTTTCTTCTTGTTATTCTTATTTTACTTACAAAAAAGATCAAGGTAAATTATAAACACTATTACAATTCCTTGACCTTTAATATTGACTAAAACTATCTTTAATTAATAATCTATCAATTATATTTTTTCCGAATATTCCTTAAAGGAAATACTTTTATACCATCCTTCACCGATGTAATTTAATACTGGAATGAATTGCTCGGTAGTAACATATCCCGGCAAAGGGGCTATCCGGGTATGAGTAATTTCTAAAAACCAGGTAGTAGGATAACCGCTGACCTGGTACGAGGTAGCCAATTCCCTTTCAGAAATCTTTTTCCCGTTTTCTATTACTTTGTTTTCTGATCTCGCATTTATTTTTACAGCTACAAATTTATTGGAGAGTATCTTTTTTACTTCTTCATCAGAGAATGTTTCTTTCTCCATCTTCTTACACCAACTACATCCATCAGTATAAAAAAAAATCAAAACATATTTATCCTCTTTTTCTGCTAATGTTAATCCCTCATTATAAGATAACCAGTTAAGAGCTAATGGCTTGGCCTCCTCTACTGCCTCTGCATTCTGTTCGTCTATTTTAAAATATGATTTTAGTCCGAAAAAAAATATTATTACTAATAGAATTACTAAAATCATTATTTTATCTCTTTTTGTGGAAAAAATCTTCATTTTTACTTCAAACCTCTTCAATTTTTATTTAAATTTGTTTTTTTATCACTTTGTAAATTTTACATAATTTTAATTTTCAAAGACAATTATTTTTTACTTAATAAAATAAGTTACTATCCACTGAAAATTATCAGTAAGAATTAAACCGCCTATCAGTATCAGTAATGCTCCTCCAACTAACTCAATAGTTTTAAAGTGCTTTTTGATTTTACTGGAAAATGAATAAAACTTATTGATAGCCAGGGTAGTCAATAAAAAAGGAATTCCTAAGCCGGCTGAATAAATAGTAAGCAACAAAATGCCCTGATAAACTGTCTCCTGAGCCCCAGCGTAAATTAATATTCCAGCCAAAATAGGTCCCACACAGGGAGTCCAGCCAAAAGCAAAAGCCAATCCCATTAAAAAGGGACCAACTATAATGTTAACTGGTCTAGTCTTACTATAAACCCTTTTTTCATAATCTAAAAATTTTATTCTATACAGACCTGACATATGTATCCCGAAAATTATAATTATAATTCCCCCTATTTTCTTTAAAATAAAGGCCTTTTCTAATAAAAAACTACCTAAAAAAGTAGCGGTAGCACCTAAAAGAATAAATATTAAAGAAAACCCGAGAATAAAAAATAAAGAACTTATAATTATAGTATTCTTATTTTGTTTTTCCCCTTTTTCTATATCCTCTAAAGATATCCCTGAAACAAAGGAGATATAACCCGGCACTAAAGGTAAAACACAGGGAGAAACAAATGAGAAAAGGCCGGCTACAAAAGCTGCCACTAAGGAAACTTCATTCACACTTAATGTTGTCATTATACAAGAACCTCTTAAATTAGTTTATAGTTATTATTTCTTGACCTTAGATTTTTTCTTATAATCTTCGATGGCTTTAGATAAACCATCAGCCGCTAAATTAGAACAATGCATTTTAATGGGTGGAAGTCCACCTAAGGCTTCAGCAACAGCTTTGTTAGAAATTTTTAAAGCCTCATCAATCTCTTTTCCCTTGACCATCTCGGTAATCATACTGCTGGTAGCAATAGCTGCTCCGCACCCAAAAGTTTTAAATTTACAATCTATTATTTTACCATCTTTTACTTTTATATAAATTTTCATAATATCCCCACAAACAGGATTTCCCACTTCTCCTATACCATCAGCATCTTTAATCTCCCCTACATTATGAGGGTTTTTAAAATGTTCCATTACTTTATCGCTATACATACTCATGCAGCCATTCTCCTTATTATTCTGATTAAACGAAAAGCTAAAAACCACAATTTAAAACTTTAAAATCTGCCAATCTACTAATTAACTGATTACGTTAGTATTCAAGTTTTCAGTTGTTAGTTTTCAGTTTACGTTTTATTGTGTTTTATGTTATTTCCACAAATCTGGTGTAGGGGTCGAATTTATTCGACCCGGAACGGGTTTGATAAATCAAACCCCTACCTCATAAACACCATCGGCTAATAATCTTCTGACTCCTAAATTCTATCTCTTCTTTTCTTCACTATATACTAAATACTATATACTATATACTGTTTTACTCTTTCAGCCCTTCCCAATTCCCCTGAAAAGGAGAAAGAGCTCTTAATTTCTTAATAATTCCCGGCAATATATCTATCACATAATCTATTTCTTCCTCTGTATTATCTTTCCCCAGAGTTAATCTTAAAGAACCATGGGCTATCTCCGGAGGAAGCCCAATAGCCAATAACACATGTGATGCTGTTAAGGAACCAGAAGTGCAGGCTGAACCACTGGAAGCAGCTACACCTTCCATATCTAAGCTTAACAACATCGATTCACCTTCAATAAATTCAAAGCAAAAATTTGCATTTCCTGGCAGTCTTTTTGTAGGATGGCCGTTTAAATAAGTATGATCTATCTTTTCTGTAATCCCTTTAATCAACTTATCTCTTAATCTTACAATCTTTTTCTCTTTGCCTTGAGTCAGCCTTTCTTCTGCCAGCTCAGCGGCTTTACCCAACCCAACTATTCCCGCCACATTCTCAGTACCGGCTCTTCTATTTTTTTCCTGAGCACCTCCGTCTATTAAATTGACTATCCTGGTCCCCTTCCTTAAGTACAGCGCCCCCACACCATTAGGACCGTAAAACTTATGTCCGGATATTGATAACATATCTACTCCTAAATCATTGACATCTATAGGAATATGTCCGACAGTTTGTACTGAATCAGTGTGAAAATATACTCCTGCTTTTTTTACTACCTTACTTATTCCTTTAATCGGTTCGATAGTGCCAATCTCGTTGTTAGCATGCATAATAGTTACCATCATCGTCTTATCGGTAATCGCTTTTCCCACATCTTCAGGGTCTATTAGACCATATTTATCAACCGGTAAATAAGTAACCCTAAACCCTTGTTTCTCTAAAAACTGACAGGAATGCAGTACGGCATGGTGCTCTATCTTCGAAGTAATAATATGATTCCCTTTTTTCTGATTAGTCCAGGCTATTCCTTTTATAGCATAATTGTCTGCCTCTGTCCCTCCGGCGGTGAAAACAATTTCCGAAGGATTTGCTCCGATTAAATGAGCTATCTTTTCTCTGGCTTCTTCTACCGCCTTTCTTGTTTCCTGTCCAAAGGAATGTATACTATTAGGATTTCCATATTTTAAAGTGAAATAGGGCTCCATCGCCTTAACTACCTCTACATCCGTAGAGGTAGTTGCTGCATGATCCATATAAATCCTTTTCATAAAACCATTTTCCTCCTTTTCCGCCCTTGTAAATAACAGCGTGAAAAAATTATATTATATATGAGTAATTCTGTCAACTTTTCTTTATTTGATTTTGTTTATTGCTTTAAAACTTACCCTTAAGCATCTTCTTTGGCAATTCGCTCTATAAATTCCTTAAAGAAGGGATACTTTTCTTTAGATATTTCAAAGGTATTAAATTTATAATACCTTTCATATCTTATAGTATTATCTTCCACCGAATATTTTACGCTAGATACTAAATGTGCTAAGATATAAGATACTAATTTATTCTGTCTCCTAACTGCTACTCGCTATTTATCTTTACTATATACTATATACTCGATACTAATTTATATAAACTTAAAAACCCGGCCTAAAATAAATCCTAATAATATTCCGACAAGAAAAACAGTAGTTAACATCCGGGCATTGGCTACTTGTTTGTACCCCTTAACTCTAATCAATGTCAAAGCAACCAGATAAGCTACTCCATTTATAGTAATAAAGAAGGGCCAGACTATTACTTTAGCTACAATCGGCCCTATATAGGGAATTGATTGGATCATAAATATAGCTTGAGAAAAAACTTGTCCGGCTACCTCCATAAAAATGCCCAATAAGGCTACAATTGCCGTACTTAATATTTTATCAACTCCAAAATAAGTTAGCACATAAAAAACCGATATCATTATTAATATGGTTACGGCAATTTCTAAATCTTCTTTAAACTTTGGTTTCTTCAGTTTAGGCTTAAAATCTTTACTCAACTTATAAAATCCTTCTAAATCTTATATATTAATATATTAATTTAGACATTGTTTATTTTGCTTCTGATTAGGATTTATCGCTTTCTGTAGATTGTTCGGCAGCCTCTTCTCTTTTCTCTTCTGCTCTTTCTTTAACAGAACTTATGCCTATTATTACCGCAAATATTCCACCAATCAATAAAATAAAAGGCACCAAGGCTGCTAAAGCTTTTAGAAACAATAACCACCATTTGATTAATCCTAATACACCTAAAATTATAGCTGCTATTCCTCCCAAAATAATCCACATTTTGTTTTCCCCCTTTTAAAATAAATTTAAAAATTTATTCCTACTTATCTCACCTTAATAAATTATAATATAAAAACCAATGAAATGAAAAATATTTTTAATCTTGCTTTCTCTTTATAATTTTTCTTTCCTGATATAATTTATAATTATTAAAGTAAATCCTCTATTTTTTATTATTTAATTGGAAGTTTTTACTATCCCCTGATACCGAAAGAATTGAATTCCCCCCTGTATTTTTCCCATTCTACGTCAACTTTTTCTACCATTGCACTCCCCGGTCCCTGATAGCACCAATCTATTAATTCTTTAACTCTATCTTCTTCCCCTTCTATAACTATCTCTACCTTACCATCCCAACAATTCCTAACCCATCCCTTTATTTCTAAACTTTGGGCAATATCCTGGGTATAATAACGAAAAGCTACTCCCTGTACTCTTCCAGAAATTAGAAGGTGGGCTCTTACTTTTTTTATACTTTTATCCATACCTATAGTATCCTTTTATTTTATATTATTATTTTACTCCAAAACAAAAAAATTAAAAGAATAAATCCGATTTTAATTTTTATTCTATCTTATTTTTTTCTAAATCTTCTCTTTTTCTTTACTTGATACTCGATACAAATGTTTTGGCTTTATAAATAAGGAAGATTAAGATATAATAATTTACAAAAAGCAAAGCGATATAAAGAGGTGAGAGTTAATTTTAAATTTAATTTTATTTCTTCTAACTATAATTTCTTGCTTTTTTGTAGGTGGTATTTGGTATGCCTTATTCTTAATTACCATTCTACTTGCTCACGAACTAGGACATTTTTTTATTAGCAGAAGATACGGGGTAGAAGTCACTCTTCCCCTTTTTATCCCCTTCCCTCTTTCTCCTTTTGGTACTTTAGGGGCAGTTATCAAAATGAAAGGAATTATGCCTAACCGTAAAGCTTTATTTGACATCGGGATAGCTGGACCTTTTGTAGGTTTGGTCCTCACTATCCCTACTATAGTAATCGGGCTTAAATTATCAGAAGTAGCAGTAATTTCAGAAATTGAGGGACCGGTTATACCTCTGGGAAGTTCCATACTGTTCTCGTTTATAGAAAAAATAATGTTCGGTCATCTCCCCGAAAGCCAGGATATAATTCTGCATCCTATAGCTTATGCGGGCTGGGTAGGATTGTTTGTAACTGCTTTAAATCTCCTTCCTGTTGGACAGTTAGATGGTGGACACATAATTTATTCCCTATTCGGTAAAAATAGTAAAATTACTTATTATATAACCCTGGGTATTTTAGGCCTTATCTGTGTATTTGTTAATCCAGCGTGGACCTTATTATTTGTCTTACTCCTTATATTTGGATTTAATCACCCTCCCCCGTTGGATGATGATACTCCTTTAGATAAAAAAAGAAAAATATTAGGAATCTGCGCTTTAATTTTCTGTGTCTTATCTTTTACTCCTGTGCCCTTTCAAATATAATAAAAAATCGATTTATATTTATAATATTTACAATTTACTGAAATAAATAAATTTTACCTTAACTCTTTCATAAAAATTAATAAAAACTTGACAATTACAGTCGTGCATGGTAAGATTTTTTCAAAATTGAATATTATATTGGGAGTATACCTAGGGTTCCGTTTTTTGAAGAAGTCTGGACCGAGCGGTATAAAGCATTTATTTATAAATGTCACACTTTTAGGAAAAAAGCCTGAAGGATAGGTTCCATAAATTTGAACCAATTCTTTAGGCTATTTTTAAATAAAGGTCGAAGTACACATATATACATGATAATATCAATCCTATATCAAAATCTTTTAATTAAAAAGGAGGGATGATAATTCAATAAACTTAACATAATCGTAGTTTTTGTTTGAACTTGTAAAATTTGATAAAAATAAACTTATTAAAAGGAGATCTAAAAATGAATAAAAAATTGTTGATTTTATTAGTTTTAGTATGCTTTTTATTTTCTGTTTCAGTTGCTTCAGCAAAAATAATTAGAATTGGTGGAGTAGCTTGTTTAACAGGAGCAGCAGCTACTTATGGAGCTTCTACTCGAAATGGTTGTAAATTAGCTTTTGATGAAGTAAATGCCTTAGGTGGAATTGACATCGGAGGAACTAATTATCTAATCAATTACATTTTTGAAGATGACCAAGGTTCTCCCGAAGTAGCAGCTAATGCCTTTCGTAAACTTATTGACCAGGATGAAGTAAGTGCTATCCTTGGCTCGGTAATGAGCAGTTGTACTTTAGCCGGTGCTCCTATTGCCCAGGATGCTGGCGTTCCGGTTATTAGTCCTACTTCAACTGCTGTTCAAGTTACAAGAACCGGTGATTATATTTTCCGGTCCTGTTTTCTTGATCCCTTCCAGGGTGCAGTAGTGGCGACTTTTAGTACCGAAGATTTAAAGGCAAAAACTGCAGCAGTTATCTTTGATAATGCTAATGATTACACCAAAGGTTTAGCTGAAGCCTTTAGAGAAAGTTTTGAAAAATTAGGCGGCAAAGTAGTGGCTTATGAATCTTTTACTGATGAAAGCAAAACCGTTGATTTTTCTGCTCAATTAACCAAGATAAAATCTGCTAATCCGGATGTAATCTTTTTAGATGCCTATTATTCTGCTGCCGCTTTAATGGCTAAACAGGCCCGAGGTTTAGGGATAACCGTTCCTTTTGTAGGAGCAGATGGATGGGATTCAGCAGAGTTTACTAAATTAGGTGGAGAGGCAGTAGAAGGTGGATATTTCTGCAATCATTACTCGCCTGAAGACCCTAGACCCATTGTACAGAACTTTGTAAAAAAATACGCAGAAATCTATGGAGCAACACCTGATGCCTTAGCGACTTTAGCCTACGATGCAGCTTTAATTTTAATTGATTCTCTAAAAAGAGCCGGTTCTTTAGATGGCGCGGCAATTAGAGATGCCATTTCTGCAACTGATTTAGAGTGTGTTTCAGGTCAAATCACTTTTGATGAATATGGTGATCCTCTTAAAAAGGCTGCAATAATTAAAGTGCAAGACGGTAAA
>Ga0268276_1000277_pt1 | contig 61616 bp, 47 predicted proteins | sample saktaG_4_FD_190145 | JGI IMG/M metagenome (GOLD analysis project Ga0268276, IMG submission 190145) | Saline water microbial communities from Sakinaw Lake, British Columbia, Canada - sak_2010_1_5_45m | ecosystem: Environmental > Aquatic > Non-marine Saline and Alkaline > Saline ... | reverse complement strand
TGAAAGTTGCATAAATTTAAACGTAATAACTCAAAAAGAAATAATAAACGCAGGTTTAGAAAATAAATAATAATAACGATGTAATATATTAATACACAAAGTTATTATTATTTTTAAAAATAATATGAAAAATAAAAATAAAAATAAAAATAAAAATAAAACACAAAACTCAAAATTAAGCGTTCAAAAAATAAAGAATGGTTTAAAATATGAATTGAATGGGTGGAAGTGCATATCAATTTCGGGGTCCGCTTACAATCGCGGTTATGCGCACGGACAACTGTTAAAAAATGAATTAGCGGAAGTGCACAAAATGTTGAAATACAGTTTGTATGAAGACTTTGGAAGACCAATGGAGACATTCATTGAAATTTCAAATGATTTTTTTAAACCAAAAATAAAAGAGAATTATCCGGAAATTTACGAAGAAATGGAAGGCATTGCACGCGGGTCTCAACAGTCCATCGATTTTATTGTACTATGGAACTGTTTTGTAAGTTTAGAATACTTATATGGGTCATTGAATCAAGTATTGAAATCGCGCAACAGTCCCGACAGTCTCGAGTTGATTGAAAAATATGAAAAGTTGCTTGGAATAGATGTGGGAGCAGAAGAAAAAGGCGTTGGCACAGGTACAGGTAAAAAAGAAGGGGGTAGTGGCGGCGGCAGTTGGAAAGGGGCGCAAGACCGTTGTTCTGCATTTATCGCGGTTGGTTCATATACGGCAGACGGTAAAATCGTGTGTGCGCACAACACGTTTGATAACTTTTTAGCTGGTCAATATTATAATGTAATCATAAGCATTACACCGTCAAATGGACACCGCATGATGTTTCAAGGAGGTCCAGGATATGTGTTTAGCGGAACTGATTTTTTTACGTGCAGCAGCGGCATTTTTGGAATGGAGACAACGTTGGGCGGATTCAACGCGTATGAAAATAATGACCCGATTTGCTGCAGAGTTAGGCAAGCAATGCAGTATGGAAACACGCTGGACGACTATGTTAAATGCTTGACAACGAATAATTCAGGTGACTACGCATCAACTTGGTACTTTGGAGACACAAACACGAATGAAATATTGAGAATAGAATTGGGATTAAAATATACGCCGGTTGTTAGAACGAAGAATGGTTATTTTATTGGATTCAATGCGGCATATGACCCCCGAATAAGAAACTTGGAAAGCGTTAATAGCGGTTTCGACGACATTCGACGACATCAAGGAGCGAGGCGCGTTCGTTTAGAACAATTAATGCGCAAACATCGAGGCAGCATTGACATTGATTTAGCGAAACTGATTATATCGGACCACTATGATGTTTATTTAAATAAAACAAACATGTGTTCGCGAACTGTTTGTTCTCATTATGAGCTGGATGACCGCGCATTCATGTCTCAAGCAGACCGACCTAAACCCTTTGCGCCGCGCGGAGCATTAGACGGAAAAGTAATAAGCAGCGACCTCGCACGCGAAATGAAATTCATGGGAATTTGGGGTTCGTCATGTGGGACGCCGTTTTATAAAGATGCATTCTGCGAACGCAATATGCAGTGGGAAATGTTGAAACCGTATTTGCACGACAGACCGTCGCAAACGTGGACTACTTTTGCTTTATCAAATCCAAATCCAACAAAAAAACATTCCTCAAAACATTCAAAAAAAATGAAAAGTAATAAAAATAAAAATAAAAATAAAAATAAAAATAAAAATAAAAATACGATAAAAATAAAACGAAGAAGTGTTCGCCTTTGAATCAATCACATTGTTCAACTCCGTCGGCGGCAACAATAACAACATTTTTTGTCGGACTTTTAATTTGCTTGACTTTCGGTTTAATTTTAATCTTTTTTATAATTGTTGGTTTGGGGCTGGGTTTGGGCAATTGCATTTCTTGTTCTTGTTCTTCTTTTTTTTGCTCCGACTCGTTGACGGCACCAACGCCAACATCAACATCAACACCAACAACACTGCTAAGACGGTGAAGGTCTTTGTCAACCACCATGTTTTTATACCTCGAATCAGACGTGACTGCATTCATAATATCATCCACTGGAATATTGTATTTTTCGGAAATAATATCAACGACTGTCATATGAAAGTCGGCAACATGCCGAAATATCATTTGCAGGGATAACGCATATGCACTGCGTCCGTCTTGTATTTCAATGTCAACAGGAATAGAGACCTTTTTCTTGAGAGAATCGCCGTTATTGCTAGTGCTCATATGCTGGGTTTTTATATAGCACACAACACAATAACAATAATTAAATCAATTTTTTTATATAAAAATATAAAAAAATATAAAATTAAATAAAATCAAACAAAATCAGATAGATTTAAATTAAGATTTTTTTTACCCATGTATCCGATAATAATGGAACTGAAATCCATCATATTTATAATATTTCGAATATGTTTCGCATTTACTGTTTCAAGTGCTTTATCGAATTCCGTTTCAGAATAAATTTTACAGGCTTTACCGGCGGCTGTATTATTCTGTCGTTCTTGTTGCGAATGTTTGGCATCATCAGGACTTCTGTAACGCTCTTGCAACTGATTTAATATATATTGTGATTCATAAAACTCTGCAATTTCCATCGGATTTTTTATGTGATTGTTCCTGTAAAGCAATAAAAGATTTTTCACATTATTTACTAATTTTTGGTCCACATACTTTGTTTTCTTCTCTCTCAAATATGCAATAATGTGTTTCAGTATTTTTACTATATTCGTATCTGTGCAAGAACCGGCTATTTCAACAACTGACCCATAATAATAAGTGGCACATTGTACAGATATTGAATATATTAATTGATGGTCAATCCTGAGAATATTGTACAACTCTTTTTGTATAATCGAACAGGTTACAAGCAATTGTTGAAGAAGTTCATTATTCATGTGAATGTCCATTGGAAAAAAAATGTTGAACTCAACCCCTCCATTTTTAGCTTCATCTGTTTTATTTTGGACAAAAAATAATTTGGACTGATAAGAAAATGGATTTTTTGAAGGAATATTTGAAGAAGCGACCGGTGACGACGTTACCACTTTCAATTTATTTTCAAATACGCTCAAAACATGGGCCGGATTAAAATCTCCAGATACAACAAAATAAGTATTTGAAGAATTGTAATTTTGTTTGTGGTATTCAACTAAATCTTTCAATGAAATATTATCAACATTTTTTTTTTGCAACAAGTAGTTATTTGCTTGTTGAAGTCCGGGTAGTGTATAAAGTGTATTTAGTACAATTTGATTAAAACCATAATCGGATGAGTTAATTCTTTGATTCATTTCATTTATAACAATTTTTTTTTCAGCAGTTAAACCTTTTTGTAAAATGAATGGTTGTATTACAATGTCAATCATGTATTCGAGCATATCAGGTAGCTCCTGCGACATTCCGTCAATAAAATATTTCATTTGAGTCATGGTGGTGAATCCATTAAAAAACACAGGTTTCGACATCCAATAAAGTTCGCACGGTTTTTGTTTACATTTTTTCCACGATTCCAACAACATGTGTTCTAGTAAATGATTGATTCCAATATCTGATTTTTCTTCATTGCAATACCCATTTGCAATAATGGCGCTGACATACGCGGTTTTACTTTTTGATTTCATAAATAATATTGTATACCCATTTATTCGATGAATTACTGGTTTTGACATTATTATATTATATTTTTATTATTATTTATTGTTAATTAATTAGTAATTATAAATAAAATTATTGAATAGAATTAATAGACTTTTTAAATTTAGACTTTAGGAATTTTTGACATCAACAGTTTCGATTGTTTCAAATTTTTATCACTTGTTGATGGTTAATTTTGCAAATACAAATATTTTTTAGTACCAGATTTTTAAAATTCTAAAAAATATATTTTTTATATGTTTTATATAATATATACATTATTATATATACAATTTATAACAAAATATAATTTTAAAATAAGTAATGTCATTTAGTTTCCCATCATCATCATCGTCGTCATCGTATAACAATGACAATTCATCATCATCATCAGGACCATCATCATCTTATTTTTCTAATTTAACATCATCATTCGGGTCATCGAATGTGTCTAGCAGCAAAGATTTTTTAGAATCAAATACATTTATCGCCAAAACTGCATTTTTACTATTAGTAATAATTCTTTTTTTTATCCTTTTGCGCATTAGCATTTCACTTCTTTCGTGGTTGTTGGCTCCTAATCAGGATATTACGCTGCTCGACGGAATGGCAGATGCAACAATGCCAATTCAAATTACTCAGGACCCAATATCTACAAATTCTATTCCGGTTATTCGTTCTTCAAATCAGATTTTTGGAATGGAATTTACGTGGTCTATTTGGATATTTATTAAACCGACGACAACGACAGCAGTTGGTACTAAACAGGAACACGTGTTTAGCAAAGGTGCCGGTTCAAAAATGAAATGCAATCTTGCTACAGCTGCTGATGCCCAATTTTCAAATAATGCACCTGGTGTTTATTTAACGAATGTTAATACGCTCAATGTACTAATGGACACGGTGACTCAACCGGCATGTAGTGTTGTTACAACAGATTCTACACCAATAATAAAACCAACTATATCAATTACCAACATGCCAATTAATAAGTGGTTCAACGTTGTCATTCGTCTTACAAACAACACGCTGGACGTATACATCAATGGGCGTTTGACAAAGCGCGAAGAACTGACAAGCGTTCCAAATCAAAACTATGATGATGTATTTATTTGCAGCGGCGGAGGATTCAGCGGATATGTTTCAGATTTAAAATACTTTAATAGATCCATCGGAACAACACATATAAATGCGCTAGTTTCAAATGGACCAAATACAAGCATTAGTAGATCCAACTTGAAAAATAATATTCCACCCTATTTGTCAACAACATGGTATCAAAATAACCAAGTCTAATACATTCATTCTTAAAAAGAAAAAAAAAAGAATCATTCAAGTAATATAAATAATTATAAATAATAATAATTTATATTATAAATAATAATATAAAATAATAATACAAATGTCAAATGCCAATAATTGTGAAACAAGTTGCTGTGTGTTCAACTATTTTACACAAACAGATTATAATCCAAACCCGCCGAGACTGTGGTCACGGTTTAATACGGTGTGTTACTGTTCTCCCGGACAATCGCCTTCGTGTTCAACCGATTATGAAAAGTTGAATGAGAGACGCAAAGCAGAAATATTGAAATACAAGTCAAACAGTAGCAACATTACGAAAAAACAGCAATATGCAAATGTTGCGAGCAATCGCTGGTTGACAGAAAGAAAAAGATGCTGGGCTACTCAAACGGATTCATTTACAAATCCAAACACCAGTTCTTTAGAACGAGTTGGAAATGTTCTTGTTTGTAATAATAATAATGTCAGCTGTTCGCTTACAAGCGACTGTAATGTTCCGGGTAAAGTTCGAGAACTTTGTTATAATCCAACTGTGCAGTTGTACAACTACAAAGTAACAAGAACATATAAATCAGGCGGAACAAAATGGACAGAATACGGACCTCCGCCCAAAGTTGCTTATTAATAAGTAAGAGCTAAGAGAACCTACGGTTCTCCTATGACCTCTCCCTTTTATAAAAAATATATTGTATACTGTGTGTTAGTTGATATTATCGCCTTTAGCGTACATAATAGCGAATAATAAGAAATAAATAATGTTTATTATTATTTATAATTATATTATAATTAATAATGGGAAATAATGTCTCTCTAGGTTACGATGAAGAAGATGAACAAGAACACGTTGAACAAGAACACGTTGAACAAGAACACGTTGAACAAGAACACACGGATGATAAAGAAGATTTAAATAAAAATGATAACATCAAAAAATCAAGTATTAAAAATATTAAAAATAAAGAAAGTGCAAATGCATCAGTATCAGAATCTGTATCGGAATCGATACAGGCACACGAATCAAAAATAAACGAATCAAAAATAAAAAAACGAAAACAAACTGTTCGAAATTCAAAAGCATCAAAAAAGGCGGGAAAAACGAAAAGTAATAAACGCATTTTAAGAGAATATCAATCACGCTATTTGAACGTGGAAAAGGAACGGGAACAACATCATGTAGCAGCAGCAGCAGGTTCTACGCTCTTAAATTCGGATTAATGCAAATGTCCATTGTCGGAAAAATGTCACCCGACATGCACTGGTCATTTTCACCCACTCTTATACAGCTTCTAAATCCTCTATCTTCGCCAATGTAACAGTAACCAGATTTAGAACGACCACCACTTTGCGTAACGCTTGTTGCATCATCAGGCGATGGCATGGGAGCCATTTTTTTTAAATTTGCAAGACCGGTGGACAGCACATTATTTTCAGACGTTTCTACTATATCTGGATTGAGTGGCGGAGGGTTGAGCGCGGTGGCTTGCGCTTGTTTTTGATTACGCGCTATAATCTTGTCTTCCGGTGTTAAATTAAGCCCTTTTTGTAAAATATCAACACTACCGGTTACTACGTCTGATGCCACGTCTGCGCCGCCCTTTAAACCTGCGGCGCCAACATTTGCAGTCGTTTTTACGGTTTCGCCGGTAGAATACCCAATCCATTTTAGTGCAGATTGGATCAAATCCGTAAATTTGCCTAAATTAAATAGATTAAATATTAAAACCCAAATTATCAATAAAATTAAGATTCCTGATATGATTGACCAAATACTGTATCCAGAATCTGCTTCTCCTGCTGTGCCGCTTGTTGCGTCTGGTGCCGCTGAATCTGATAAAAAATTTAATGAATCAGTTAATGGCGCCGTTATTGATTCTGCTGAGGACGATTCTGCCGGTAAACTCATTGTTGTTGTTTGTTGTTATTTATATCTACTAATATTTACTAATATTATTTTTTACTATTATTTACTATAATTATAATTACAACATTATAACATTGCAACTAATTTGTATGTGACCCATGTTGTAAATGCAAAGAGCGTTCCTCCCCACAACGTGTCTGAGATTGCTGTTTTCCACGAATACTTTGTAAACATGGCAAAATTTGTCATATCAAAAACTCCATACAGGAATATTCCTAATATAAATGCATCAAGAGGACTCTTATTTTGTAATATAATAAAATAATTGAGAGCGCCTATAACGCACACGTACGATAAAATCGCCCCATACACATTTGCCTTTAAAGGCGCATTTTGAATTAGTTCAACATTCGCCTTAAATATTGATATTCCAATGTTGTATAAATATAGTCCATCGACAACCAATAATAATGCAGATGAAACAAAAAAAAGGATTAGTTTTTTATTAAAACTCATTTATATATTTATTGTTATATTTATTTTGTTACTAATTTTTATTCTTTTTTTGAAATGAATTGTGTAAAACTGTTTAGTTTTTCAATTTTATCAATTGTTTTTTCCAAGTCACTTCGCTTTACATTATGCATCAAGTAGTCTGTTGCGGGAGAAATTTCATTTTTTTTTATTTGTTTATAAACCGAGTTTATTTTTTGAACAACCAAATCCACCATTCCTTTATTTTGAGGGAGAATGATTTCTTTTTCAGTGGTATATGATTCGGTTAAAAGTGAAATCGCAAAATATAAAAGGTATCGTCGCTTTGCTTTTGCACCTGGTGTAAAACGCATGCAGTATAAATGCAATAAACTTTTAAGAATTTTTATAACAATTGGTTTTTTTGGTAAAATGAATGTTTCACAATTTGCGTTTTTGAGTATTATTTCCCATAGAATCCAGACCGGGTCCATTTGATATTTATCATCCACTGGTATAGATGCTCGCCTAGAACACTTGCACGCTTCTTTTTTTTTGGTTTTACAAACAGAATTAAACTCCAAAATCCACTCCAGCCAATAACAAGCCAATAAATTATTCTTAGAGTCGCCTGATATGTGATAAGCAAATTCATTTAGCGCAATGAAAAGCTCTTTGGGGTCTTCCTTTTCAAATACCGCATTCACATATTCAACATTTGGCGCTTTTAATTTTGTTGATAGCGACGTTATCTCATACTCATCTTTTCGTATGTCAACGCGCTGGAAGCTATGTTTTTTATTGGATAAACACAACACACAAATCACTTCGGCAAATAAGTTTCTGATTTTTTGACTGTTTCTTAGTGCAAGTTCATTTCCAACATACCCGCCAGACATAATCTGTTTGAATGCATCATATCGCATTTCAATGTAGAGCGGCAACTTCGTGTTTGCTAAATGAATGTGTTTTCCAACCATTGTTAAAATAATATCCCACAGTTCTAAATATTGACCCGCACAAATAAACTCTGAACTCCAGTTACAAGCCGGTTCTATTTTACCATCTAATATGCACTTAATCAACTCACTTCTTACATCCGATTTTTTATATTTTGAAAACGTGGTTCCTTTGAATTCGTTTATTAACCTTGTGTCGTTTATTTCAGCATCTGTTTTTGACATTTTATTTTAACTGAATTTAACAATTTAATTGTATTTATAAAATAATAATATATAAATACAACATATTTAACACAATCGTAAATTAATAAATTATTTTAATAATAATAATAATATAATATAACAACAATAGTAAATCATAGAAATAAATTAAACAAAACAACAAAAAAGTAAAACAGTAAAAGAGTAAAACGATGGATTACAATACGAATACACTTTTGGAAAATAAAAGAGTGATAGATCAAATTGCCGATAAAATTAATGATATGCCTTGTTGGATGGCACTCATGTTATTTTTAGCAGTTGTTATTATTACCATATGGGGTATAGGTTTTTTTTATAATGCAAACATGATAAACAAAGAAGGGTTCACACAAGAAGCTAATTTCATTTTGAAACAGAATGATGAAGTATTTGAAGACCCGTTTTATGTTGGTATATATGATGACTTATTTTACAAAAAAATATACAACACATATGAAGTTGGCGTTATTGTAAATGAAATACACCCGACATCGAAGGATGTAATTATCGAAATCGGTTCAAAAACTGGAAATTATGTTGGCACAATGAAAAGTAATGGGTATAATATTGTTGGGTTGGATAAGTCTAAAGCTATGGTTGAGTACGCGTCAAAAAAATATCCCGACTGTAAATTCATTCACGGTGACCCGCTTGAGTTCATGAATTTCTCATCTGAATATGCAACTGCAATTTTACTGTTGGATTTTTCCATTTATTACATTTCGGACAGGCGCACGCTGTTTTATAACTGCTACCAGTGGCTAAAACCGGGTGGTTACCTGGTTCTTCACCTTGTGAACCGCCACATGTTTGACCCGGTTGCGCCAGCGGCAAAACCGTTTACGCTTGTATCTCCGCAATCTGTTGCGCCGGCGCGCATCACAAACTCGGATGTCGTTTTCAATAACTTTAATTACAAGAGCAAATTCGAAATCGAAGGAAACAATCAAAACGGCGAAATGAATACCAACGACACTGCTAAAATAATTGAAACCATGAAGGATAAGCAGGGTAAAGTTCGCAAGAATATCAGGTCGATGAAAATGACAGGGCAAAAAATAATTATTGGTGAAGCGAAAGATGCAGGTTTTATGATGTTGAGTCAGTATGACCTTTTAAAAAATCAGCGCGAATATCAGTATATCTACATTCTTTATAAACCAAGCAACTGAATTCACGATTATTTATTTATACGTGGCATTGTTCGACGACGCCTGGTTTGGTGCCTGCCATTTTCTTGTGCATTGGTCTTGTTTTCCACGTTTTTCAAGGGAGCTAATGCCGTTCCCGTTGCAACACATATTATTATATTTTCAAAAATTTCACTCAACGTGACGTCTATTCCTGAAATCATTTTTACTCCTGGATACATTATTAATGCGCCATTTATTAACTCTTGGATGGAGTCATTATACACATCATCTACTTTCTTATTTATTGCATCATTTTTCCCGCCAAATAATGATGATAAATTTCCCACAATGCTTCTAAATAACGAGATTCCGTGAACTTTGGTGCCTCTTACAATTCCCAGAGGTTCGTATTTTGTTACATCATACGTCATTAGAGATGACAATATTATATTATTAGAATTAATGATAACATTTGCGTCACCGTTTTTTAATGTTTCCATTATTATAAAAAAATATAAAATATACTATATACTATATATATAATAAAAATATACTCTATAATAAAATATAAAATTGATTTTATAATAATCCAATCCAAATTATTATAAATTGCGTTTGCACTGCATTCACATTGACATCTATCTATGCTCCATCCCAAATCCGATATTCGCTCCATGTTTAATAATACACGGGAAGGGGGGCATGCGCATGTGGGAACAATGACGGCATCTGAAGTCGCTTCTACTGCTGCTACTATAGTTGCTTCTATTATTTCTACCGCTGTTGATACTGCCGAAAAAAAGAAGACAACAAAAATAACAAAAATAGATCCAATTGAATCTCTTTGTAATGCATATTACAAGGCGTACACGGGTGATAAATGCAAAGGAATCGTAAATCATGATGTAGACTCGATGAGAGAAATGTTGAAAGATATTGTTGAAACTTGTAAAGTAAAACCAAAAAAACTGTATCGATATTTTCATCATGTGAAAGTTAGCACTAGAGAAAATATTTTTCCAATTCAACACCTACTTTTACACCCTTTTGATTTCATTACATTTGAAAACCAGTTTATATCTTATAAAAATGCCATGTGTATTTGTAATGAAAAAAAGATTGTTCCTCCACTTGAAAAGCGAATAAATGCGTGGATATATGACTATTTTATGGGAAAACTAAATAATAAATTGTATATTACTGAAACCGAGTCTGTACAACTTGAAATTGAATTTAATAAAGAATTTAAACTGCGTAATGGTAAACCAGCAGCACAGTCACTATTGTTCGACAGTAAGCGCATTGTTGAAAAGAGATTTGGGACCACATCTTATTTTACAACCCAAGAATTTATTGACTTTGAAATAAAAACATCTGATAAAGTGATGAAACTATTTTATCATGATGAGAAAATGTTGGTAGATGAAGAAAAAGAAACACAAGATGAAGCAATTGGTTGCCACATTGAAAAATATACAATGGAACAACACAACACCAAAGACTTCAAGTTCGAACCAGAACAGGTGGAAGCAATAAAGAGTGGGTGTCATTTGAACAATATGCAACTGTTCAACATTACTGGTCCTCCGGGTACCGGGAAATCCACAATTGTTGATTGCATCATGAATTATAAATTGCAAAAGGGAAATTCTATTGCAATCATGGCTCCAACAGGACTAGCACAAAAGAACCTGAAAAATAATTGCAAATATGATTCAAGATTTAATGATAATGTCAAGTTTTCAACTTTACATCGAGCCCTCAACTTCACATTCAAAGATAAAAAAAATAAATTTAAACCGACCATCATTATTGTTGATGAGTCGTCTATGGTTGACCTGTTCTTGTTTAAAAAGCTTTTGTCTGCATGCGCGCGCTTTAAATGTTCGCTTATTTTAATTGGAGACGTAAAACAACTTCCGCCGATTAGCGCAGGAACTCCTTTTGAATCCATTATAAATTCCAAGATTTTTAAAACGACCTTTCTAACAAATATAAAACGACAGGAAGGAAATTTGAAAGCAATTATTGAGAAATTAAACACGCCAAATGGTGTTCATTATGATGATTTCGACAATGCACATTCCGTGTTTATTGAAGCAAAAACACCCGAAGATTTTGAGAGAGTGATTACCAAAATATATAAAAAGGAGATGATGCAAGAAGGAGCCGACATTCACACAATGTGCGTTCAAAGAGAAAAAACTGGCGGAGTATTCGCTCTGAATCCAATTATTCAAAAACTAAAAAATCCTCATGGTGAAGAATTATTTGTGAAACGTTATGAAGGATCGCACACGCATATTTTTCACGAAGGCGATTTAGTTATAAGAACTGAAAATGATTACAAGGATGAGAACAATGTTCGAGTGAATGGTGATGTTGGCACCATTCATCAAACTAAAACAAAAGTAAAAAGGTATGGAAGAAATATTATTGAATACACTTATACAATCAGATATAAAACAGGAAAAAATGAAGAAGGTCTTACAGTTGGAGACGTTCAAGATGCATTCATGCTGTTTTACGCAAGCAGCGTTCACAAAATGCAAGGACTGCAAACAACCACCATCGTGTTTATTGTTTCTCCTGAACACAATCATTGTTTAACAAATGAAAATTCTAAAAAATTAGTTTACACGGCAATATCAAGGTGTAGGGCGAATTTTTATGTGGTTGGAGACAAGTCGTTATTTTTGAAAGCGCAAAGGTCAAAACCTGAATTCACTTATCCTACGCTTTTCATGACTGAATTCAATGAGTATGAATAAAATATAAAAAATCAATAAACATAATATAAACATAAACTTTATAATTATTCGTATAATAGTATTATTTTTTTTTACTTGATACAATAACAATAAAAACGACGATAATACAACAATGACTTCTTCATCTTCAGCATTCAAATTAGTATGCAATAAAGACCAAGTATCGCTTTTGAAAGATGTAATAAATCCCGATGATAAAACATACAAAATTATTTTCAATGCACACAATGACGGATTTCCAATTTATACAATGGTTGGATTCAAAATGTACACACTGCTTTATGAATTAAATCGCGACATTATTCACTCATTCAAAGTTATTAAGGAAAATGAAAAAAGTATTGAAATGGTTTTTTTATTCAAATCAGTTGGTAAAGAATTTGGTCTTGCTCCAAAATTTATGCACACAATAACAACAGCCGACTATATACCGCAGGAGCCTAATTATTATATTTTCAATAGCGTCGACGTCTGTAATGAAAATGATGACAACATTTCAATTCCAAAAAAATATGAACGGTTACACACAAATAATTCTGTGCTGACCATTCAATTCATTTCAAATAATGAATTACATTTTGATTTTACATTTAGTTTAAAAGACAATGATAATGGAGATAATAAAAATGAATGTCCAATTTATATGGAAAATTCGGTCGCATTAATGATAAAAAAAATGTTTTGTAGATTAAAAGTATTTACAGAAAGAATGACATAATTAAATATAGTTTGTATATTATATTTAATCTTTTATTACTTTTATTCAATTTTATTAAATTTTATTTAATCTTTATTATTTCATGTTTAAAAATATTAAAACAAACGTAGTCAATGCATTTCGAATAGTAAAATCCTATTCATCTGCCATTTTCATTTTAACTACAGAAACTCTTCAACACAAGTTGGGACGTACAGAGTATAATGATTACATTAAACAACTGGCTTCAAGACTATCAAGAGAGAATGTTTTTTATGTTAAATTTTTTCAGGCAGTATGCACAATAAAGTCTCCATTATTAACACACGAACTCTCGTTGTTTCTCACGTCATTACCGATAATGTGCCATATTCTTCTTCCGAAATTGACTGCTATTCACTTGAATCATTAATAAATGAATTTTCAGTTTCAATAAAAAGACCATTTATTCCAATAAAATCGGGAACGATTTCGCTTATTTTTGAAGGAACTATAGATAATAAACCGGTTATTATTAAATGTAAGCGCGTTGGAATTGATAATAAAATTCAAAATGCAATATTTCATATGAATCACTTGATTTCTACTTCAAAATTTATTCCTCATATTAAAAATTTAAATGTCCACGAAATTTACAGCGAAAATAAACAAAGCGTTATTGACCAACTTTCATTTGAAAAGGAGGTTCAAAATATTGAATTATTTTATTCAAAGTGGAACAAACCAGGTCTTGACTACATTAAAATACCGAAAGTTTATTCCGATATTACAAGGAAAATTCCTAATGTAATCGTAATGGAGCGAATATTTGGTAAAACGATAACTCAAATTGATGCAGATGACAAAGATATATACGCGTTACTATTGGCGAAATTTAATTTTAAGAGTGTGTTTTATGATGCAATTTATCACGGAGATTTTCATCCTGGAAATGTATTTTTTTTGAAAGAAGATAAAGTTCAAATTGTTCGTTCTGATGATGACGACGACGACGACGATGACGACGATGATGATGACGGCACACCATACACTTACAAACTTGGAATAATAGATTTCGGAATCATTGGAACATTAACGAGAGAATTGCAAAATGTAATATATAGTTTATTTCATAATTTATATGAAAAAAATCACATCGGTGTCGCTAATTGTATGATAGATAATTTAATTGAACCAAAAGATATTTTAACATCAGAATCAAAAAAAGAATTGGTTGAAATTATTTCATCATACTCGGAAACACATTTTGGAAAAGATAATTATAAATTTTTAGATGCAGAAGATATGATAATAATTAATAAAATACTCTGCAAATATGGTGTTCAATTTTCGAAAGAATTTTGCAAGGTGGAACTATCTTTTGCAATATCGGACAGCGTCTGCAAGTTGTTATCAAATAAAACAACATATATTGACCAACTTTTAAATATATTTTCAACTTCTTCTTGATTTTTCTTTCGCTTTAATTGTTTTGAGAAATTTTGTTTGTTTTATGTTTTCGTTTCAATGACATATTAGAATTATATTTTTTGTAATGAGTTTTTTTTCTTTTCAATTTTTTTTTTCCACCCACATTTGGTGTCTCTAGTGTTTTATTTTCATTTTCTACTGTAGATTCTGTTTTATTATTATTGTTATTTTGTTTATCTCGTATGGCAATTAATTCATCCAAGACCTTTTGTGTTTTATCTATAAGTGAATCAACTTTTGCAGCCTGTTTGGCACTATCATCAGTACCAGTACCAGTACCAAGATTATTATCTTCAAGAGGCGTAGCATTTTGTAAAGTAACATCAGGAGGTGTAGCATTAAGAGGTGCATCAGAAGAAGCGGCATTTATATTCATATTATCTGCAGGGAGTACAGCAGCAAGTCGTTCTTGTTCAGCAGCAGCAAGTCGTTCTTGTTCAGCAGCAGCAGCAGCAGTGGCAGCAGCTTGTTCAGTAGCAAGTCGTTCTTGTTCAGCAGCAGCAGTGGCATCAGGAAGTGTAGAAGAAGCAGCCTCAGGAAGTGTAGAAGAAGTAGCGTCAGGAAGCGTAGAAGAAGTAGCGGTATTCATATTATCTGCAGAAAGTGAAGCAGCAGTGGCAGCATCTTGTTCAGCAACAGCAGCAGCAGCATTTTGTTCAGAAAGAGCAGCAGCGGTAGCATCTTGTTCAGCAAGAGCAGCAGCGGTAGCATCTTGTTCAGCAAGAGCAGCAGCGGCGGCATCTTGTTCAGCAAGAGCAGCAGCGGTGGCAGCATCTTGTTCAGCAAGAGCAGCAGCGGTGGCAGCAGCTTGTTCAGCAGCAGTAGCAGCAGTAGCAGCAGCAGTTTCATCATTTTGTAAAATATCATCAGGAAGTACGCCAGAAGACGCGGCGGGACCAGGAAGTGCAGCAGCAGTTTCAGCAATGTTTTCGATAGGAACTTTTTGTTGAGAAGCGGCAGTATCAAGAGAATTCTCAGGAACAATTGGTAAAACCGTAGAAGAAGCGGGAGCATCAGAAAGTGTAACAGAAGAAGCGACAGTATCGAGAGAATTATCCTGAGGACCAATTGGTAAAACAGTAGAAGAAGCGGCAGCAGTATCAAGAGAATTATTATCTTGAAGATCTTGAGGAACAATAGAAGGATCAGTAATATTTTGTAAAGGTAAATCAGAATCAGCAATGGAAGCATCCTCAATTTGTTTTTTTTCTTTTTTCATTTTCTTGTAATCACTTTTCTTTTTATCACTTTTCTTTTGGGGGGGAGTTTTCATTCTAGCTCCACCAACAGTTTTCATATATTCTAGTAGTTTTTTTGTTGCATTATGTTTATTTTTTTTACTTCTTTTATTCTTTGTTTTATTTGTCATATTACTGTACAATGTTAATATAATATAACATAACAATATATTATATTATTTTGTTCGTTATTGTAATTTATTTATTCAATTCATTATAATTATTATTATTTACCCATCATGTAATTTATTTGTAAGACTTGAAATAAATAATTTTGTTTCCCAAAAAATATTGCTAAAAATGAATACTGCAAAAAAATGAGATGTACTGTATGAATTTAATTTTTATAACACTCATTTCACTCACTTAATCCAGGTTAAATTTTTCATTAAATTCAAAACATTATCATTATCATTTGTTTTTATCTCTCTAATATAGTTACTTGGATTCTTTGAAATTTCCACAAGTAGCGTGCAATCTTCCTGAAGATTTCCAGTCAAGTGGGTAATTTGATTCGGAAAGTATGTTTCAATCTCGGTGCATCCTAAATAAATAGGCGTGGTATTACAAATAAAACAATTGCTAATTTTTTCTGAAAAATAATGCGGATGTCGATGATTTTCAATGCAAATGCTAAGGGAGTATGGTTCATACGGCTCTTTATCTTTAAACGACCCTTTTATATTCTTTTTATCTGGGAACTTGGAAATGTAATGCGCCGCCCCGTTCCCCCAAATATCAATTGGTAGGTCATGAATCAAAATAAATGTTGCAAGTTTATGGCGATAAATGTGTCCTGGTGCCTGCAGTTTATTGGAAATAATCAATGATATTGCATTTTTTGAATTTTTAACCATTGGTTCTACCGGATGTTCTGTGTGCCACATGAAACCATGATGCTCTTTGAATAAAGGACTTGTTAGTTTCGGATGTTTGTGTCCAATATAATATGCGCCAATATGTTTATCTGCGAAATCAATAAAATCATACGAAAGTCTCAAATATGGAATGGGTTCAAAAGCTAACCCAAGAACACACTCCGGATTTACAGAAATATCTGGCACAATTGGACAATTCAAAAGAATTGCGTGAGTATATGTGTTCCCTGTCGTAATGTTCAAATACTTATCCGCACCATAATTATTCATTTCGTGAACTTTACACATGGATTCGTATTTTTGTTTGCATGTTTCAGAATTACAAAAATCGGAAAATATTTTAATTCGAATATATTTCTCTCTAAGATACTTTTCTGAATTTATAAAAAAAATATGGTCGCATGTCTTATTATCAGATAGGTTTGACAGCTTATTATGATTTGATGTTTCTACGAGAGAATGATTTATAATGCGATGAATGTAATTCGTATTATTATTATTTCCATTTTTATTTGATTCTTTCAATTTTGAATAACCAATATAACATATTTTACATTCTCTCAACGTCATGAATAATAAAAGCGAATGAAACTGTGCCATTGCTGTATTGAATGAAGTATTTACAATTGTAAAATTTGCGTCATCCTTGCAAGTATCGCGTTCAAACGATTTGATATCTAAATCAAAATGCTTGAACATGGTTTTTTTTATTAATATTGTACTAACTAAAAATGGACACGAAATAAAAAGCGACGAATTTGGTGTTGTAATTATTCGCGGAATATCAGTGCGTTCATTTGACGGGGAGCATTCGCATCCCACCACATCATAATTGTGCAACTCTATCGCATCGTGCTGGCATTGCAATTTATTTATATTCCACACATCATGTTCCAAATCAAAAATGGAAATGTATTTACATTTAGAATTATACAGCTTATCATCTATGTTATAGAGAGAATTCAAATTTAAATACGAATCTGGCGTATATACAATTTTAATTCTTGGGTCAACCGAATCTTCGAAATTGACATTTTGCACATTTGTGACTAGAAGAAGCTCCCAATTCGAAAATGTTTGGGGTAATATTGATGTTTTAATTGATGAAAATAGAGAGATTGTTTTAAAATCTTTATTATATTTATCTCTCTTTATATAACTTTCAGGTATAAAAGATAATATTGTTATCATGTTTATTTTTTCTTTTAATTCAAATTATAAAATTGTATTTAAATTTAAATTATAGAATACTCTAATTTTTTGCCTTTTACCCATATTACCCATAATATAATATGAAATACCTATTAAATATTACTTTATACTTTATACAAAAAACCATAAAACATGATTTTAAAAAATATAAAAAATATATTATTTATATTCTTTTTATTTTCGTCGCAATTTTTTCTTACACCTCCTTTAAAAACATATTTCAAAACGGAATTCAAAAATAATAAAAATAATAATTACAGTCCGACCACTTGCAACGTTACTAATTATGATTTTACATTTATTTACGACAACTATGATAAAGTGTTCAAAGTGCATGGTCTGTGGGCAGAACAGTGTGAAGAGTGTTTGGAATGCGGATACCCTTACTGCTGCAACACGTCAAATATGAGTTACGTGGATCCAAATGAACCAAACCAAATTGCATTTTTAAATACGCGCTGGTTCAATGCGACAACGAGCCAAGAATGTTCTACTTTATTAAACAACGGCGAAGAAGTCACGCTATTCCAGCATGAATTTTTTAAACATGCATCATGCACGCGAATGAGAACGACATCCGCATTTTTGGACCTAGTTATGCGATTATATGACGCGTATTATGAGTTGTATGTCGTGAACAAGTGTTCTGGATATAATCAGCTATGGTTGAATATTGATGGAAATTTTTCATATAATAATGTTACCAAATGTTTGCAATAAAAACAAAAAAAAATATTTATAATATTTAGTTAGTTTATAAATTATAAATATTTATTCAATTATTTATTTTATTAATGTCTAAAAGTATAACTGAAAGTATAACTGATGCTCAAAAAGCACGACAAACAGGACAACCTCGTGCATTATTACGAGACATAATTAATAATAAACTTATATCTGAAGCGAAAAATATGAAAACTATGGAAGATATACAAGCTAACATTGATGATGAAGTTCAAGGTATACTTAGACAAAAGGATATAGACCGAAGTCCTCTGCGCTCCGTGCACCCACCTAACCCCATGTTCATTGAAAATGCAGCTGCCGATGATGAAGTTCAAGGTATACTTAGACAAAAGGATATAGACCGAAGTCCTCTGCGCCCTGCATACCCATACAACCCTGATAAACCTACTATGATGGAGTGGAATCAAAATGCAGTTGACGATGATGAAGTGAACCAATATACAAAAAAAATACTATCAAGAACACAATTAGGAAGACAGGTTAGAAGAAAATCAGGAGGCTGCACTGACAGACAAAAGGGCATTGCCGCTCAAATTCGCACATTTACGAATGGCGAATTGAGAGAAGAACTGAATAAAATTGTTCACAGCGGAGACAGTACTTCATCGAGAACTCATCATCCGTCGAATGAATACATTGATTTATCTAATAACTTTGATTCAAAAGCAGAAGCCGTAATAAATAGAGGAATTGATTTCATAAGTGATAACACAAAATACAAACAAAAAAATAAAATATTAAATGGAATCGTGCAAAATAATTCGACGAAAACAAATGCGACCATGTACAATAAACCGATGACGACATTGGTTACTCCGCGCATATCATTCAAAGATATTACATCAACTAGAATTACGCCAACTGTGAAATCTAGACGAAGTCGAAGAAGCCGGAACCGGAACCGAAGAAACAAAAGCCGAAGCCGAAGCCGAAGCCGAAGTCGGAGAAGTCGGAGAAGTCGGAGTTAAGAAAAGCACCTGTCCCTACCTAGCCTTTAAATATCCAAACTAATCGAGGTTCGGTCAGACTTTTGTTTGCGTTTACTTTTGCTTGGTATATTATCATTTTTCATGTCATTCAAATCAGATGCGCTAATTGTGCTACCTCCTGAACCGGCGGCAGCAGCACCAGCACTCTTGTTTCCTGAATCAACCGAAACCGTCTTCGTTTTCAAACCCGACAACAAACTTGTTATGTCAGACGGACCCTTCATTTCTGGACGAAGACTTTGCTGTATCGTTTGCGATACATTGCCACGCCCCATCAAAACATCAGGACGGACATTCGTCAAATCGCCGGGACGGCGGGGTGGCGGAGGCGCGCGGTCTCCTTGTGTCTGAATTGGAGGAGGAGGAGCACGCTGTGGAATAGTGGGCATCGGCATGTTCATTTGCTGGTTGGGATTGTACTGGGGTTGATGCGAGTATGCTGCTGCCGGCTTTGAAGAGGATGATGACATGCCTGCAATATCACTCATGAAATTGCCAAACCCGGTGCCACCTCCGCCGCCGCCACCACCACCGCCACTGTTGCCACGATTTTGTGATTGGGACATGGATGAAACGGCGGCTTGCGTAAACTGTTGCATAAGCTCTGGGTTTTGGCGCATAATATCATCCATTCCCGGCATTGCCGACTTGAACATTGTATTTGTCATGTGAAGCATAATCGCGCTTCCACCCAACTGAAATAATAATTTGAGTTCTGGTGCCATTTTTGCTTTTGATTTATATTTTTCATGCAACTCTCCAAATATCTCATCATAGTCGTCAATGTTCTCATTAATTTGGTCTGACCACCCATCAAGCTTCAAATCAAACGGATCAAACTTATTATTCAAAAATTCAATTCCCGTAATGCACGCCATCAACATTTTGCCTTGAAATTTCACACTGTTTCTGCGCTCTCGCTCTTCAACGTGAGTTTCGTATTCACCCTTCATTTCCGAGAGCGACGACTCCATATCATATTTCTTTGTCAAACGAATTCCCTTCTTTTCCAAATCTTCCAATTTTTTTACATATTTGAATTTCTCTCGAAGCAACTCTTCCTTTGTTAGTTGCGGCTGAGTATCCATCGGAACGTCTGGGTTCATGGGAACATTGTTGAACTTTCCAAATCCGTCCCATGTCGGCTTTTCATCGTCAAACATTGCTGTTGATGCGCCAATTCCTGCCGCATCACCACCACTATCACCGCCAATGCTATTTGAAAACGGATCATTCTTATCTGATAACTTTATATTACTAAATAACGATGAAGACGACGATGAGTTAAATAGGTCAGACCGCAACTCCTTGACATTTCTTGAAGAAGAAGATGAATTCATTTCACGCAAATCATCTTCTAAACTTGTTATATCATCCAAATTAATATTAGTTGAACCTGACTTGTCATTATTACCAGATTTGAATCTATCATTCATCAATAACTCAAGTCCGCCTCCAAAGTTTGCAGACCTTTTTCCTCCATTTCCACCTCCACTTCCACCTCCACTTCCTATATCCAAAGAGCCTAAATCTATAATTTCTGGGTCCATTATATATTATTTTAATTATAACATTTATTTCTAAGTCATACGCATATAAATTATATTATTTGTCATATTGTTCAATTATAATATAAATCAATTCAATTATAATATAATAAATAGTATAAAAAACATTATAAATATAAATAAATTATAAATAAAACATGCTATACACTGCGATTATTGTCGAGCCCAGACAACATAAAGCACTACCGTTTGTCTTGGAAAACTTTTTGAAAAATTTGTCTCAAGATTGGTCAATTATAATATGTCACGGAACAACAAATTTAGAATTTATTAATAATATAATTAATGAAAAATTAAGCATTCATAAACATCGCATTACATTAATTAATTTAAATGTAGATAATTTAACATCTGATGATTACAATAATTTACTCAAATATAATAAAGATTTTTACAATTACATTCCAACAGAAACATTTCTTGTATTTCAAACAGATGCTGTTATAATTGAAAAATATAAGCATTTAATAAATCATTTTTTACACTATGATTATGTTGGAGCACCATGGAATCATGCCATTAATGGTAAAGATAAAAAGGAGTGTGTTGGAAATGGAGGGTTATCCCTTAGAAAAAAAAGCAAAATGATAGAAATAATGGAAAAACAGGGCAAAAATGATTATCCTGAAGATATATATTTTTCATGTTACGATTCTGTTTTTATTAATAAACCAAAATTAGATCGCGCATTATTTTTTTCCGTTGAAGAAAGATTTAGTAAAATATCATTCGGTTGCCATAGACCATGGTGCGATTTCAACGACAAGAGATTTTTATTATATCACACACATAAAGAAGTGAAAGATCTATATGAACATAATGATATTCCACCACCACCACCACCATTACCTCCAAAGCCTCCTCAAAAATTTGTATCTACAAAAAAAAAAATAAAAAAAAAACTTAAGCAATTTTTTATTAAATTTTAAGGGGACTTCAATTATGGGCAAGGGGTCGGAGGGGACAGCATGCCCCCTTGTATAAACAAATCTAAATCAAACGCAAACATTTTTTTATATACACTGCTGCTATACATGTAATAATATCCTTGAAGAAAACAGTCTGCTAAATCATCCTTTTTCAAATGCTTATCAAATTCTTGATTCCACGATTTCATTGACGGATAAAATGTTACAAGTGACTTGCATATGCGTTGTCCTTTCTCTTTTCTCAATTTGTAAGAATTTTCATTTCCTACGTTTTCATTTATTATATTTTTAAATAATTTGAGTTTATTCGTAGCTGATATAAATTCTATTTTATTAACATTCATCATAATAAAATATTGAGCTATCATTCCCTGCAACATTTTCATTCTTCCGGCCAACGGTCCAATTTGATTTTCAATTACAACCGCATCAATGCCGGAAATATGGTTGCCATTTTCATTTGATTGCGGTGATTGCGGTGATTGCGGCGATTGCGGCGTATGATTGTATTCACTAAAAATCAAATCAAACTTGGTTTTCAAATTTTTACCTAGAACAATCATGTCAACATCACACGCATTTTGTTCTTTGGGAGGAACTATTATTTTCAAATAAGGGTATACCATTTTTTTTGAAGACTCTTTTGAATTTGACTTTGACTTTACGCGACATTTAGATTTAGATTTATCATCACCTTCATACATTACTAGTTTTGTTTGAATCGCATGTTTTTTACAGTACACTGTCGAATTTATAATATCGTCTTCTTTTTCTTCTTCGTCTGCAGTTGTATTTAAATAATAATGTGCATTCTTTTTACAGAGAGAACATGTGTATTTTTTTGAAACAACGGTGTCACACAAATTTATAACATCCCATTTTATTATTTTCAACAAATTATCATTACAACAATTTATTGAAAATAAACAATATGCTAGGTTTTTTATTCCTACATCAAAACTAAGAATTTTCATGATAAAACTATATACAGGTGCATGTATTATCTAAAGTGTATTTTTTAATATAAATTCTAATATAATTTTGTATAATATATATAATAACAATAATCACATAATCACAATAAATTATTTCATTCAATTTTCATTGATCATAACTAATTATTAATAAAATGAATTCTGATTTATTCAAATTAAACCTTACAGATAAAATTATGGATATATATGAAAATCAAACATTTTTAGAAAGATATGGTGAATATGTATTTGTTTCCATAATTATATGCATTTCATTTATATTACTAGTTACATACATCAACATAAAAATAAACATAAAAAAAATAAGAGCAGACTGGATAAATCAAAAATGCAAACCAAATATTATGCCGTTTGCCGGAATGATAAATGCACCACCCAATATGTCAAAAATAGAATATGCTGAAAAAAATTTTACAGAATGCACTCAAAATATATTGACAGACATATCGGAAATGGCTCTTATACCCGTTCATTATACAGTTAGCATCATAACTGCAATCGTTCAAGAAATAATTAACATTATAAACCAAATGCGCGAACTGGTTGATAAAATACGCAACTCTGTGTCGGACATTACATCAAACATTATGGCTAGAATATTGAATATAATGACACCTTTGATAGAAACAATAATTACCACAAAGTCTCTTGTTGGAAAATCAAACGGTGTTTTAACAGCAATAATGTATACTTTATTAGGAGTATATTTAGCAATAAAAAGCCTTATTGGGTCATTACTCGAAATCGTAATTATTATTTTAATTGCAATGGCGGCAGCAATTATATTATTATTTTTTATACCGATTGTAGGAAATATATTGGCAGTTGTTGGAATTGTATTCTTTATTGCAATATCAATCCCGATGGGTTATCTTATCGGATTTTCAAATAATGTACTTAATGTCCACTCATCACAAGGTATTCCAAGTGTTCCAGGTTAGGTTGGCGTATTTTATTTATGTGAATTTATTTCATTTTAGGAATTATTTATAATAAATAGAAAATAAATAAAATATGAATAACACTATAATTATTGAATTATTTTTATCTTCAACATATGTATAAGTAAATAAAATTATATAACATGAATATCAAATTGTTTGGTTATGAAATACGCGCTGAAATTGCAATTGCATGTATTTTAATTGGAATGTTTATGGGGTTAATTATGTTTTGCGACTGTTTCCAATATAGCATCATCGAAGGAATGACACATTCTCCTTCCACTGCCACTAGTGCCACTCCTTCTGCTGCCTCTGCCGCTGCCGCTGCCGCTGCCTCTGCCGCTCCCGCTCCCGCTGCCACCACTGACATGAAAAAAAATGGAAATAAAACAAAAGAAGGATTCACGAATTTAAGCAACAATGACTTGATTACCGATGACTCATATACAATGGGGTGGGTTAAAACAGCAAAACGTTATGCATCCGGAATGGGAAATGAAAATAGATTGAATAGTTACAAGGACAACGTTGGAACGCCGGTTCCTTTGCCCGAAGGTGAACTGTTCTTTTTTGCCGATAATAAATTCTCACCAGAGTGCTGCCCTTCTACATATTCTGATAGCATGGGGTGCGCTTGCTTGAGTCAAGCTCAAGTCGACTATATTAACCAGCGCGGAGGCAATCGCACATTGGGTCCCACCGAGTTTTAATCCCCCTTGTTCCTTTGTTATTGTGTATTTATTTATTTTATTCATTTATTTAGCAAATAGTTTTAACAAATGAATAAAATAAATTTATTAAAAAAATATAAATTATTATTATAATAACGTAGTCATATAATAATAATTTATAAAAATGTCAATTGAAAAAACTGTAGGTTGTCGAGCATGTGGTAGTAGTGAAGGAGGACAAATAATAAGCAATCAAAATAATGCTTACACAATTAAAATCATTGAAAATACAGTAAGAGTTCCATCTTCTGAATACACTATGAACAAGTCGGCACTTAACGTTTACATCCCTCCAAATATAAATCCGACCAAATCATTATATGGCGTAAATTGGAACCAAATGAGCGATCGCGCGGTTCCAAGTGTTTTAAAAACAAACGTGCCGTCACACGGTAACTCCACCCGAAGTTCCCTCACAAGAATGCGTCCTGGAAGCACGTCTGCAGCAGGTAAAGGCGTTGACATAAAACATGGCTCATATGACCGATATTTAGCTCGACTAAAAGGTAAATCCGTTTTACGAACGTCGGCTCCTGCAACATTTCCAATTGTTCAACCAAGTAATCAAAAATCTATCAGATGGGGAATTGCATACAGTAATAGCTGCACGGTTTTAAATGGATGTCCTGTTATTGTCCCCAATTAACAATTAACAATTGACAAATGAATTAAAAAACTATAAAAAATTATTTAATTCATTTATTTACGATTTACGATTACTTATGTTTCTACTACACATATTCTAGGTATACATGAGTGTCGGATAGTTTGTTTCCGACTTCTTTATCATGATGTCAACAACTCTGTTTGTAACCGTAAACGGAAATGAAACCTCAATCGACGTTGCGTCCTTGTCAAACAATTTCGTTCCAGGCTTCATCAAACGATACAAATTCAGCTTGGTATAAACAATCTCCAAACAACGCTTCAAATTTCTGACACCGTCCTCCTTGTTCGTATGATGCTCGACAATATACTCAATTGTTTCATCTGGAATAATAATCTGGTCCGGCTTGAACGCGACTTCAGTTTGAATCTTGGGAATCAAATACTTTTGGGCGATTTGCGTCTTGTCCTTTTTAGTGTATCCATTCGTGTGAATGCGGTACATCCTGTCAAGAAGAATCGGATTGACTCTGGTTTCATCATTGTAGCTGAAAATAAACAAACACTTGCTCAAATCAAAATGTATTTCTGAGAAATACTTGTCGTGAAACTGACTGTTTTGCGACGTGTCGGTCAAGTGTGTCAGAATGCCGGCAATCTCTTCACCCTTAGGAGTATCACTCAACTTGTCCAACTCATCGAAGAAGATTACTGGATTCATCGACTTGCAACGAATTAAAATGTCAACTATTTTACCCCATGTGCTGCCCTCGTACGTGTAAGAATGTCCCTCAAGGAAACTGCTGTCTGTTGCTCCACCCAGCGCAATGAATGCAAAATCTCTTCCCAAAATTTTGCTTATCCCTTCTTTCACAAGGGTTGTTTTGCCGGTGCCCGGAGGTCCCTTGATGGCAATCGCAGAACCCATTGCCGATGGATTCGAAATCCACTGACCCACCATTTGCATAATTTGCATTTTCGCGTCATTCAATCCATACACTGCCGAATCCAAAAGGTCTTTGGCAGATTCCATGAAATCGTGACAGCGCTCCACACCAACATCCATTGTAATTGGCAACGTTTTATTCACTCCAAACGGAATCGTCATGAATGTGTCAACCCAATTCTTCACCTTGTAATATTCTCCGGCTCCCGGATCCATATAGCGCAAGTTCTGTATGCGCTTCAACGCAATTGCCTTGTACTGTTTTGGAATCTTGGATTCGAGAAGTGTCAGCCTGTATGGCTTTTCTACAAGCATCATTTTATTCAACTCCTCAAGTTCGCTCAACACGCCCGCCTGTTGCTCATTCGACAAATGTTTTTTGAAATACTTTAGGTCATTCGCAGAATTTTTCTTGTGCAACAAACGCCCAAATTTTCTCACATTCTTCCTCATCACTTTTCGAGTCCTTTCTTTTCTTGCATCTTTGATTTTTTTCTCCTTGTCAACCATTTGTGCCAAAGTCGTCTTTGCAATCTTGTTATTTTTGTCAAGCGCAAGTATGCCCTCCATGTGTGACTTGATTGCCTGAATAGTTGTCTCATCTTCGGTATTCCAACCACTATCAGCGACGACATCATCATCAGTTTCATCGTTGTTATAACCTTCTTCTTTACCAAGTTTCAATGAATCTTTTTTATAACCCTTTGTTCCAACTCCAGAACCCTTGATCGTGAGTTTGCATTTTTCAAACCCGCCCTTCTTCACATCCTTTGTATTTTCTTCATCCGTCTCACTTTCTTCATCATCTTCTTCCGCTTCACTTACTTCACTGTCATCATCATACTCGCTGCTATCATCATCGTCGTCGTCGTATGTTTCATCACTATCGTTTTCTGAACTTTCATTTGAAGATGCCGAATCATCATCATAAACAGAATCATCCATATCAGACGTATACTCGTCATCCTCCAGCATATCTTCAAATGGCTCTTTGATATTAATAACAATATTATAATTCCCCACAACATTTGAGTTTGATGCAGTCGAAGAAGAAGATTTGGCGGGTGCTTCCGTTGTTTCGGCTGCATCTCTTGCATCTTTTGCATCTTTTGCATCTTTTGCACTTTTTGAATCTCTTCCTCCTTTTGAAGACGTCGTCGTCGTGGTTTCAGAATTGATTGTTCTCTTTAGTCGCAGAGGAACTACCGATTTTAATTTTAATGGCGCTCCTGCATTTACAACTGGTACATTATTTGAATTTGTAGTAGAACCATTATCATATTTTTTTTGTCCCTTTTCTTTTTCTGACTTTTTTGCAAGTATTGTCGCCTTTTGCTTTGAATACTTGGAAGGAAACAATTCAGCAAGAAGCTTTGCATACTCAACATCATTCGCTGATGTGGACGATTTTTTGTATTTTTTATTTGATAAAGATGATGCTTCTACGCCTTCATCAACATTTTCATTTTCATTGTCACTGGTGGTTTCACTGCTGCCGCCGCTTTTGGTTCTTTCTTCATCGTCGTCATCATCTCCATCATTTTTAAAATTATGTTTATATTGAGGAGGCAGAATTGTCGACTTTTTTTTTGCTTTCGCAGGTTGCACCTGTGTTGTTCCCGCTGTTGTTGTTGTTGTCGCTGTTTTCTTTGATGATTTATTTTGCGCTCCTTGTGTTGCTTGTGACATTATTTTATTTTGGGATGTCTTGTGTATGTATTTACATACATCTATTTATTTCAATTTTTTAAAATATATAATATGAAAAATGATTATATAAAAAAATAATACGAAAAAAACAAACTATTCCAGCGTCATAATAAAAAAAACACAAATAATTTAAATATTTTCTGACTTATTTTATTTTATTTTTACTATTTGCCAATTTATAAATAAAATATAAAATTGAATAAAACAATATAGACATAATAATATAGTAATCAATAGCTCCTTTATTCGTTGCTAAAAATGACGACACAACCAAATTGGACAAAAAAAACAGCTTCTAAAATCGTGGGAATTCAATTTAGTGTGCTTTCGCCAGAAGAAATTCGAAAATGTTCGGTTGCCGAAATTACGAGCAGAGACACATATTCAAACAACGTGCCGGTCATCGGAGGAATGTTTGACCCGCGTCTCGGTGTTTTAGAACCTGGACTCAAGTGTCCGACGGACGGTTTAGATTATATAAGAACTCCCGGTTATTTCGGACATATTGAGCTAGCGAAACCAGTATTTTATTATCAATATCTTCCAACTATTATTAAACTTTTGAAGTGTGTGTGTGTGAAATGTAGCAAACTACTGATAAACAAAGAATCTAATAAAGAATGCATGGACATGAAACCTGACGAACGTTGGAGTCATGTTCACCACTTGGCTAGCAAAATTAAAAGATGCGGAGACGACACCCAAGACGGGTGCGGCTGTCTCGTTCCAAAAAAAATAAAAAAAGAAAATCTGGCAACCCTTTTTGCAGAATGGGATGGAGGAGATTCCGCAGAAGAAAATTCCAAAGAAAAAATGAATATGAAAATGACACCAGAAGTCGTGTTAAAGATTTTTAGAAGAATATCAGACGAGGATGTCGCATTTATGGGATTTAGCCCGCAATTTTCAAGACCGGATTGGTTTATTTGTCAGGTGCTGGCAATTCCGCCACCCGCCGTACGCCCGTCGATTAAGATGGATGGAAACCAGCGCAGCGAAGATGACATAAGCCACACCATTGTAAATATTATTAAAGCAAACAAGACACTTCTTGAAAAAATGAACGAACCGTCTGTGAATTCCGCAATTATTGATGATTGGCAAAGTCTGTTGCAATACTTTATTGCAACCCAAGTGGATAACAACATTCCGTCTTGCGCGCCGGTGGCACAACGGTCCGGACGTCCGCTTAAATCCATTAAAGAACGTCTCAACGGAAAACAAGGTCGTGTAAGAGGCAACTTGATGGGGAAGCGTGTTGATTTTTCGGCCAGGTCTGTTATTACACCGGACCCCAACCTGTCAATTCGCGAACTCGGTGTTCCGAAAAAGATTGCAATGAATATTACCAAACCTGTCGTTGTAAATAATCGGAATCGTGACTATCTTCAGCAGCTGGTTCTGAATGGTCCAGATGTGTATCCCGGCGCAAATATTCTCGAGAAGAAAACGGGTGGCGACATTTCGCTGCGATACATGGACAGAAGCACAGTCGTCCTTGAAAATGGCGACGTGGTGCACCGTCACATGATGGACGGCGACGGCGTTTTATTTAATCGCCAACCCACCCTTCACAGAATGAGCATGATGTGTCACATTGCGAGAATTATGCAACAGGGCGACACATTTCGAATGAATATTGGCGACACGAAACCATACAATGCCGATTTTGATGGCGATGAAATGAACTTGCACATGCCGCAAGACGATGAAGCGGAAGCAGAGCTGAAGGGACTCGCCGCAGTTCCGTATCAAATCATTAGTCCTGCGAAAAACAATTCGATCATCGGCATTTTTCAAGACTCGTTGCTGGGAATCTACCAGTTTACTAGAAGCGGAATTGGCGCTTTTGATGCGCGCGCAGCTATGAATCTTTTGATGGGGTATAAAAATGTCGACGCTTCGCTTTTCAGTGACCCCACAAAGAAGATTACCAATTTTGAAATTCTGTCGCAGATTTTGCCGCCGCTCAGCATGAAATACAAAACCAAGCAGTTTGGAGGAAGCGACGATTACGCGACTTCAAACAACGTTTTAGAAATTCGCGACGGAGAAATTTTGCGCGGTCACATTGACAGCGGCGTTTTGGCTTCAAGCACAAATGGCATGATTCAGCGCATATGCAACGATTTCGGAAATATGGCATCCGCAAATTTCATCGACGACCTGCAAAATATTATTACGGAATACATGAAGACGTCTGCATACAGTGTCGGAATAAGCGATTTAATTTCTGATAAGAAAACAACCGAGAAAATCATCGACTCCATCAAAACCAAGAAACTCGAGGTGAAGACCATTATTGACAACATTCACATTGGCACCTTTGAAAACAAGTCCGGACGAACCAATGAGGAAGAATTCGAGCTGCTCGTTACCAATATCTTGAACAAGGCAAACGGTGAAGCAGGTGACATTGGTCTCAAAAGTTTGAGCAAGACGAACCGATTCATTACAATGGTGAATGCCGGGTCAAAGGGTAGCAAGGTAAATATTGCCCAGATGATTTGTTTGGTCGGTCAGCAAACCATTGACGGTAAGCGCGTGCCTTACGGATTCGACAGCCGCACGCTGCCCCATTATTCCAAATACGATGACGGTCCTGCCGCGCGAGGATTTGTTGAAAACTCGTTTATTGCCGGGCTCACTCCGTCGGAGGTGTTCTTTCACGCTATGGGTGGTCGTGTTGGTTTGATTGATACCGCCGTTAAATCGGTTACATGGGAAACGCCGATAATTATTGTTGAAAATGACGTTCCAAAATATGTTAAAATTGGTGAATGGATTGATGGACATTTGAATGGAAATGATGCTTCAAGAATTCAACATATGGAAGAACAAAACATGGAATACCTTGAATTAATTCATCCTGTTAAAATCGTAACAATGGATTATGAAGGACGCGTGTCATGGGAAAACATAACAGCAGTAACACGTCATGATCCTGGTGAAAAACTATTCAAGATTACAACAAAGGCGGGTCGTGATGTAACTGTTACTGCAAATAAGTCGCTTCTTGTTTGGAATTCAAATCTGAATCAGTTTCGCGAAGAATATACGGAAGATGTAAAGGTTGGCGATTTTGTTCCGGTTGCAAAGAACATTTGCGAGTATTCTAGCGGCAATAATAATGGAACTAATTGTATCGATTTTGAAAATGGACTGAGAGTTGGAAATACAATTGAAAAAAAAATACCGAGTGAAGCATATATTGCAAGTAAAGATTATGTGAAGGGAATGCTGACCGCATACTTTTCAAACCATGTATTTATTGCCGACACAGCAATTGAACTCACTTCTACGAATCATCGTTTAATCGAAGACGTCGCATTCTTATGCTCTCGTTTGAATGTGCACGCAACTATCACGATTGAAGATAATGGAGCTGCTTGGTACACACTTCTCACTATAAGCGGGAAAAACGTTCAACAATTTGCCGAACAAATAACACTTCTTCACCCTGAGAAAAATAATAAAATGAAATCTATTGTTTGGACAACTAAATTAGATAAAGTGAAAACTATCAATGACGTTATACTAGATGAAATTGTTTCAATTGAACCCGTCAACCCTGTAAACCATCCAAAGATGTATGACTTGACGATTCCTAAAACACTCAATTTTGGTTTAGCGAATGGGCTTCAAGTGCGCGATACATCGCAAACAGGATATATTCAGCGCCGCTTGATTAAAGGTATGGAGGACATCAAGGTTGAATATGACATGACGGTTCGAAACAGCAAGAACCGAATTGTTCAGTTTAGTTATGGCGAAGACGGTATTGACACCGTAAAAATTGAACACTCCAATATGAACTTTATCGGAATGACGCCAGACGAAATCTATGCCCACTTTTATGTGCCGGTCGGCGGAGACTCTGAAACAACAAGCGAACTAAAAGCCGTATTTTCAAAGACTGCATACAGTCGCATGAAGAAGCAGCAGAAACTGTGCGACGAAAAGTCCAAAAAATACACCGAATATTTGATGAATGTTCGCGAGGACATTGTCGTAAAAGTATTCAAGAATAAAAATACGACGGATGCATATTTGCCGCTTTCGTTTTCGCACATTGTTGCAAATATTGGAGGCATGCAGAAAATCAATAAGAATTCCGAAGTTGACATTACGCCGCTGGAAACATTTATTCTGCTCGAAGAAACGTACGCGCGTTTTGAACAGCTGCAGTATGCGCCGCCCACCGAGCTCTTCAAAATCATGTATTATTACTCGCTCACACCGCGAGATTTGCTGATGGTGAAACGGTTCAATCGAAAAGCAGTTGTGGCTTTGGCGGAAATGATGGTTCTCATGTACAAGCGCGCAATTGTCGCGCCGGGTGAAATGGTTGGCATGATTGCTGCTCAGAGTATTGGTGAACCGACAACGCAGCTGACCCTAAATACATTTCATTTAAGTGGCGACGCTTCCAAGTCACAAGTTACTCGCGGTCTTCCGCGAATTGAGGAGCTGCTGTCGTTGTCTGAGAATACGAAGAATCCTTCGACCACTATTTATTTGAAGCCGAGTGATGAGTCGAACAAGGATGCGGCTGCCGATTTGATACCCACGATAGAGTTGACGCGACTGGAGGACATTGTGAAGAGTGTTGAGATATGTTTTGACCCGAGCGATTTACCGAGCGAGACGAAGATTGTGGCAGACAGCGGGTTTTTGGCGCAGTATGCGGAGTTTCAGAAGATGTTGAAGGATGTCGGGGGCGAAGACGAGACGGAATGTGAGCGGGAGCGGTCCAAGTGGATTTTGCGAATGGAGATGGACCGCGAGTCCATGTATGAGAAGCGGGTTACGATGGATGATGTGCATTTTGCGATTAAAGCAGTTTATTCGAAGAATGACAAGAGTGAAGTGTCGTGCATTTATTCGGATTACAACAGCGAAAATTTGGTGTTTCGAATCAGGTTGGATTTTCAGAAGAAGGACAAGGAGCCGAAGACGCTAGATCAGACGGATAAAATCTACCAGCTGAAAACGTTTCAGGATGCGCTGATGAAGAATATTATTTTGAGGGGGATCAAAGGGGTGCGTAATGTGCTGGCTCGCAAAGTTGTAGACATGGTTGCCAAAGAGAACAACACGTTTCGAAAGAAGGAGACGTGGGTGCTGGATACGACGGGGTCTAATTTCATGGAGATACTTTCGTTGAAAAACATTGACGCGCGCCGGACAATCAGCAACGACATTCAAGAGATTAACCGGGTTCTTGGTATTGAAGCTGCGAGGCAGGCGCTGTTCAACGAGCTCTACGAAGCATTTGATACCACGTACATTAACCACCACCACATTAGTCTGCTGTGTGACCGAATGACATCTAGTTCAAATCTGATTTCTATATTTCGGCACGGAATTAATAATGACGATATTGGTCCAATTGCAAAAGCGTCATTTGAGGAAACGCCGGAGATGTTTCTGAAAGCGGCGCGGCATGCAGAGCTTGACCAAATGCGCGGTATTTCGGCAAATGTAATGTGCGGTCAAGAAGGATTTTACGGAACAAACGCATTCAAAGTGATGCTGGATATCAGTCAGATTATGAAGATGGGGCAAGTTGCTACAGCGGACAAAACGGTTGAAGAAGAAAAAGAAGCGGTTATACAAGGCTTTATGGATAAGATTGCAGCTGAAGACCCACTCAATCCTTGCAGCAAAAATAAGCTGACGATTCAGAGCACGCTGGACAAGATTCAGGGGTCAAATCTTGGTTCAGTTGACCCAGATTATGATATGGGGTTTTAATTAATCGTCCCACGTTATCCCTTATCCCAATTTATAAAATAAAAAATAATATTTTTTTTTATTTTTTATTTAAATCTTACTATTTTATTATTATTATTATGTGTATTAGTCGACGTCGACGCCTTCTTCTTCATCGCCGTCATCTTCATCGCCATCTTCATCATCATTTTCATCTTCGTCATCGATAAATTCTTCGCCTTCGGTCGTGTAATAACTCTTGTATTTTATGTAATCATTCATCGCAACCGCGCGGTTATTTTCTTCAAGATATTCTTTTACATCGGGTTCAAACAGTAACATTTCATCATCTTTCAAGTTATAATGAATATCGTCAAACGTCAAATACTTATTCGGGTGTAACATGAATGCTCGAATACGCCTGTATCGCAATAATTCGTCTGCCAGGCGAGTGTAGTATTTGTGTTCGTTGTCCGCGTTATCAACCAGGTTACGTTTTGGAATATAAAGCCCGCATTCGTCCGAGACGTCCGAGACGTCCGAGACGTCCGAGTCCTTCTTTTCGACAGAAAAACAATATGCAAGTTTTTTGCAAGTGGATGAGCCGGAACTTTTTCCTGTTATACAGCTCAACGCGGTATTTTGTTCGTAAATGTCTTTCAAGACAGCCGGGTTAATTTCGCTAAACTGAACATGGGTTTTAGCCAAGCGCACTAGTAATGCTTTCATTTCATTTAATTTCTTTACGTATATCGCGTGCTGTTGTTTTATATCACGCGTCATTTTACCTTTTGCTGATGATTTTGTTGTTTTTGCTGTCTTATAAATAAGCGATTCAATTGCATTGCGCAGCTCCATAAACTCAAAACTGTTGAGCTGAATTCGAACAATGTTTCGAAACGCGTTGTAAAAGTTCGTTTCCAGGCGTATTTTTTCAACATCGTCTGTTCTTTCTGCGTCTTGTTTGAATACAAATCCTGTGCGTTTCAATTGAGGAAGGATCGACATGTCCGCATGAACGCTGTTGCCAAGTTCCACGACCTTTAATCCGTCATCTTTTACGCTGTTTAATGGAACTGGTTTTCTAAGCGGAGTAAACTGATTCGTTTCGGTCATGAATCCAATAACGTGCCCGTTATCCACAACTTTACATTTTAGTGCGCAAGGAATTTGACCTTTTGATTTTTTAGATATAAAAGATGAAAAATCTTTTGTGTGCTCGTATTTTTTCCATAAAGTTGGAACATTATTGATAAAAACAAATGTATACTTGTGATTTATTGCGGATGGATTACATAAAATATTTCCATTCACTTCGCGCATTTTATCACCGAATGTAAGCTGTAACGTAATGTGCAAACCCACCACTTTTCCAGAATAGTCAATAATTTGTTGTACACTCTCCTTGTCGCGAAATTGTTTCATTGACTGTTTTAAGATTTGAACAATTTCATCAAATGATTTATTTTGAGTAATCGATTTTACAACCTGCTGAGGTTTGCATTCTGTTTCAAAAAAATGTTTTATTTTTCCAAGTGCCGTTTTAATTTCTTTTGTTTCAACGTCTTTATCTTTCAAAGAATCAATGGATGAAAATATCACGGTACTAATTATATTACGTTTTGATGTGTTTGCATACGTGTAAAGCGGTTCATAATATACATCATACTTTACAATAATAATATTCACTTTATTAGAGTCAAATGTGGAGTTGGAATAATGATTTGTGGGACACACAATATTGACTTCATCTTTATTATCTGTCAATTCTAAAATAATTAAATTCACTCCGTTTAAATGAATCGGTGGAACGCGCTTCCCTTCTTCTTCATTTTTTTTAAATTCTGACCACAAAACCGAGTCGGTAATATAGTCCCATAAATATGTGTAGTCAATAACAACACTGTCATTTTTTAAATAAGTAATGAAATTTTCATATGACATTATTAATGACTTGAAAAATACAACTTTATTGTCTTCGTCATCATCAAGAGTATCAGCATCCGCATCCATAAATATTTTTTTGAATAAGTCCGTTTCTTTATACGTTAGCAACTTCTCTCTGTCAACATATTCAAATTTTTTAAATGTTTCAACAAGTGTTCCGTTTTGATACGTGACAAAATTATCAAACGTTAATCTGGGTATTAAAATGTCATGTTTAAATTCTTTTGATGAAAGTGCCTGGTCAAATAACGAATTGTAGACATTTGCAATGCATGAAATAAAATATTGATTTTTATTTACATTTGCGGCATCCTTTTCTTCCTCGACGGTTCCCATTCTTAAAACGCATAATTTATCATCTACAAGTATGTCGCCCTTTGATGATTTGCATTCCTTGCTATAATTTTCATTTTCAAATAAAAATAGTTGGAGAGAATGAGGCAAAAAAGCGAGATTATTTTGTTGAAGAGGGAATCCAGCATCCGCTTTTGACACATATAAATTTGATTTTGATTTTTTCTTTTTTGGATTTTCTTTTTCCTTGACTTGTTGCGCCGCTTGTGCTTTTTTTCCTTGTGCTGTTTCTTCCTCAGAAGTTGCGCCTTTTTGTTTACATTTTTTAATTACTTCTTGCTCTTTTTTAAAAAGCTGATAATTTCTAAAATCTTTGCCGTCATTGTTTCCGATTCCTTTCATCCCTGTAAAACAGCACGGCAAACATTGTCCCGATTTGGTTTTTACCGTTTTCAAAAATCCCGGCAAATAAGGATTATATGATCCCGTTTTAAAATGTTCTCTCGGAGTTGTTAAATCCAAAATAAATTTAGTTTTATTCTCTGGATCATAAGATTCTTCTTTGGTTACAATATTTTTTTGTAACTTATTATCATCTATTTCTTTTTGCGAAACTGATCGTTTTTCAATAACATTCCAATAGCGCGGACAAATATAATAATGTTTATTTTCATCTGTTTCATCTTCGCTTTCGCCACTTGCATATTCTAAAGGTGTTCCATAATAAGATGGCTCCCCATTTTTTTCATCATCGGCATTTATCTTTTCCAGTTCATCTTTTGTTAAAATAATTGGTTGGCGACGTGCGCTCCAGCCGCAGTTGGTTGCGTATCCAGGCGTATTTCCAAAAAGAAATGGTTCCATCTTCTTAAGACGTTTGTATACCGGGTTGGATTCAAATGCACCGCCTATTGTCTCTGCTTCATCGTTATTTCCATCTCCGTCATCTCCACCCAATAAATCAAAATCTCCCACATCTTCATCTTCTTCTTCTTCTTCTTCTTCTTCTTCTTCTTCTTCTTCCAATGTAGGCGTAAGCGTTTTTTCCTTCTTTTTTTCTGGCGGTGGTGACACTTCTTCTTCTTCTTCTTCGTCGTCATCTTCTTCTTCTTCTTCGTCGTCATCTTCTTCTTCTTCTTCTTCGTCGTCATCTTCTTCTTCTTCTTCTTCATCCGCTTCGCTTATTTCGTCTTCTTCGTCGTCATCTTGTTCTTCATCTTCTTCGTCTTCGATTACTTCCTTATCGGCAACGGCAACAAGAGGAGCGGCAGCAAGAGGAGCGGCAGCAAGAGGATCGGCAACGGCAACAAGAGTACCAACGCGCGTAATGTCGCACAGCTGTTTCACTAGGCGCACTGGAATGTACTTTTCATCATTTCCAAAAATGTGAAGTAACGAGTCAATGTATATTCGAATGGGATTTAAAATATAAATATTATTAATTCCGGTTATTTTAATTGTAATTGTATTCTTTGAATCTCCCAGACTTTTTATCATGTGTGTTTTAAAACCTGGAATTTTACGAGCGTATATTTTTTTAGGCATTTTTTTTTGTTGAATTAATTTTGCATACTTTCCATCAAAACTTGTTTTAAATTCACTATAACTTTGTTCCGCCACTTGTTTTGAAACCAGCAAATTTTTCGTCATTAACGCAATGACATCTTTTTTTGTTCGAAACCCGGAATTATACAACATTTCAATGTACGCAACTCGAAGCACGCTTTCATCAAAATTGGGAACACGAATGTATTGCATAGAAACACCCTTGTCTTCAGAAATCCAATTATTTTCAATTACTTTCATAACGCTTGAAATACACCCATAGTAGTTACTCCAAACAATCGGCTCTCTATTATTGAGTTTTGAAATAGACAAATATTCTATATTTTGTATGACAACATTATCGTCATAAATGGAATAAAACTCACGCATTCTGTATCCATTTTGATTTAAAAAATCAACAATTACTTTCAAATGCGGAGATACAGCTGAACGTATCATTTCATCAATTGCATCTTCTGTGTATGTGTGTTTAAAATTTGAATGAATGTATATGTGACCTGCTTCGTCAAATTCGCAAATAAATGGAATTTGTTCCTGACGTTTCACGCCGTGTTGCGTTTTTGGTTTATCATATATAATGTATAAACTAACACGTGTTGTTGAACTCTTAAATTTCTTTTTTTTATTTGCATTTATTGAATTAGCAAATACAGTCATTTTTTTTGATATTTGTTGAATGTCAAATACTTTATTTGTTTCAGACTGATATTGAATAAATAGGTATGGTATTTTTTTTCCGTCCTTTGTTGAATCTTGTGTATACATTCTGAAAATGGAATCTTGATGCGGTGGATTATATTTGATCAACTGGCATTGTTTTGTCGCATGAAACAATTTGAATAAAAGCTCCAAAGGAAAATTAAATTTTTGGTCTGGCAGTAATTCAATATCGATGGATGTAATTCCAGAATCTTCCATTTTTAATTTGGGTTTTTTCGACTCTTCAAAAATGTCATAAAACAAGTTGATTTGTTTCATATTTAATTCAAATTCTGGAGATGTAATTCGTTTTTGTGTTTCATCACTCAACTGAATGGCCGCATCTTCCAGTTCAAGCGCATTCTTTATTCCTTTCAAATATAACTGCGGGTAATATGTTTTGAGTACGATACTGTCATCATCGCCACCATCGCCGCCATCGGCTAATTTTCTTTTTTTTATTTTTAAAACATCTCTCGCAAAACATGCGAAAAGCGTATTGTGAATTATATTTTTCATCTCTAACAAGAGTTTGGCGGAACCGCCCATTGCATTCGGTTGATTATGTTTTTTTGTATTAACCGCAAGAGGATCAACGGAACCCGTTTCACTAAAAAAAGGATTTACGTATGCGCTCAAAGGTATACTTTGTCCAATCGGAACATCTTTGAATAATTTTTGCGCATTCAATTTTTTAAGAGTGGTAAATACGTCTTTTACATTAATTATCTCTCCTCCAACTGTAGAAGAACTGTAACCCATCAAGTAATCTTTTAAATCCGACGATTTCAAAACAACCTGCTGTTCGTCGCCCGTGTTACCATTTCCCGCATCCGACAATTCTTGATAAACATCATTTGAATCGAATAGTACCGGAGTTTTTGAAAATAAATACAATTCATCATACGTGTATGCCGAATCCGACTCATCTCCATCTTCTTTTATTGCCAACATAATTTTTCGTTTTACAACATCAATAGTGTCATCCGAATATATCTTGAAATTTACAAACCGAATTTTTATTTTATATCTCGATATATTTTTTAATTCCATTTTGCTAAAAACATTTTCAAATACTTCCGAATTCGAACCATTATCATTATACTCTTGATATAAATTTGTCAACTGTTTAGACGTTGGCGGCGAATCAAGACCTTTTACAGAACCATAAAAAATGTACAAACATTTCGGAACTCCACCATTTCCATTTTTATCGCCCTCTTTTAATATGCTGCATTTATATATTTCTTCAATTGGATTGGTAAAACTCATGTTTATTTATTAATAATAGTTAATATAGATATATATATTAAATATTATTTAATCATAAATTAGATATAAAATATACAAAATCATATATATTCAATAAAAAGAATGAAGATAAATGTTGCAGTTGCATTTTCTAAAAATTATGGAATCGGATTTAAAAATAACCTCCCGTGGTCTCATTTGAAAGAAGACATGCGGCTTTTTTCAAAACGAACAATCGGTTCAGGAAATAATGCGGTAATCATGGGAAAAAATACATGGCTGAGCATTCCAGAATGTCGCCGTCCTTTAAAAAATAGAACAAACATCGTTATTTCTAGCTCATCGTCATCTTTGTCTTTAGCTGGAAACCCACACGTATTTTCTTCAATAAATGATGCCATGACATTTTGCGAATGCGAACCTTTAAAATATGACGAACTATGGGTCATCGGCGGAAGTCGAATGTATGATGAATTTTTGAATACTTATTACAACAAGTTGAATCGAGTATATATTACATATGTTTGCGGCGATTACGAATGCGACACATTTATTCATTTTTCCGCTGCAGATTATTGTGTTGAAACAGAAGAACATAATAGTGAAGAGAGATGTCATTATTTAACATGCATTCACAATAGTCATAAAGATAATGATGCAAATCATAAATATAATACTCTTGAAATGAATTTAAAAAGTATTAATTGATAAATATTACAAACAAAATATTAGATTAAACAATGAAGAAAGTTATTATTTATGCTTATCATAATTCTCCAAGTTCTAATTATAATTTAAATTTTTTTATAAAAAAAGAAGTACGTTATCGACCCGATGTTGATTACATTTTAGTAATTAATGGTTATGACTGCCCAATTCCTTTACCCACAATTGATAATTTCCATGTAATAAAGAGAGAAAATACAGGGTTCGATTTTGGTGCTCACTTTGTCGCATTGAATTATATCAAAGAACACAATAAGAATTATGATTATTTTTTTTTCATGAATAGTGGCGTGTGTGGTCCGATAATTCCCAATTACCTTAAGGATGACACTCATTGGTCAACATATTTTATTCGTAAAATCAATGATAAAGTAAAATTGGTGGGAACAACAATATGTTGTTTGCCTCACACCGATGCAGGCGGGTATGGTCCAAAAGTTGAAGGTTTTTTTTTCGCAACAGATATAAAAGGGTTAAGCATTTTATTCAAAGAAAACACGATTTTTCAAATTCATCAAGATAAATATTCTGCAATTGTGCATGGAGAATATGGACTAAGTAATTGTATTTTGAAAAATGGATTCAGCATTGACTGCATGATAAGCAAGTATCAAGGAATAGACTGGACTGATCAAAGAAATTGGAATATGAATAATCATTTGCATCCTTCAAGGAAAAATAGCTTTTACTCCAATTGTTTAATTCCATATGAATTGATATTTCACAAGTGGTTTTGGAAAAGCGGTGACCCAAATTATGATACAGATAACAATAATTTTGAAATTATAAAACAATATTTTGAAAACAACTGTTGACTTGAAAATCATTATTTAAATTATTTATTTCTTAATTTAATTGTTTGATTATTTATAATATGGATTTTCATCAATGCGCGTTCCGCAATATTGTACCGGCGATTTTGAATAGTCAACGGGTTCATATATTCCCGATTCTTTTGCATTCTTTAATAAGAATTTAAAATTATCCCAGAATTCTTCCTTATGTCCGATGCTTTCAGTCATAAGGTGTGCAAGCTCGTGAATGGCCACAAATGTAAGCGTGCTTAAATCGATTAGCCTGGTCCCCTGTTTATCTTCATTCAAACAAAAGGCCATTTTTTCGCCCTTGTTTTCACTGTATGCAGTGTGTTCGCTCGTTGGAAGGGTTTCGCTAATTTTATCAGGGTTGAAATTCTCAACCAAACGTTTTACGGCGGGATTGGAGGCGTGATTTGAGCCAACATACTTTACAAGTTTTTTCATGTTCTTGGTTGCTTCCGCTAACAAATCTACAGCCAACTCTAATTTACCCCGTTCTCTCACACAATACGTGTTCCCATCCACTTTTGAAATGACGCACCTTAAATTAAACGAATCAGAATCCTTGTACATTTTAAGTCCAAAAAATATCATAAATATTACTAGTACCACGCCTAAATAATTTATCTTCATTTTCTATTTTTAATTTTTATTAAGTTTGTGTTGAAAACAATTCAATATTTATTATATAACCAATATATAATAAATATTATGAATATAAATAATATAAAATATAATAACAACTACTATTAATAACTAATAATAATAACTATTTTACAAATATACAAACATATGAATTTGGATTTATTTCTTGTGCAAAAAGTTGTACAATCTCTTTTCACAAATGATGCCAATACAACATTGATGCCATTACAAACATCGCCGAAAAAGGAAAATAATAAAGACAGACGCAAACTGATAGAAGTGTATTCAATGCTGTATGATAAAATGAATGCCGCAAAATTGTATGTCAATACACAAAAAAATTCTGGCTGTTTTGAGTGTCAAGAAATTACAGTTGACATTACTTCACAAATTCCGCGACCAAAATCATTTTCGAGTACATACATTACCCCAGAAATATCACAATACATAACAAATGAAGCAAAAAAATTTTTAACTTTTGAATGTCAAATTAAGACACGACTTATTCGATTACACTTTGTTATATTTAAAAATAATCCGAATATTGTTGATTTAATTTCACATTATAAAGTTTTAGCGCATCGAGTCTACATGTGGCTGTCCATGATTTCCGACAAATCAAAATGCATCGAAACGTTGAACATTTATATTTATCTTACTCCGTTTGAAAAAAAAATACCTGCAGCTAAAGGAGACTCAATTGGTCCTGAAAATGCAAATACAGGATACACGTTCCGATGCGATAAACAAAATGAAATTGTCATCTACAGACAAGAAGAATGGTTCAAAGTGCTCATGCACGAAACGATGCACGCGTTTGGGGCGGATTTTGACAGTCACTCTCACGAAAATGATCATGAATATTTAAAAACCCTATTCTCTCTTCCAGATGATGTGAACATTAAACTTTCGGAAACGTATTCTGAAATTTGGGCGCGCATTATGAACGTCGTTTTTCAAACATATTTTAAATCACCTCCGTCTCTTGAGTCTCGAACTCTAAGCAAATTCAAAAAAAATATCGAATTTTATTTACATTTAGAATGCGTTTTCTCTCTTTACCAGTGCATAAAAATATTAGATTACATGGGAATCAATTACGCAGTGCTAACCGATGGTTCGGAAAGTTCTAAGCAAATTGTAACATCATTTTACAGAGAGAACACAAATGTGTTTGCATACTACGTTTTGACATCCATATTATTGAACAATTATCGCGATTTTTTAACATGGTGCGCAACCCACAATGGCGCAGGACTGAACATTTTTAAAGTGAAAGCAACACAATCTGAATTTGTAACTTTATAAAATTATGTTATAAAAAATCAGAATTGTTGGCGCAAATTGTAGAAACAGAAAAAAAAGTGGTGAGAGACTATAAAAAAGCGGCAACAAATCGAGTGCTACTCAAAACAATGAGAATGACAATTATTGGATTTGATTGATAATTGGTTCATTTTAATGAACGCGCACGCACATCGCTTTTATCAACACTCGTCATTAAACGCTGGTAATCGGTATATCTTTTTTCAATATCACTATAATCAGGTCTTTGAACAACGATCAAAGGAATTAAAAGCATCCACCTGTGCTGTTTTTGAAGATTTATCCAGTATTTATCAATTGCAAAAAAATAATGATGTTCCGGATTTTTCATAAGTTTTTCAACTCCCTCTTTAATATTGGAAATCAAAGTATCATAATAATGTTTCTTAACAATGTACGCGGTTGTCGTTTGACAGTGACTAACTCGAATGCTCACTTCATCATTGGTGGTAAAGGGGGGCAGGTTATTTCCCGCAAGCAAAAGAACGTCCCATTCATTTTTCGGATTTGACAAGAATTTATTCACGTTTTCAACAAAATCATCCGGGAGTAAGAATGACACATCATCCTCCAGTATCAAAACGCATTCCTTATTTTGTTCTTTTGCCATTTGAATGCATTTCAAATGACTCAAACTGCAACCGATTCGACCATTTACATTATGTACTGCATTGAAGCGTTCTACATTATTACGAATGCCGATGAGGTCGAGCTGGTTTTCCACATGCACTTTTCTGTCAACGCGAGCCTTTAAATTTATGTAATATCCTCCTATGTTTGAAATGGTTGTTGTTGTCATCGAGATTTGATTTTTTATTTGTTACAATGGTATAATGTATTAATTTATTGTATTAAATTATATTTATATTTATTATATTCAAGTTATATATTTTAGATTTATTTGATTCACTATTATATTATTATATTACCATTATATAAATATAAGAATGAAATATAAAAAACGGTCTTTAAAAAAGAAACAACGACAACGACATCGTTTTTCGAAAAAATATGCTGCCGCTGTCACTGTTCAACGCGGCGGAGGGTTTATGGATGTCATTTCGGAACTAAATGCGATGGAAGGACGGACGAATACGTGTATGGCAGTTCATCCAACTCAACCACTAGTAGCGGTTGGGGATGATGCGGGAATTGTAACGTTATGGGAAATAAATCAATTGCAACCAAAAAAGTTGGCACAATTAACCGGTTTACCAACTGCCGTGAAGTTTGTAGAATTTCATAAAACTTTTCCCGTAGTAGCAGCAGCATGTTCTGACAGAGTATTAATGTGGAAATTTGATAAAATAAGCAGAGAACAACAGCAACAGCAAGAAGGTGCAGTTCAACAACTTGAACCGTCACATACTCTTAGTGTCTTTGGTTTGAGAAGTCAAGAAGAAGTTGAACAAGAATTGCGTAAAATGGAACAAATGAAGGAAGAAGCAAAAGAAAAAAATAAAAATGTAAAAGACAAATACTTGAGTTTAAAAAAAACTTTATTAGATATTACATCGAAAATTTACGATATTGAGGAAGCGATGAAACCCTTACAAAGAGGGTTGAGTGTTGTAACCAATGATGATGAAGTGTTAAAGACGAAGAGAGAAGAATTGCAAGAACTAACACAACAGTTAAAAGAACTAGAAGAACAACAGAATTTGATTGATGACGAACTGGCTAATATAAAAAAACTTGATATCAATACCTATCGTGATTTTATTGAAAAACATAAAAAGACGATTGAATTAGAAAGTGAACTCGAAATGATTTGCATTGATGCGCGCGACGAAGTTTCATGCATTGCTTTTTATCCGCTCTGGTCTGAAAAAAATTCATCATATATTGCAGTCGGTGTAAATAATCACAAGAACATTAATGATAATCGTAATCGAATTATTATGCATCGTTTTAATATTGAACACTCTTCTTCGTCAGTTATATACACTTTACCTCTAAGTTTAGTAGGTGAACCTCCCAATGAAATTCCTGATGATGTGTTAACGGCATCCTTTAGTCATGATGGACGGTTATTTGCCTTTGTAACAAAATCGTCAGATGGCATAACTGTTTTAAAAGTGCAGAATTTTAAAGATGGCGAATCAATAAAATATAAGAGTGAATGTAAATCTTATAGAATAGATGGTGAAAAAAAACGTGCTATAACATCGATTAGACCTTATAGTTCAGATACATTGCATCATTATCATGGGACTGGGACGCAACGCAAAAATGAATTTTTGATTGGATGTGATGACGGTTCTTTGACGATGATACAAGCAATAACAGAAACTCCAAGTAGCACTATAGTGTTTGGTCATGCGACCACGATAACAAAAGTAACAGAATTAACAAGCATGCCAGGACAAGAATGGACTTCCAGAGAAGCGATAGAATGCGTTGCCGTTCATCCATCATCTTTACCTTTATTTGCAAGTGGTTCGCGCAATTCCGTTCAAGTATGGGGAATTGATAGTCGCGATGCGCTTGAATCCTTGTCTTTACAACCTGGACTTGTTCCTGTTAGGTCGATAGGATTTAATCAGAATTTTTTGGCGGTGTGCGGTCCTGGCAATGTACACATTTATAGCTGTAATGCTGAAGATTATCGCGGTTTCAAGGAATACGGGACTGAATTAGAGTTAGCAGGTAGACAAGGAGAATGTTCTATATGCGGCGATCCAATGAATGATCCATTATCACAACAGGCGTTAAGATCAGGGCCAGCAGATGCTCAAGAACTATATCTGAAATGCGGGCATAAATTTCATAAAAATTGCATAGAATCATGGATGATAAAACAAAGAAAACCATCATGTCCCATATGCAGAGGACAAGGTGGTATAGCACAAGTAACACCACAACGCATTGTTAAAGGAAGAGAAGATGAAAAAAAAGCAAAAATAAAGATAGAATCTCAACCTCGTGTTTTATTTGGTCAACCTGCCGCCGCTTCTTCTGCTTCTTCTGCTTCTGAAACTGTATCTGTAGCTCAACCTGTTGCTCCTCAAGCACCTGTTGCTCCTCAAGCTGTAGCCGCTTCCACTGTATTAACACTAGAACAGCTTCGTGTTGCACGTCTTACAGACATTGAAGAACGACGACAAAAAGAACAAAGTGAAAATCGTGGTGGCAGTAAACAAAATAAATACTCCTCACGAAAAAAATATTGTTCAAAGAAATCAAAAAATCGTCACCGGTATTCAAAAAAATATAAATATTAAAATATAAATAAATAAATTATCAAAAATTATAACAATAAATAAATAAATTATCAAAAATTATAACAATAAATAATTTTTGATAATAATTTTTGATAATAATTTTTGATAATAATTTTACAATATATATATTTACAGAATACGCTTTCAGTTTCAATTTATAATCGACATACACTTTCGAATATTCGTTATTAATTGCATATTATCATGATTTTCGCAAAAAATTACTTTTTATTTTTTAGCGCCGTTGTCGTTTCTTTGCTGATTATATACTATTTTTATACAATATATCACAACAACATGAATTCAAAACCTATTTATGCGATTGCCGTGTTTACCGACTCCATAAAAGGAACGGTTGCTTTTACTGAAGATTCGTCAAACGGTCGAATAAAAATTGACCTGAATATTACTGGACTAAAGCCGAAAAGCAAACACGGGTTTCATGTTCACGAAGCGGGGGATTTAACCGATAAATGCACCAGCATGTGTTCGCATTTCAATCCGTTTGAAAACACACACGGTTGTCCTGGAATGAAAAACAGGCACGTCGGCGATTTAGGAAATATTCAAACAAACGGTAAAGGGGAAGCAAAATACACATTCTATGACAATATTATAAAGTTGAGAGGGTCGAAATCCAACATTATTGGAAGAGGGCTTATTATTCACGAAGATGAAGACGACTGCGGGCACGGTAACAATGCTGAAAGTTTGAAAACCGGAAATGCCGGAAAAAGAATTGCTTGTGCTGTCATCGGCTACTCGAAAGAAAATTTTAAATGTTGAATAAAATAATACAATTCATTACCTTTCATTCATTCATTTTAATAATCATTAATAAAAATAAAATTGATTATTAAAATGATATACAAGTAAAATATACTATAAATAAAGATACAATAAGATAAAGTTACCCCTTTAAATACATACAGACATCCTGAACAAAAATGGCACAGACACAACCACAACCACATCCTCATCATTCAAACAAAATTGCACGACTGGCCAGCTTTGCCGCAGATGAAAGTCGACTATCCATTCAACAATTCAAGCACGGCGCCATTTTATGTAAAAGCGGCAAGAAAATTTGCGCAGGTCACAACATTGACACTAGAACGTCATACCGCCGAAACATATGCTGCAGCATTCACGCTGAAATGGGAACCGTGACAAAATTCTTGAACAGTTATATCAAAATTCACGCAACTCGAAATTCAAACAAAATAAAACGCAAATTAAATAAGTTTTCAATTTGCGTTGTGAGAAGTATTATAATAAACGGACAAATTTGTTATGCCAACAGCACGCCATGTGGCGACTGTATAAGAAAATTACAAACAGTCGGATTGAAAAATATAATGTATTCAGATGAAAATGGTAACATCATTACCGAAAAAATTGCAACATTCAATACAATCTCATCATTTGTAACCGGGTCTATGAAGAAACAAAAATTTATTGAAAATATGCGGTTCAAATCGTTAATTTGAGGGGGAAGGGGGACATGCGTCCCCCCTCTGACCCCCTCGATGTATGGAAGGTGGGCAAAAGGATAGGAGGGGGATAGGAGGGGGTCAGAGGGGGGACGCATGTCCCCCTTCCCCCCTTTACAACTCTTCGAGAATATCCATGTTCTTAAATATAAGCTTGTTGTTCACACTCGGATACTCTTTCATTTTTACCTTCAATACAGATAAAAATTTAATTCTCGAAACAATGCGCTCCCACTCTTCGTGTCTCGACAAAACATCCTTCCCATTTGTAACAAGAATAAAAATATTCTCATTCAACTCTTCCAGTTCATTTGTTTTATTCGCAAGTTTAATGTACGATGAAATAATTTCTTGCAATTCCATAATAATTTCCACAACTTTATCCGGATGCAATACGCCCTCCGCCATTAAATTTACTATAAAAGTGCTCATTGCTCTGCGTTTGTCGTTTGTTTTCGTATTCTCGCAAAACTTGTTATAGTCGACGCTCGGATCAATATAATCTATTTTTTTAAAAAATCCAACAAACTCTGAAAAACTCTTCTCAAACACACATTTAAACACTTCGTGATAATTCATGAGTTCTTTGAATATTTTAGAATATAATGCCGAATAAAATATATTCGAACTTGCAGTATTAAATATGGAATTCGCAATTTTTGTAATATTCTCTTCATCAACAACGTTTGTTCCGTCTGTTGCATCTGTTGCATCTGTTGCATCAACTTCTTCACCTTCACTGGCAGGTGACGCCGCATTATCAATAATTTCTTTCACCTCGTCGAATATTTCATTTTTTACCACATCATACGTGGTTTCCGTAAGTTTGTTTAGCAAAGAACGAATCGTATCAATGCGCTTTTCAATTCCTTCCGCTTTTCTTAGTTCTGTCTTTTGAAATTTTCGAATCATATTCCAATCGTCGTCGGTAATTTGAGACGGGTTATTTCTCCCACGTCGATTATTGCCGTTGTTGCCAGCACTCGACGACGCCGTTGGTAAAACATTCTGTTTATCAAACTTGTTGTTGGTGTTATCCATTTTTTCCTGTTTTTCTCTTTTTGGAAATACAGGAGTTTTTATATAAGAAGGAGCGCCAACCTTATCCGCCAATGATGATATCAACTCTATTACACCCGAATCTTTCAAATCAGATGAAAACCCGCCCCAAATAATTGTATTAAAATCTTGAAGTGTGTATTGTTTCGCAGTCGTCATTTATTTCGTTGCCTATTATTCATATAAATAGTTGTTTATATCAGTTTAACATGATTATTTATTTGTTTTTGGATAGACGCGGCATAAATATAGATGTACAAGTAAAATAATTAAATGTTTATAAAATAGCTTAAACAGATTGCTTCATTCAACATAAAGACAGGTTTCTTATGACAACTTCTAATACGAATTCAAACACGAACACAATAAATCAGAATGTTAATGACACAACGAACACAACTGCTCCCAAAGAATTTTCGAAATGGGAAGATTTGGAAGATTTTAATCCAGAATTATTGCGCGGAATATATGCGCACGGTTTTGACAATCCAAGTATTATTCAACAAAAATCAATTCTCTCCCTTTTTGAGAAAAAAGATATGATTGCGCAGGCACAATCCGGAACAGGAAAAACAGGGGCTTTCAGCGTCGGTGTTTTACATAATGTTGACACGAGTATTAATAAAGTACAGGCAGTCATTCTTGTGCCAACTAGAGAATTGGCTAAACAAATTCAAGACGTTATTTCAAGTTTGGGTACATTCATGAAACATCTCAAAATTCAACTGTTGGTGGGTGGAACTTCGACGGAGCAAGATGTGCACGCGTTGAAAAACAACACTCCCCACATCATTGTGGGTTGTCCGGGACGCGTGCATGACATGTTGCGCCGGCAACACATTCGCGGAGCCGACATCAATATGATAATTTTGGACGAAGCGGATGAAATGTTATCCATTGGATTCAAAGAACAAGTTTACAATATTTTTAATTTTATCAATACAAATGTTCAGGTTGGACTTTTTAGCGCTACGCTTCCAGAAGAGTTGCACACCCTGTCTGAAAAATTTCTTAGAAATCCTGTGAAAATTCTCGTAAAGTCGGAGCAGCTTACTCTTGAAGGAATTGTTCAGCACATGATTGCACTTGAAGATGATTCTCAAAAATACAGCACTCTAAAAGACATTTACAACATGCTTGCAGTAACTCAGAGCATCATTTATTGCAACAGTATCAAGCGTGTTGTTGATTTGAATGAAGCAATGCTGCAAGATAGCTTCCCGGTGTGTTGCATCCACTCTGGAATGGAAAAACATGAACGCGATGCGGCATTTAGCGATTTCAAATGTGGCAAACACCGCGTCCTCATTTCGTCCAATGTCACTGCGCGCGGAATTGACGTGCAAAATGTCGGTGTTGTCATTAATTTTGACGTGCCAAAAGATGTGCACACGTATTTGCACAGAATCGGTAGGTCTGGAAGATGGGGTCGCAAAGGAATCGCAATTAATTTTGTAACCCGATGGGATTTGAAGAAAATCAAAGAGTTTGAGGCGTATTATCAGACCACCATTACAGAAATGCCCGCAAACTTGAATGTTTCTTCTTAGTGTGTAGGTGTAGGGGCACCTAATTCGTATCAATTTAATATTATTATTCTATTTTTCATATAATAAGAATAATAATAAAAATAATTAAATGAACAATGAGAATCGAGACAATCAAAACAATCAAGACAATCAAGACAATCAAGACAATCAAGACAATCAAGACAATCAAAATAAAGAAGAATCAAAAAAAATTGATATAAATAAACATATTCCAACAACCATATTTAAATTGCCCATTACATTTGTCGAAAAAAACAAATTGCACATTTTAGACAAACACATTCTTACAGATTTAGAGCTGATCGAGTGTACTAATACCGCTAATACTGACTCAGTAAACAATGACAAGAATGCAACTGAAAAATTAGAAAATTCAGAAGAACACAAACCCCAAACAAAAACAATGTATGACCACGTTTTTAATCCAAAAACAATATATGGAAAACATTTTTTATCGAATTGGGCAACTCATTACACATCTGATGTCACATTCTTAAAACAAACACAAACACTTATTCAACAATTCTCTCCGCTGCAAAGTAGCAAAGATGAAGAAGTTTATGCAAACAACACAATCACGGACCAATACAATGACATTCACGCCATTTGGAATTCCATTCAAAACGATAAAAACTTTAAAGATAAATTTGGATACATTGATATCGGGCTACTAGAACCGCTGAATTCATCCGCCTTTTTTCTTCAAATACTTTCTCTGCAAAATTTAGCATCGCCAGTAATTTCCCTCCTTACTCCACTCATTATTCTCATCATTCCTTTTTTTCTTCTCAAAATTCAAAAAATTTCCGTGTCGTTTTCTTCCTACGTGTCTTCACTGAAACGAATCGCACAATACCATCCAATTGGAAAAGTATTTGATAATTTCGGTTCTATTACATGGGATAAAAGAATCTATATTTTAGTGTCTATTGCATTTTACTTTCTCCAAATATACCAAAATGTTATGTCATGCCATCGATTTTATAAAAACATGTTTCTAATTCATAACAATATACACAAATTTTCGGCATACATTGAACACAGCATTCGCAATATTTCATATGTTAATTCCATTGCATCAAATCTGTCTTCCTATCAACAATTCTGCCAAGAGAGCGCAATGCATGCACACGTGTTGACGGCGCTTCATTCCGATATCAAAACCGTTATGCCATTCAAAGTGACACTTGCCAATATTTCAAATATTGGAACCATTATGAAACATTACTACCAAATTTTCGCTAATAATGATGTTAAAAATGCAATTAGCTACAGTTTCGGTTTTAATTCATATTTTGAACACTTGTCCGGATTAAAAGGCCTCGTTTTATCCAAAAAAATTGCACCGTGCACATTTGTTAAATCTGCGACAAAAAAAACATACCTTGATTCGTCTTATTACGCGCCACTCATGAATCAAAACCCGGTAAAAAATAAAGTTTTGTTGCATAAAAAAACAACTATTACCGGACCAAACGCTGCCGGAAAAACAACGCTTATCAAATCCACGCTCCTAAATGTCATCTTCTCTCAACAATTCGGATACGGATTTTATAAAAAAGCAAGATTGTTGCCATACCATTACGTTCACAGCTACCTCAATATTCCCGACACGTCTGGGCGAGACAGCCTGTTTCAAGCCGAATCTCGCAGATGCAGAGAGATTTTAACGTGCCTTCTTGAAAATCAAAACAAACGACACTTTTGCATTTTTGATGAACTGTATTCTGGAACAAACCCTTATGAAGCGGTTGCAAGTGCATACGGGTTCATCAAATACTTGAATAAATACGACAACTTGGACTTGTTGTTAACCACCCACTACACCAAACTGTGCGAACTTTTGCAAACCGAACATGTACAAAACATGCACATGAAAATTGAACTGTGTGAAGGCGGCGGAATAAAATACCTTTACAAATTGGATAAAGGAATATCTTCAATCAAGGGAGGCATCAAAGTGCTTCAAGACCTAGATTATCCGCAAGACATTATAAACTCAACGAGAGACATCATTAATTCCGAGTAAATAAATCGATTCTATATTTTTTTGTATATTTTCTTTATATTTGACTTATTTGTTTGTTATTCTTTTTCGTTTATTATTTCGTTTTTATTTATATAGAGTGTTTAATACACTAAATATAAAATCATGTTGAGCAATATTTCAGATTTATTTACTATGGCAAGTTTAGCAATTTGTATGTTATTGAGCGGAATCATATTCTATTATCTTCGAACTCGCATCAATATGCTCGAACAATCTGTAATGGAACAAGCACAATTGTTGCAACAAGTTTTAAGACATTCGCAAAATCAGCAACAACTACTACAACAACAACAAATTGCAACAATGGCTACTGCATCTACAGCGGCAACTGCTGCAACGGCAACAATTGTGCCAAAATCATTGCAACAACAACAACGGTTAATTCCGGTATCAGATGACTCCGATTCTGACGACTCTGATGATGACTCCGATTCCGACGACTCTGAATCTGATTACTCTGAATCTGATAACAACGGCGCAAATCTGCATCGTTCAAAATCAATTGACTTATCAGCTCTTACATCAACCGCACAAACTCCTTTAATGTCGTCCACTTTTTTTGAAAATGGCGGTTCAAACACTGAAATAAAAGTAATTGAACTTAAGCATTATTTCAATGGCAACAACGACGGAAATTGCGACAATAGTGGTAGCGACAGTGGTAGCGACAGTGGTAGCGACAGTGGTAGCGACAGTGGTAGCGACAGTGGTAGCGACAGCGGTAGCGACAGTGGTAGCGACGATGACGGCAATGATAAGGGCAGCAGCAATACCAATGAAAATAACAACGTTGATAACAAGAAACATTTTGAAAAAATAAAAAAGGAAGCGCATCCATCATTAGATGTTCCGGTTCCTCTCAAAAGTATGCCGGTGAACATGTTGAGAGATTTAGCAAAAACAAAACTTACTCATTTAGAACAGCCCGCCATTAACAAAATGTCAAAAAAAGAAATCCTTAAAGCGCTTGATAACTAATTAAATTCACAAATTCACAATGTAATATTTATTAAATATAATAAAATAAATAAATAATTATTTTATTATTAAAATATATTTATTAAATAAATTTATTTTAATAATATTATATAATATTATATACTATATTACTATATACTATTTTAAAAAATACATTTAAATAAATAAAATGAGCTGGGGAACTTGCTACTCTGGGTCCAACAACATTCATTTCAACTTTCCTCCGATTATGGCAGACGGGCGAAATTACGCAACATGGCAACCTGGAGCCGTTGTGAATGAAATTATCCGGGAAAAAAATAACATTACCAGTAATTCGCAATATCGACAATATTTAACACATAATGCTACAGAAGTCATGCAAGCCAATCTTGTTGGCGCCTGCGACGCATGTGGGTTCAACCTGGACCTAATAAGCAACAATAATAACGGTAGTGTAACAACGCCGTTTCTTTTTTCATCCCCATGGGATCAAAGCCAGCCGTTTGGATACGAATCTAGCGATTTGAAAAACTTGTACTTGTCGCGTTACGAACTGCAAAGTCGGATGATGGCGCCGTCGCTTTCCCAAGAACAATACTTGTTTGGCGGATTCCCTAATCCCAATTCATAAATTCATACATTCATACATTCATAGTTTATTCGGGTTGTAAATACAAATATTTATCAAATATACAATTTACACAAACATATACAAATATTATATAATATTTGTATATATATAATATAATAATATAATTCAAACAAAATAAAATCGAACAAATCATGTCCATTTTATCTTCTGCTAGTTCCAATTATTACACAAAAAATATTCTTTTTTACATTATGATACTGTTTATCGCATTCATGTGCACGCAATACAAACAAACGGTGCGAAACGGGGAAATTTTAGACGAAAACGACCTCATTCGGAAATACTTGCTGCACGACCAAGACTACGACACAATATTTAATAAGAAGAATGCAAAACCAATTTTATGGATTCACATTGAATATGATGTGAATTCGCGCAAGTGGCTGAATTACGGGTCCAGAAACACCACCGAACTCAATCAGCCGTACTTGTATTTAACCATTCGAAGCATTATACAGAAATGCAGCGACTCGTTCCACGTTTGTTTAATCGACGACTCGTCATTCAATAGACTGCTGCCCAATTGGACGCTAAGTGCGCAGAATTTGCCGAGCCCGCTTCGTCCCCATTTAAGAGAGCTCGCATTTGCAAAAGTGCTTGAAATGTACGGCGGAATGCGAATTCCTCCTTCTTTTATTTGCTTTAAAAATTTATTTCCCATTTACAACACGGCGCTGCTTCCGGCTAGCGCGTTTGCGGGCGAAATGCTGGCAACATCCTCCGTGTCCACTGTTGCGGAGTTTTTCCCCAGCACCGAAATTATGGGATGTAAACGAAACAGCCCTGTCATGCAGAAATATATATCATATTTAGAAGTTTTGATTTCCAAAGATTATACCAACGAAATGGACTTTTTGGGTGAATGCGGACGATGGTGCTATTCTGAAATCATTTCCGGAAATATGAGCGCAATTACTTCCACTCTATTTGGAATTCAATCCCAAAGCGGAAGCGCCATTCTTATCGACGATTTAATGGGCGACCAAGATGTTGACTTGGACAAAAATGCCGTTGGACTGTACGTTCCAGAACGCGAATTATTAAAACGTATCGCTTTTGGATGGTTTGTCCGACTTTCACCCGAACAAGTTTTAGAATCAAATACTCTTGTTGGAAAATATCTACTTTACTCGAATTAAATCAAAATAAAATAATATAATTAATTATTTTATATTAAATTATATTTGTAGTTATTTTATGTTTATATAATATACTAATAAACATAAACATAAAATAAATCATGGCACAACCACAACAATATACTGTTATTGCACGCAATATTACTGATGGCGTTTTTATAAATTTACAACCACTCGGAGCGGATGGTGAAGTATTAACGGCTCGTCAGGATTTCGGCAACGGCGACATCACACTTGCTTGGGAAGAACCAATATTTCCGTTGGTTTATGAAAATTTACGGCTTAAATCGGTAGTGAATAACCAGGCTATTATTGATGTTGTAAACGATGTAAACACAATTCCTCCAAATGATGTATGTTATAGAATCTCAGAATTAGCAAAAGCTGAAAAAAATATGATGAAAAACATTGAAGAGAGGGCCAATGTATATAGACTTGGACAGAACCGCGCGCTGGATCCAGGCACTCATTTTCCAGATTATCCTCCAATGGGAGAGAATAGTGTTGTTATGTCTGAACAGGACTATTGGACTGATTTTTTTGCGCATGACGCAATAGCTTATAATCACAATGGTGTCGTAAATGTTTCTACTATAGATAACACTGGAGCCCCAGCACCAGCACTAGTACCACAAACTATTTCCGTATTTCAAGCGTATGCCTCAGACCCATCTGCACTAATAAGGACTAATGCTTTAAGATATTATAAACCTGGTCTTCGTGAACCGTATTCAAAATATGCAATGCCAGAAATTATGTTTAGAGTGAATAATGCTGGTAATGTAGTTATGGGTCCCACAGAACCAACTACTGCTCAGGGTCTTCATATATTGACAGATACGAATCCCCCAACTGTTAATACTGGTCCTAATGTTATACCACATTTGAACGGGCTTGATCATGCTAATTTAATACAAGTAATTGAAGATTATGTAAATGATCCTACGAAAATTGTTATGGTTGACGGTCCTGACAGACATTATAAGGTTGGAACGCTAAAAAAAGTACGATCCTTTCAAGATTTAAGGTTTATGTACTCATTTCCCAATTTTTTATTAGGAGAAATGTTACAAAAAGAGCAACACCGTGTAGGACCAGTACTATACGGCAGACCCATAATAGGGCTAACTGATTTTTGGGTGAAATTATATAATCAAGACTTTCCTTTCCCTTATAATAAGAAGAAATATGTTTTACCACCCGGTTGGATAATGCTTGAAAGAGCTGATGGAATAATAGTATATCAGAATATATCAACAAATACTATACAACCAAATCCTCCACCTGGATCATATATGATATCTCTTCGTAATGTTTTGCCAATAATTTCATCACCTAGACATGCCGCAATTGTTGCTGCAGTAGATGCGGCAATGGGAGTAATGAATAATGGGGCGGCCGCCGTACCAGTAGCTAATTTTACCAATTTTCAACAATCTTTACAGTTGGTTGCATATATGGAAAATTTAAAATTAATTGGACAAGCAGCAAATATCCGTCCAATTCCAGCTGGTGGTAGTAAAACTAAAAAATTGAAGAGACGGCGTGCGGTAAAGTCTAAATCCAAGTCCAAATCCAAATCCAAGTCAATGTTTAAATCAACCAAACGAGCATTTTATAGAATGAATAAACGGAATAAAACTTTAAGAAAGTATTAAACCAATCAAACACATACAAATTTCATATAAATTTGTAAAAACGTATTGATTATATAAACAAATAACCTTTACAAAAATATTATTTGTTTATTTATTTATAATACTTTTTCATAATAAATTAGATTTAGTTGATGCGATTGGATTGAATATCGGAAGAAACAATGTAAATTGAATTTTCGGTAAGAATAATGTACTCGGTTTCAATTTTGAATATTTTTGAAACAGGACTTGTATATTCATCCTCGCTTTTAACAAGCAATTTTTCGCCGTTTTCTTTTACTCCGATAATAACCTTCTTTTCAAGTGAAAGCGTCCAATAATCGAGCATAATGGGACGGTCTTCGACGATGCCAAGTTTTGCGGCATGTTGCATGCAAAGTTGCGAGGGCATGCGAAAAGATGAACCCGAACCCGAACCCGAACCTGAACCTGAACCTGAACCTGAACCTGAACCCGACGATGAACTGCCGCCACTGCTCTCTGAGGGAGGTGGCTGATTTCTTCCAGTATTTTGACTCATCAAATTAATTGTTATATAGATAACATTATTATTTTCTTTAAATACTTAAATGCACAATTTATAAAAAAAATATTTATTATTTATTAATATTAAATAATTATTAAAATTATTATTTTGTTTTTTAGTATAATAATAATTTTTTAGTATAATAATAATTTTTTAGTATAATAATAATTTTTTAGTATAATAATAATTTTTTAGTATAATAATAATTAAATTATAATATTCGTACATATTATAATGGCACGTAATACACCAAGAAGTCAAAACGGGAGATCGGCAATTGCGCGAAAAGCAATATTTAGCGCAACTGGTAAAACAGATGGCATGTACACAAACACTGATAATGGCGGTGGTATGAGAAAAGGGGGAGCACAGCCGTCGGGTACTGGGTTCATGATTCCTTTTGGGCGCAGACACATGATTGCTGTTCCGGCATTGAATGCGAATTATTTGTTCAATTGGACGCCATTCATCAATCCAGGAAAACGCGCATACGGCGCAAATCTGGGATAAGGATAACTTGTTTCTTTAACCGAGTCTAATCGAAACGAATCGAATAATATTTTGGATTCATATATAGAGAGATAATGATAATAATTACAACTGTTATCATTATTGTGCGAATATGTTTATTACCATTGACTACCGAGAGAAAGAGCTAATTAATTTGTTTCAGCTGAAATTTACTGAAATAAAACCGGAAACGGAAGAAGTAAAAAAGAAGGAAAAAGGAATAGAAGAAATAAAAATAAAAGTAGAAAATTTGAAATTGGGCGACATTATTATAAGTGATGGTGACAATGAATTGCTTTTATTTGAACGAAAAAGTTTGAATGATTTGGCGTCGAGCATAAAAGACGGCAGGTATGTGGAACAGTCATTTCGATTGGATGGATACGAGTCTGTTCCAAACCACAACATTGTTTACATTATTGAAGGCGATTTATCAAAATGGAAAGAAAATGTGAATTACAATGGCAGGGTGAATAAAAAAACGTTGCTTTCATCAATGTGTTCCATGCTTTATTACAAGGGGTTTTCGGTGATAAGAACCATGAATATGACGGAGACGTGCGAGCTGATATTGAACTGGGCGGACAAACTTCAGCGAGAGAAGTTGACAAAAACGCCGTACTATAGTGGTGCAAAAATGGAAAAACCAGCACAAGAACACGAACCAGTACAAGAACAAGAACAAGAACCGGTACAAGTTCAAACCGTTCGCGAGTCGCAGCATTATTGCGACGTCTTCAAGATAAAAAAAGAAAAAAATGGCAATATTACTCCAGGTAACATTGGAGAGATAATGCTTTGCACCATTCCAGGAATAAGTTCAAAAACGGCGATAGTAATAATGAAGGAATTTAAAACAATAAATTGTTTAATAAAGTCGCTTGAGAATGATGGACATTGTTTGAATAACATTTACATGGAGACCAACGGTAAAAAGCGGAAAATTAGTTCGCAGTGCATTGAAAATATTAAAAATTATTTACTAGGATAAAGTAGAAAGTTAAGCCACGTATATGTTGACTTCGTTGCCGTCATAATATCCGGAATCAACTAAATGTTGCGTATATTCTGGACCTCCCCAATTTTCATCCATAGGATTAGGACTTAACCCAGAATCTTGCTCTATAAAATTAAGCGCATCCAGCGGTGTAAAATCGCCCATGTTGAATCCGGATGCGTCAAATCCGGGATACGAATTTGTATTGTACGGGGGGTCGTTGCGATTGGAATCCATAAGTTTGGTCACGGTGGGCATCTGAATGCCTGCGGTCGTGTCGACCATTGGTGGTAATCCGCCTTGCAAATCAACCGGAGACGGTCTGATCTTGTAAACATCTTTTCCTTGCGCGTCATTCATGTGCTGCAAAAATAAAACCGGGCAAACAATTCCCTGACTTTTTTGCCAATCAACAAATTCAACGTAATCTTCTAAATTATTGAATTTCACCGGATTTACTCCGGGAACTTTAGCTATTTTTGAATTATATAAGAAAATTTCACTACCTTTTTGTATTAAAAGGTTGGGACACCGGTGTTGATTACTTGTTGTGAACCCTTCGGCTGCGTTCAACGACGAGTAATTGAGAACAAAATAAAGTCCGAGAATAAATACGACGATTGAAAATACAAGTTGGTTTGAAACATGAGGAATTTGCATGGTTATAATAAATAAATATTTATTTTTTGTTTATTATTGTTTATTATTATAGGTAAAGAATAAAATATATAATATAATATATAATAATTGTAATTTATTTATATATTTTATAAAATGGTTAGACTTAAATATGAACCTGAACATAATGTAAAAAACTTGAAGGGTCCGTGCGTCATAGTTATACACGCTGAATGGTGTGGTCATTGCAAAGACTTTATGCCGGTGTATAATAATGAAATTGTCAAGTCAAAAAATTTTGATGAAGAATTAAAAGACTTATTAACGCTTTCATCCGTCGAAGAAAAAGAATATTCAAATTCAAAGGATTTATTCGGTGAAATTGACGGATACCCGACAATTCGATACATTACATTCGACGAAGATGGAAAACCTTTGAAAGATAACAACAACAATAATAATAATAATGGAACCATTATGAAAATAGACGCTGTAAATATTCCCAGAAACTCTGAAGCGGTTACAAACTGGATAAATAGTGTTGTAAAGAGTGACATAAAAAAAAAACACAAACACAGACACAAAAATAAGCATGGCATGCGTGGTGGTTCCAAAAAGACAAAAAGAGTAGTAAAAAGGACAAGAAAGGCAAAAAAGACAAAAAAGTCAAAAAGGACAAAAAGAGTAGTAAAAAGAGTAAAAAGGAGTTAATTTATTTTTTATATTTTAAGACATTTATAATATAAAATTGAATTTTATAAAAGTTAAAGAAAGGCAGATATAGATATATATCCAAGCAAAAAACTTTCACGGACCTATTGATTGGATAATGTCAGCAGCAGCAACAACAACAACAGATGATAAGAAGAAGAAGAAAATTATAATCAAACCAAAGCCAATACAACAAGAACAACAACCACAACAACCACAACAACCACAACAACCACAACAGTCAAAAGAAGTCGAAGACATTGCAGTGTCGATTCGTCTTTTAGATTTCAATATATATGATGAAAACACTATCGCCATCGAAGGAAAGAAAATGGTGATTCAAATGTTCGGTCTAAATGAAATGGGGGAATCATGCGCAATTTTTGTTGAAGACATGAATCCGTTCTTCTATGTGTTGGTTCCTTCTGACTGGGACGAACGCACAAAAAACGAATTTGTCAAAGAGATTATAAAAAAACTGAGATTTTCGGAAGGATTGATTATCAAACAAAAATGCGCGCTTGTAAAGCGGAAAAAGCTGTATGGATTTGATGGCGGAAAGATGCACAATTTTGTAGTATTATCTTTTAAAAACCTGGCAATTATGAATAAGGTGAAAAATTTGTGGTATATTTCTTGTCCTGAAACGTCGTCGTATGATTTGAATCCCGAAGGGTTTAATTACAACGGGACATGTCTTAGGATTTATGAATCCAACATTCCTCCACTGTTGCGGTTTTTTCACATTAATGAAATCAGCCCGTCTGGGTGGGTGGAATTTTCAAAGGAAAGTGCAAGTGTCACCAAAATTACAGAAGAAGAAAAGAAAACAACAACATGCATGCATGAATATGTAATTAGCATGCAAGACATTCACGCGCAACCCGCCAAAGAAACTCGTGTCCCGTACAAGATATGCAGTTTTGATATTGAGGCGAGCAGCAGTCACGGCGATTTCCCGCTTGCAATCAAAACGCACAAAAAGCTCGCGACCAATATTGTCGACGTATGTCGGTGCATTCAAAATGACGATGGAATGATTAGTAATGAATTATTGCGTGAAATCATTCACGTTGCATTTTTAAACACAAGAAGCGAAAACGAATACATTGACGGAAACGTTCAGAAAATATATTCAAAAAGACAATTATCAAAAAGTGAAGTTGATTCACTGGTGGAAAAGTTGATCAAAGACAAAATTAAAAATTTGGCGATTGAGAATAGTGAAAGTCATGCAAACACAATTGAAGCCATGTTTGAATCCATTGGAAAAAAACTTGCATTGGCGACAGCATCAGCAGCGAGTGGTAATGGCGGCGACGGCGAAGGCGACAGTGATGATGGAAGCGACGACGACGACGAACCTTCTTCTGACAACGGTGTGACAATGAAAATTGTAGAAGAGGTGAAAAAAACAAGTGCCAAGACATTT
>Ga0268276_1000276_pt1 | contig 61631 bp, 45 predicted proteins | sample saktaG_4_FD_190145 | JGI IMG/M metagenome (GOLD analysis project Ga0268276, IMG submission 190145) | Saline water microbial communities from Sakinaw Lake, British Columbia, Canada - sak_2010_1_5_45m | ecosystem: Environmental > Aquatic > Non-marine Saline and Alkaline > Saline ... | reverse complement strand
AATAAGGAAATCTCCAAGTTATCCACATCATTATCCTTGTTTATTCGATATTTAATCAAAAAGTGGCCAAAATACCAAAAAAAGACCTTCAGTTTACTCAACTAAGGTCGTTTTGTCTACACTCTGAGGACCGCAACGTTGAAGTTGCGGTCCTTATATTTATCGGTTATTGCATTAATCCTCTGTGTAAACTGAGAAAAGAGCTTCATAGTATGCTTCTTTTGTAGCTGTCAACATTGCAAGTAACTCAGCATTTGTTTTGGCTGTATAGTCAGATGCGATGAACCTTCCATCAACAAGCCGGTCGGCTTCATTGATGTTGATTGTTCCAAGCACATATAGTTTGGAAATCAGATCGCCGAAATAAAATTCCAACGCAGTTTTCATTGAGGCGGGAATCTTTGGAATCGTAATTCCATATTTTGCCTCAACCGTTGTATCAGTCAGATCATATAGTTGGCTCAACCAGTAATACTCGGCATAGACTTCGATTTGTGCCATAGTTGGCATATTCTCTGTGCTCTCCAGGCCTGCGGTATAATCCGGATTAGCTGGATTGGTTTCAGTGAAATTTGTCTTTGGTTGCGTGAAATTGTCTCCTTTGGTGGCAAGAATCAGATGAACGCCATTGACAGTGTTAACAAGTTCTGAGTACATCTGTGTTTTGGCAACGTTTTGCGGAAGAATGTAATCTTGGTACAATTGAATCAATGCATCAACAAATTCCGGTACGTATGATTCACTCACACCGTATGTTCCGCTGTATTGCAAGGAATGGGAAACATCATTATCATCTGTTGTGTTCAGATTCTGTGTCAGCAAGTTGAATCCATTTTGTTTGTATACTCCCCAAGTTGCATTTTCACGGGAAGCTGCCCTGTAGGCGGTGACCAAAGTTGTGAAAGTGGTGTTTGCATCACTTAGATAATCTAAGATGGCAGTTTCAAAATTTGCTTTCAAGGTTTCCAAGCTTTCAGCTTCAGGAACACTTAATCCTTCGACATATTCGAAGTAATCATCCGCTTTGCCATTCTCGTCAAAATCAAAGAAAAGCAACAAGTGGGTAACGTTCAAACTGAAGTAATTGTTGAAATAGTCTTCGACTGTCTGGTAGATCAGTTCTAGCAAACTGTAGTCGTCGATCGTCTCTGAAATCAAGTAAGGTTGAAGTCCAGAAAGCACTGCGTTTTCCAACAAATCAGTCTCGTTCTTGGCACCGTTATGTTCTAGATAGATATAATCTTGGAAAGATGAATATGGAAAAGCCATTCCATATTGGGCATATAGTCTTTGCAAGTAAGGATAATAGTCCTTAACTTGTTCGACATAGGTGAATAAATCTGCCATTCTGTCGGTTTTATTTTTCAACAGGTTGGTTTGTGTTCCGAAGATTTCTTCAAAATATGTGGAGTAGAGTATTTCTTTATACTGGCTGGCATACATTGTATAAAGAGAAGCGTTTTTTGCCAGTGCGTATTCAAAGTACTGGTCAGCTGTGATTTCGATAGGCTGATCTTCATTTCCCGGTCTGCCGGAAAATGATGCAAAGATTGTTTTATCACCTTTTTTAGTTGCAACATAAGTTTTGTCAACTTGTGCATATTCCAAGCCTAGGTAGTAATCTTTAATCTCAAAACCATATTTGGCTCTCATTGAGGCTAGTTTGGCGTTGATAGTCGTTGTGGCAGTTGAACCAGATATTTTCTTTTCAAGTAAAGTGGTTCTTAAAGTCCCGTAAAGTATAGAATCATTCAAGATTGTTTCGAATGGGATTTCCACATCGGTCGAAGCTTCGATATTGATAGTATCTCCTTCAGCCAAAATCGTCACAGGGATTTCTCCGTCTCTGGTTTTGCCGTTGAAGGAGATACGATATTTCATTGTTACTTGTTTATCTTCTGTGGGAGCGGTATAGACACCTTGATTTGTTATATATGTGGTGCTGGATGGGGTCCAAGCGATTGTGGAACCATACCAGCCAGTCGTTGGTAGCGTGATGTTTCCACCGATTGTAGTCGGAATCGCGATTTGTGATTCAATATTGTCGATCATGAGGTCATCCGCATTTAATTTAACTTCTTCTGATAATTTGTAGATCAGATAAAATGCGGTATCGTTGGCACTTGGATAGCTTTTCGCACTTGCAGTATAGGGGCTTTCCAAAGTCATGGTTTTAAACATGTATGTCGCAAGCGAAGGCTGGGCAGTTTGAACTGTGTCGAAATGGAATTGAAGAAATGCATCATCTAGAGCAATCAATTCTTCGGCGGTTGCATCCTCAGGCAAAGTGTCGCGATATAAGCCGTATACATAATTATACATTAGGATATATTTTGCCAAGACTTCCTCGTCAGTAAGTTCAGTAGTCATGTTCTCGGTGATTCTTGTCACTTCTTCAATCGGAGTGTAGACTTTGTTAACGAAAAGGTCGGTTGTAGCGGTGACATCCACCGATAGCGAATCGTAGATTTTTCCGTCTGAGTCGATTGTGAAGGCAATGTTGTTTTCCGAGTCGCGGACGATAGTGTCTTCATCGGCATCGAACGGATCGGTTTTAGAAACAGAGTAATAAGTTGTGTGGGCATATTTATATGTTTCGGCTATTGACAAAGAATCGAAAATCAAAGTATAAGATATTTTGACTTCTTGGTCGCTATCCAGAAGATTACCTGATCCATCCAATGAGTATGCGTTGTCGTCTATATCTGTGTAGACGCCAACAGCGCCCAATGTGTATACAATATCTTCGTTGAGATTCCGAATGTTGTCAACATCATCAAAGTAATAAGTGGTAACTGTTTGATAAGCTTGGACGATAGGATCATCAGCGACATTGTGTTCAGTTAAAGTCTCCAATTTATAGATGAAGCCTGTGTATTCCCTCAGGCTTGTAGTCTCAAATGTTAACAGATTGAATTTACGCAATACGTCGGTTGCATCTCCGGAACTCATGAAACGAATGCGTAAAGCATCAATGTCTTCCCAGGTATTGTTGATGAATTCTTTGGCGATCTGCAAATCGGTGATGTCGCCATTATCGATTATCGCAAAGCGAGCGTAAGCTTCTCTTGCCAGTAACAAACAGGCGTAGTCTTCTTCACGTCCCTCATATCCAGAGAGAGTCATGTTTAATGCTAAATCATTCTCAAGTTTGGTTTTGGTCGCATCATCAAGCGCTAAAATTTCATCATCGTCAGATGTACCATAGGTCATCTCCTTGAGCCTGTCCTGAATTTGCTCTTCAGTCAGGTCGTCAAGGTAATCCTGAAGCAAGGTTTCGTCAACCATAAAAAGAAGTTGTTGAAGGCCATCGTTTTTCTTGATTTCCTCAAACAGCTCATCATTTGTAATTGTGTAGACGACATTTCCCTCGTCATCCAGTCTTTCATAAAATATGCCATCAGGGTCGCTCAGCAACGGATAATGCGTGTTTCCCGTTGCATAAGCAACTATGACAGCCGCTAACACAATCGTGATTAATACGGAAAATATGATAACAATCTTCTTGGTTAATATGCTTTTCATGTAGGTCACTCCTTATTAAATTCGCACTATTTATCATATCATCATTTGCTTTGAAAAACAACTAAAAAATTGTGAGAAATGCATGATGATTTCGTAAACACGGGTTTTTTCAAAGCTATATCACAGGCAAATGGCTCGTTTTGAGCCTATTATGATAGCATATTTTCTAAAAAATACAGAAAAATGGCCTTTGATTGTTGACAAATGTTTCTCTTGGTTATATAATAACCTCGTAAATAGCAAAACTAGCGAAAGTTAGTGACGCAAAGCTATAGGGCCTTCGATATGATGGTAGCCAGTTGCCGTTGTCTGTAATGACGAGGGCGTTTTTTTATTTCAAGGCAGGAAATAAAAAAATGTTTCTCCTACAGATGATGGCATTTTTTATTCAAAATTACCCGATGACCAAATAATCTTAGTATTCTTTTTGATACACATTGCCGGGAAAGAAGTGGTGATCATGCCTGAAAAGAGCCTAAAGAGAAAAATGTTATTTTCGCTGGCCTTGCTGGTTTTTTCGCTATTGCTTTTTGTCTTTTCCAGCTATGCATGGTTCACAGGCAAATTCGAAGATTTGGTAAATGTCGAAGTTGGATTCGTCCAAGTCGATATGAATGTATATTTTGATGATGGAGTAACAACTTATCCGGCTACTGAAGTCGAAATTGCCGAGGGAGTTTACAAACCTGGCATCTATGAAGTTGATATTGCAAGCCCTGCATCTTTCAACTATTTTGAAAATTTGCGCGTCTATATTGAAGTATCCAGTAATGTAGATACTTATTTCCGAATCAAGATTTACGAGCAATTGACGCTAACATACTTGAATCTTGACGATTCGATTACTGAATTGTCGACTTTGATTGACGGCTACATGCCTTTCGATTATCAATTGACCGACTTAGAAGAAAACCTTATTTGGTATGACAACCGCATTTTCGATGACTACTTCTATTATATGGATCCGGTAATTCGCAACAGCGAATCTGAACCGATGGAGATCGGATTGATAACCTCATTTTCGAGTGGAAGTTTCGGTACATACCCGATTGGATATTCTTTGCAAATCGGTTTTTCGGTTGAAGCGGTCCAAGCGCTTGACGGTCCGGAACAGGTCTGGAGTCTCCTAGAGACACCTTGGGAGATATCATGGTAAGAGGAGATGGGTTTATGAACAAACCCTTTATAAAAACACTGAACATAATGCGAATTCTTGTCCTTTCGCTCGTTTTTCTACTTGCCTTTTCCGTGACAGCCTTGTTTGTCGAAAAGACAAGCGCACTTCCAGGAAAGTCTCCGGCGATTGAAGTAATGACTTTTGACGGAACTTATGATTGGGAAGATTCGCTTAATCCCCAAGATTCGAACACTGATTTTATTACATATACCTATTTCCGAGATAGTGTCTGTCAAGATGCAACTTCGGTTTCCGCTTGTGGAACGGCATTAGATGGCAGAACAATCCGATTTGACACGGCAGAAGAATTATACCGTTTCTCTGTTGATGTGTCGTATGAATTTAATTACCCGTCTCTAAACATAACAGCAAAAGACCAAAACAAAATCGAATATCTCATGTCTCTATATTATGTTCTTGGCAACAATATCAATTATTCCGTTCTCGGAGCGAAAATGTTCATTCCGATCGGCTATTCTTTCCTTGATTCCGAAGAAACACTGCACGAAAATAATTTTACAGGCACTTTTGACGGTCAAGGATTTGTGATATCAAATCTCTATGTCGCAGGATATGATTATCTTGTCCACGAGGAATTGGTTGAAGCAGAACTAGTTGATCTTGCTCTTTCGCCATATTACACGATGTTTACCACGAATGAAGGACAGCTTAGAAACTTCGGACTCATCAATCCAACTTTTGAACTTCTCAATCTGCATATCAATATCACTAAAGTCTCGAATCTTGTCGGACTGAATCAAGGTATCGTTGACCATGTCTTTATCTATGACAACCGGACAGATGTTTTGGATGCAGGAATCAGATACAAAGTCGGATCTTCAAGTGAGGATTTTGAGGCGGCTGGAATAGTACACACCAATGATACAACTGGTATTTTTACGAATTCTTACTATGTTTCCAAGGTAGTTGTGAACGCGTCTTATATTAATAAATTTGACAGTCAACCGGTACTATTTGCGAACAATAATGTTACCGTCGGAGCAATTGACAATTTGGTTTATGACTCCAGTGTTTATCTGCTTCAGGTTCCGGTAGGAACACAGACTTATTACGTTTCAACGCCAAATGCCTATGCGACCGGCGAAGTAACTGCTACGTTAAAATCATCAGCTTCTGTTTTGAATCAAGTCACTAATCACTGGTATTTTTATCCTAATGACATCTATCCGCTAGCACAAGGATTAATCTATATTGATACTAATGAAGATGAAGTTAATGATTCATACGCAATCTCCGATGCGATTGATTTGGCATTCTTTTCCAGATTGATCGGATTCTCATCAATAAACGAAGGACAAAGTTACGCGTCCTCGGATTATGTGCTCACCAATTCCATCGACATGGGCACAATCAGTCCGACAGCTTACAAAACACCTAGTGTCACATTTTACGGGTCGCTTTCCGGATTTAACGATACAGGAACCGAGCTTGGTGACAACTACTACATATTTAATTTGACAATTAGCACCGGAACACTTAGAAGCACCCTGTATTATGCTGGTCTTTTCAGCGTCTTGGGTGTTGGAAGTATAGTATCGGATCTGAATATCAACGATTCATCGATCAGCCTTACCAACACAGAAACTTACTACAGTAGCATATTCCATGTGGGTATGCTCACAGGTAGAATGACGGGCGGGACAATTGAAGACGTCTTGATTGATGCCGATATCGACCTTGGGACTTCAGCCCTCGGTGAAACTCATGTTGGCGGTTTGGTCGGACAGGCTTCTGGTCTGATTCAACGCGTTGCGATCACAGGTACTATCGATGCCAATGCTCATGTCTTCAATTCCAGTTATAGTATTCGTCCTTATTATTATATAGGCGGGATCATCGGTTCTGCCGATGGAGCGACATTGTCTGTTAACAATGTTGTCAATCACTCCGACATTTACGGTTTTGGAACTGCATCCACTTTCTCGCTTGCGAGCGGCGTTACGACAATCGATGTCAAAATCGGCGGTGTCGTCGGATATATCTACAACACGACCTCGGCAATCCATAAATTTGTTGAAGTTGCAAACATGGGCGATATTTATCTAGATAGCATCACAAATATTACTACTCCAGTCGTTTTGCCATCCAGACAAAGAGCCGGCGGCGTCTTTGGAGAACTAGCCGGTATAGCACCGGTTTTGGAAATAAGCAATGTCTACCAGTTTGCGAACTTATACAACAGCGGCACAATCCATGCGGCATATCAGACAAGCACTTCTATCATTATGGCTGCCGGAATCGGTGTTTCCAACACGTCTGCGGCTGTAGAATATGCCTTATTATTGAATTATGGCAATTTTGATTACAATACTACGGGCGCAAGCGCCGCCAATCAGTTATTTACTTTTACCGGTACGATTTTTGATATTGGTTCATCTCCAGTTACGCTTTCCCGAGTCTATAACTACGGCGATTTTTCTTATGATAACGCCTATTACACTGTAATATCGCCACTTTACTACTCGCAAAACAATAGTGCGACATTGATTAGATATTCTGCAAACTATGGCAATATCAGTTATATGAATAGTGGCGGAGCATCATTGATCACTTTGACAACAGGGTTGAAAATCGCCGGCATCACAACTTCTACTCAAGTGAGCTTCTTGAATGTAGATAATTACGGAGATATTACAGTTGTCAATGTATCTTTGGCAACATATACTTTGTATGTTGCGGGAATCACCAAAGTGTTATCTAGCGGAAAGTATATCAAGAATTCGCTGAATCAAGGGAAAATCACCGTAGCATATATCAATTCCTCCACTTCCGGCTATCCTAATATTTATATTGGAGGGATTGTAAACCTAAATTACTCTGGAGATTTACATGATCCAGAAATGTCTCCGACTCAGCCAATAGCTACCATAGGTATCATAAATACAATCAATTATGGCGAAATCACAACTTCTTATTCAGCTACTTATTATGGCATTCGGAGTCGCAGCAACACCTTTGCGGCTGGCATAGCTACGCTTAATGCAGGTTCAATTCAAGACTGCGCAAACATGGGAGCTATTCGAGTCTACAATTCCTCGACTTCGGGGGTTACGACTCTATCTACTGACTCATACACTGCAAATAGAATTACTGCATATACTTCGGGAGTAACTGCCGGAGGCATTGTCGCCGCTACACTAAGCGGAAATGCCAGAGTATATGATACCGCTAATAATGGAGCTATAATTGCATTGGCTTACCGTTATGTTCGTGCTGGAGGCATTATCTGTACCTCGCTGTATTCTGAAGCTATCGCGGGAGGAATTACTGTAAGCGAGCATCTTCTTGCAGATACTATCGAGGGATCGATTATTTCCAATGGTCTAAATTTTGGCAATATATCTGCTATCTCCTCCCAGATAGGTTCATATTCTACGTCATCAAACAATACTGCAGCAACTATGAGATTTGGAACGGATGATCCGTTAGGTGGAGTTACTGGAGCGACATACTATCCGAATACGCTGGTCGGATCAAACGACAGACCTGCCGTTTATGCGGCTGCCGGAGGCGTTGTCGGCTATGGCCTTTGTGTCATGAAGAGAATGTTGAACCATGGAACAATATCCGGGACAGATGTTGCCGGAGGAATCATAGGCGCTTCATATGTTGCCGGAGCATCGGATACAGCGACAACTACCGTTGACATCAATACCGCAATCAATTACGGGAACATCAAAGCCATTTCTACCGGCTCGTACGGTTCGATTGATAAAGTAGCTTTGACGTACGCGGATATTTATAGTTATTTTTTAGCTGATGAAAATACAACTATCTTTCCTGCAAGCATGACAAAAGAAGAACCAAGGACAAAACGTGGATTTGGAGGCATTTTCGGTCGTCTCCAAAGAGGAACAAGAGGTATCATGTCGACCGATGAAGGCAGTTTTGATTTCATTGTCAACGCCAATCCAATGATCGATTTGATAGGAAGACTTGATCAGGACTACGGGTTTGTCAACTCCGCAAGATATTTTCAGTTCAATGGGGCTTTGTATTATTCTGCCCGACTTGGAGACACTTCTCAAGCCGTTTTTACCGGTTTCTACTACGCACAAGTGACAATCACAAGCAAATCAGGGACAAGAGCCCCTTATACATATGGATCAACTGTCTCCAACCTATATAAACAAGTAGGCAGTATCGCCGAGTATGTAAGCAGTCCAGGAACACCTTTCACCTTCACCACATCATCCAATTATTCAGTAGGAAACACACCACTCGTGTTTTATGATCCAATCGAAGTCGAAGTACCTTGGATCACGGAAGATCCTGATGATATTAATATTACAGTTTCGGAAGATGAATACATGTATGATGAAAATTTTGAAATGCGCACAAATTCTGCCCTGACAGAATTCATCTACTATATGCCTAATGTATTGTTGGCAGATAGATTTCAAGCGTCAGGTGAAAACTATCGAGAATATGGAATGTATGTATTGTCAACCACTGCAGGATCCAGCTATGGCGCTGTTTTGCCGACTAACCTTGATTTGAGTAAAATGAGAGTTGTCAACGAAGACTATGAAGAAGACATATCGCTTTTATCAGATTATGAAAGCTTGTCCGTCATATATACCAATCCTTTGTCTCAGTCGGTAATAGACAAATATAACGATCTTCGCCAAACGATTTTCAATGAAAAATCAGAGCTGATTCCAAGCGAGGCAGTCCAATTAATACTCGAAGAAACGACAGATAGTAATACTTTGCTTGAAAACGCTGAGATTGACTATGTTACCAAAAGAATAGATTTCTCTATCAGCATGGAAGCGTACCTAGTGGGTGATGTCTCAGTGTCATATGAAATTACCCAAGCTTTGACTTCTGCCTATGCTTTGATTGCGATTACTGCCGAGGATTACTTCGGCCACCCTGCTTCAGAGGCTGAGTTGATTGCTTTCAGGGCGCTTTTGGTAGACGAAGCTGATGATGGAATTTCAACTGATTATCCTGCCTTGCTCACGATAACGATACCTGATAAAGATATAACAGTAGAAGAAACCAGCCTTTTGGGCACTTTCACAGTCTATTCCGAGGCATTCGTGGGTGATGATCTCTTTGCCCATGAAATCTATTTCACTGATTATGAAATCTATGTGACTTTTACTCCCGGAATTTTATACAGCGGTGGAACTACAGGCTTGACCGATGTGGCCTTCAATGGCGGAGGCCTGATCGATGCTTCATCGACTCCGGGAGATGTCAGAAGTCTTGGCGACGCCGGATCAACCGGCTCGATTCGGTTTGTATTTACAGATACCAACGGTATTTTCACGACTGGTCATGACTTTAAGAATTATTTTGTGTTAAAATATAATGATGATTCAACCGTGCCTTCGAGTTACTATACTGTTTCATCAGTACCGACTGTGATCGATTCTGGAACTGGAACATATCAAATCACCTTTACTTTCCTAGGTAATTTGCGGATGGGAGATTACTATTTCACATACAGGTATTTCCCAACAAGCACTTTGAACACAGTCCATTTTGACAAATCCGCTGCATCAGCAAAACTGATTTCTGATTTTACCTATTATTCTGAATCCGATTCTATGGCAATCAACGGACTACAAATTACATCCGATGTCAATCTTGGCTATACTCTTGATATTGACACTTCGACAGATAACTTTTCGGAAAACGACAATACATTACTTGCTGGATATCTTTCGAATCTGACATATGATATCTCATATATGACCGCTGGCACTTTGATGCTTTCTCCGTTTTCATCTATCACTAGCGCGAGACTTGTTTCTGTGACATATACTGACGGATACAAGGACTATTTGCTTGAATACACTGTCGAAGCTGAAAATGCGACAACAAACACCTACACGCACCATATATATGAAAGAGACATCGATTTTGCTTCAGTCCAGAAAAATGGCAATGAAAACGATCCAAATGATGTTTACGCCGCCCGTGAAGATGATCTTACCACGTTCACTATCGACCTCGGATTGGATCAAAATCTTGATTTATACAATCTAACCGTTGGAAGCGAGTCATATTTTACGGTAGATGTGGGGGCCACGAGCCTAGATGAACTAACAACATATCTTCCAGAAGAGATTGTGGGAATTACTTATGCAGTAAATGATTATCTCATGATTTATATGGATTATGACACGATTCCTGGAATTTACACTTTCAGTTTCAGTTTTTATCGCGATGGGACCGCTAATTACGTGACGATTGCGACTACCCTTGTTATCACAAAACTTGAAGGAATCAATGCTTATATATCTGATATTCGATTCTCACAACTTGCGAATGAAACGTCTTACCCGTATATGTATACCTGTGATCAAGCGGGAGCTGACAACGAATATTGCGTCGTGAACACAGATTACTACCCGGTCGTATATTTTGGTGGTATCGATTACGATGGTGCTGATTTGGCATTTTACGAATTTTATAAAGTCGATGGCAAAGTTTCCAACATTCCGCTTGCAGCGTATATGCCATATATGCTTGAATATATGCCTTATGGTGCTTCAATGTCCAAGTATGCCTATGACTCTGACACATCCTCGTGGTATTGGACAACCGAAGTTACCGCTGATGCATTGCCCGAGGAACAGAGCATTCTTCTTGCCAATTTCACTGTTTTTCCTGATACAGGTTTGGAGCCAGGCGAAGAGGAAGAAGTCATGATCCTGTATCGAGTCACGTCAGAAGATGGTGTGCATCATGCATATTACTATGTTACAGTTACAGACGTAGTATTCAATGCGACCTTTATTTTTGATATTTATTACTGCTCCGGTGATCCTGAAGTCTGTACCTTGGCCTCGGAGAGTGACGATTTCTCCAATCAGATGGTGATTATCTCCGTTAAAAATTTTCTAACAGACGGCAATGATTCCGCCCCCAGTGTTGATGATCCGGATGAATTCCCCACTTTCACTCAACTTGAAACTGATCCAGAAATCACGCTTAGCGGATTAATTAGCAAGATGACGCAATTCATTTACACATATAATGGGGAGTATTATTACAGCTTCGGGCGTAACCGCAGCGGATTCTTCTCTTTCAACATTGAATTGCCGCTTGATCAGTACCTGAATGATCTGTATACTTATGAAATCAAATATTCTGATTATACGCTCTACGGCGTCAATGAGTATATGGAATTGAATGAAATTACTTTGGATCAGGTATTTGAAGGCAAATATTATTATATCGGCTTTTCCACAAAAAACAGAACACGTCGTTTCAATGTTTACATACGCGATAAGGATCCGATCTCTACAGATAAACCTTGGGGGCTTTTCGATTTCTTCCGATCCTGGGGCGAGTAAAATTAAATAGGCGGTGAATTGCTTTGCAGAAGAAAAGGACTAAATCCAAACATAACTCTTTGGCTAGAAAAATCGTCAGCATGACGGTTTTTCTCAATGCCTTGTTTTTGGTTATTGTAATCGCTATTCTTGCATTCGTCTACAAGGACAACTTGGATAACACACAGGCATCCCGGATGGAATCGGAAATCACGAACACTACCGGCTCTGTCGAAGCATTTTTACGTGACGCGACGTTTGATATTGATACTTTGGCAGAAGAAGCTTCGGTCATTAACTATTTAAAATATTTAAACAATGGGGGTAGTCCTGTCATAACCGCTGTGGATGATCCCAACTATATACTATACAACAACTTCAAGAATGAATTTGATTCTCTTTACCAATTCAGTTATGAAGGTGTATACAATTTTATCTTTTTAGCGACAGATGTTGCCTGTTCTACAGGACTTGATGGCTGTTTCATCGGCACCGATGATCAGATGTCAGATGCTTCGTGGGCATTGCATGACAGGCCGTGGTATACAGATCTTGGACTAAGCGATTTTGTGATCACCTCACCGTATCTAGATTCCTTATCAGGTGAGCAAACGATTTCTTTCGTGAGCACCGTCTATGACTCTACAGAGATTATTGGCTATGTTGGTATCGATGTTTTGATCTCAGCCTTGCCAAATGTGTTCATTGCCTATGATTATTACACAGGCGACCAAGCGAAGTCCTTTGCGCTTTTCGAACAAAAAGACAGCATTACTGTCTTACATGTTTCCGATATCGCGTTGTCTGCCTATGAATTGGCTTCAGGAACCACTATTCCCACCCAGGACGCGCTTTATGGCTTTGCTGGTGCGGGAATGGCACAGGTGATTGAAAACATCGATACATCCTCTAGCTCGGTCAACCTGAACATTTTTGGCAAACATTATCTGGTTGCCTACAGCGATATTCCCGATGCTGACTGGCTTGTGGCGATTTTTGTGGAAGCAACCCCAGGTTTTACTTTGGAACTCACTTTCCTGATTTTTTTAAGTGGCATCTTGTTCTTGATGTTTCTGGTTTCCTTAATTCTTTCCAAAAACATTCACAAGACATTAAGTCCGATTGATGACATTCTTAATTCGATTGAAGAAATCAAAAAAGGCAACTATAATATCCACGTGCGTGTCAAGGAAAATAATGAGTTGCGACATGTTGCAGAAGCTTTGAATATCATGAGCAGCGAAATCGGAAAACAAGTCGAACTAGTTTATCAAAGTTTTGTTTTCGACACTCTTACAGGTTTGAAAAATCGCAAAGCAAGTCATCAGGAAATCGATGAGTACATGCGAAAAGAAACCGAAAAGGTGGCCGTCTGTTTACTTGAGGTCGGCAATTTGAAAAGCATCAACGTCACCAAGGGTCAAAATGTATCCGATGAACTAATCAAAGGTATTGCCAACAGACTCAGAAAATCTATTACTAATATGGATTATATCTATGCAAACGGCGGAAATGAATTTGTCTTTTTGGTTCCGAACGTAAAATCTCTCGAACGGGTTGAATATGAAATCAACAAAGTGTTTGAAAGTTTTTCCGAGCCGATCGATATCAGCGGTTTGAAAGTCGAAGTCACCCTCCGCGCCGGAATCGGAATCTATCCTTCGGACGGAAGAAATGTTGTCGATTTGATCAAGCGATGCGATGTCGCTCTTTACAAAGCCAGGGAAACACAAGGCAGTAAATTTGTTTTCTATAACGATCAATTGACAAAAGAAGTATCCTACAAAGCACAACTCTCCGAACAGTTGGCCCTAGCCATCAGGAACGAGCAACTATATCTTAAGTACCAGCCGCTAATCGACAGCAAGAATGAGATCTATGGATTTGAAGCATTGGTTCGCTGGAAATCTCCAACTCTGGGCGAAATCAGCCCTCAGATCTTTGTGGCGAATGCTGAAGAATCGCATCTGATTATTCCGATAGGAAACTGGATTTTGCACCAGGCGTGCCTGGCGCAAGTGGAAATGAAAAAACGGTTCAATATGAAATTTGTAATGTCAGTCAATGTCAGTCCGGTCCAATTGATGCAAAAAGATTTCATTGATGTGTTGAAGCGGATCATCCGCGACACCGAAATCGACCCCAAGTTTCTAGTTTTAGAGATAACCGAGGGTGTGTTGATCGAATCATCGCTTTATCTGGAGGAAATCGTCGATTATCTCCATGAAATCGGAGCCAGGATTGCACTCGATGACTTTGGTACCGGTTATGCTTCTCTGACTTATCTCAAACAGATTCCTTTTGACAATCTCAAAATCGACAAGTCCTTCGTCGATGGGATTTTTGGCCCGAAAAAAGATCACAGCATCATCGCAACCATCGTCCAATTGGTACATAACTTGGATATGACAGTAATCGCAGAGGGTGTTGAGAAGCGTAAGCAATACGAATACTTGAAACAGATTTCTACGGATGTCTTCCAAGGGTTCTTATTTTCGAAACCACTTGTATTCGAAGAAGCATCGCATTATGTCGACCAGTTTTACAAGGTCGCAAAGAACAAAAGAATCGACGTTTTTGCCAACAAGGATTATTTTGAATAGAGGTGGTATTGTTGAATAACATTATAGTTTGGATGCTTAGCGCCGTTCCGACGCAGCACGCCTACGACGCCGTTGTTGCGTCCATCATCGTCATTCTCACAGCTGTATCGCTGTTTTTCCTGTTTCGCAATGTCGTTAAGGAAATGCGCAAGGGTTCGGAAGACAGGCGGCTTGTCAAAACAAATGATGATAAGGATGAAAAAGATGACTCGCATTTGATCGTGGAGCATCGCGAGACTAATAAAAAGTCAGGAGATATCCTCGGACTGATTAATCAGTCTATTCATCAGGCTAAAGAAGGCGCCATCGGCGTTCTATTTTATATGAATCTTGACAATTTCCATTATATCAGCGAAAAATATTCGGATAAAGAAACTGGAAAAGTCGTACTCGAAATCGAAAAAAGACTTAAAAAATTCTCCACAAAAGGCAATATAGTTGGCAATTTCAAGGATGACTTCTATATTTATTACCTTTCACAAGGTGATATTAACTCTGAAGTTATTAAAGAAACTGCAAACGGATTGTTGAAAGAAGTTAACCAACCGCTCAAAACCGTCAACGAGCAAATCACCACATCGATTGGTGTCGTGCTTTTCCCATATGATGGAATCAGCTCTTCCTCATTAATCAAAAACGCAGAAATCGCACTTTATGTTTCCAAAAAAGAAGGCAAAAATCGTTATTATCTCTATTCTCAGGACTTAATCGAGAAAGAGCAGTTCAACATGAGCTACTACCAGGAAATCAAGCGCTCCATCACCAACGACGAATTTGTCCTATATTATCAGCCGATAGTTGATATCAAAACCGGAAAGGTCATCGGCCTGGAATCCTTGCTCAGGTGGAACCATCCCGTGATGGGAATTCTCCCACCCGGAAAATTTCTGAACGTAATGGATCTTACTGGCGATATCACCTGGTTCGGTTCATGGGGATTTGAAAAGATCCTTCAGCAATACACGATTTGGAAAAAACAATATAAGGTTCGTGACATTTTTATTTCCACCAATCTTTCCCCGAAACAATTAATTGTCGAGGGTCTTGCCAAGACATTCTTCGATGCGGTCAAAAAATACGATTTCAGCGCCGAATTATTCTGCCTTGAGATCCTCGATTATTACACGATCTCGAAGAGCCCGATTGCGATGAACAATCTTGCTGAATTCAGAAAATATGGTTTCAGAATCGCCATTGACGATTTGGGAGACCAGTTTGAAATCATCGCTGACATGGACTCCATCAAAGCGAGTATCATCAAAATCAGTCGTGATGACACACTTAAGATTATGAATAAGTTCGAAGAATCCGACAAGATAATTCGTTCTATCCAAACAGCTATGCAGAAGCAGAAGATTGTAATCGTCGAAGGAATCGAAAATGAAGAAATGATCCAGAAGATGGTAGATCTTGATGTAAGGTTCCTACAAGGTTATTATTTCAGTAAACCCAAATCCGCAGTGGAAATCAGCAAGATTTTCCAAGTACCGCCTTGGGACATGAATACATTTGATAAATTCTATCCAGAAGAAAAGCACATCGACTGATGTGCTTTTCTTATGGTTTGTTTCTGAAGAAAATGCCGCCTTCAAGAATCTTCATCGCCTCATCGACGACAAAATCAATCTCTGCTTCGCTGACTTTGTCCCGGAACAGGATTTGCAAACCGACGAAATTGGATATCCCCATCAATACGTACGACATGGTCTCTAGATCGATATCGTCCCTGACTTCGCCTAATGTAACGAAATTCTTTAGATGGTAAATGTAAGCTTCTCCAAATGACTGATAGTATTCTTGAAAAATCTTCGGATCGATGAAAAGCGACTCCCAGATGACTTTATAAGCAAGCGGGTCTTTCTTTACGTACATTATGAAGGCCTTGAGTCCTTCACGCTCAATCTCATATCTGGTCTTCAAACCCTTGGTTGCCTCGCTGGCAGCATGTCGGATGGAAAGACGATATTCATTCAGCAAATACAGATACAGCGCTAGCTTGTTGTCAAAATAGATATAGAATGTTCCGGCAGCCACTTTCGATTTGGCAATAATATCGTTGATCGAAGTTGCCTGGAATCCGATTTTGGCAAAGAGCTTTTTTCCAGTTCTGATGATTCTTTGAAAAGTTTTTTCTCCGACTTTTGTTTTTGGCGGATGAAATCCATTTTGGCCCATAACTTATCACCTTCCTACATTGTATATTAATAATACTTCCATTTCAAGGAATATTTCACTTTTTTGTGTTTGAAAATGAAAATGAAATATCATGAATAAACTCTCATATTGTTTTTAATTGTTAACGTTTTCATTTCAATCGCCATTTGATAGCCAAATTTCGCGGTCTTATAAATCAACACCCAGATGTAAGGCTTAATGAAAGGAAAATGTAAACAAAATTCTCTTTGAAAGCGCTTGACAAAATCTTAATCTTCAGCTAAACTATTTTCATAACATGAATAAATGTTCATATATTATTGCAGGTGAATTATCATTCGTGCACTTCAGTGAATTCAAACGACTGAAAAATGTCTATTTTCAGCGTTTTTAAGTAAATAGGAGGAAAATATGAAACAAAAAGTATTTATCGTTGGTGCTAAAAGAAGTCCGATCGGTCAATTTTTAGGAACGCTAAAAGATGTCCATCCGGCCGAGCTTGGCGCGACAGTTTTAAAACAATTATTGGCTGAAACTAAAACTCCAGTTGATCAAATCAGTGAAGTTATCGTAGGCAACATCCTCTCCGCCGGAGTCGGACAAGGTATTGCCAGACAAATTTCTATCAAATCAGGGATTCCCGTTTCTGTTCCCGCGTACACTTTGAATATGGTATGCGGTTCCGGTATGAAAACGATAATGAATGCCTATATGGGAATCCAAGCGGGATTTTCCAAACTTGTCGTCGCCGGTGGCGTCGAATCAATGAGTAGAGCACCATATTTGGCATCATATAAAGTGCGTGACGGTGTCAAAATGGGAGATTTCATGTTGCAGGATCATATTTTGACCGATGCATTAACCGATGTATTTTCTGAAGTTCATATGGGTATGACTGCGGAAAACATCGTTGACAAGCATCATATTTCCCGTGAAGATCAAGACGCTTTTGCATATCTTTCACAAAAAAAAGCTATCAAAGCCGTTGATTCAGGCCGATTCAATGAAGAAATCGTACCGATTACAATCCAAACCAAAAAAGAAACAATCATTTTTGATAAAGATGAATATCCTAACAGGACCACTAGCCCTGAAAAATTGGCCAAACTTCGTCCGGCATTCAAAAAAGACGGCTCGGTAACAGCGGGAAACTCATCCGGCATCAACGATGGAGCCAGTTTCACCATCATCGCATCTGAAGAAATAGTCAAAAAATACAATTTGCCGGTAATGGCAGAAATTATCGCCATCGGACAAAGCGGAGTCGATCCCAGCGTCATGGGATTGGGACCTGTTCCTGCGATTAATTACACATTGGAAAATGCCAATCTCAAATTGAAAGACATCGAACTGATTGAACTCAATGAAGCATTTGCCTCGCAATCAATCGGTGTCGTCAAGGAATTGGCTGAAGAGCATAATGTTTCCGAAGCTGATATATTTGGCATCACCAATGTTAATGGAGGCGCCATTGCCTTGGGACATCCTGTAGGAGTTTCGGGAAACAGAATCGTCGTTTCCTTGTTACATGAAATGATTAAACTAGACAGACATATCGGGTTAGCTAGCCTTTGCATCGGCGGAGGCATGGGAACTGCGATAATTATTAAAAGATAGTTGGAGGAAAATATGAAACTTAAAGGAAAAGTTGCAGTAGTTACCGGCGGTGCCAAAGGCATTGGCGGAGAAATTGCCAAAGATTTTGCTAGAGAAGGCGCGATTGTAATCGTCGCCGACATGGGACCAATGTCCTATGAGATGGAAAATGTCATACCTTACGAACTGAATGTAACTGATGTCCAGGGCTGCAAGACATTCTTCGATGAAATCATTCAAAAATACGGTAAAATCGATATTTTGGTCAACAATGCCGGAATCACCCGCGATTCGATGACCAAAAAAATGACTGACGAACAATGGGATCTTGTTTTGAATGTAAACCTTAAAGGTTTGTTTAATCTTGTCCGTTTCATTGGACCGCAGATGGAAGAAATCGGAGGCGGATCGATCATCAATATATCTTCAGTGGTTGGTGTCTTTGGCAATATCGGGCAGGCAAACTATGCCGCTTCCAAAGCCGGAGCCATCGGTTTGACGATGACCTGGGCGAAAGAATTTGCGAGAAAAGGTGTTCCCGTACGTGTGAACGCAATCGCTCCCGGTTATATAATGACTGATATTTTAAAGACTGTTCCTCAGGAATTGCTCGACAAATTTGCTCAATTGACAATGATCAAAAGACTCGGGGAACCGCAAGAAATCGCCAAAGTCGCGACTTTCCTTGCTTCTGATGATGCCTCCTATATTACTGGTCAAACAATCAATGTGAACGGTGGAATGCGTCTATAACGCTTCCTCAAGAAAGAAGTGATTCCATGAACAAACCAACAGTAGGCATCGTCGGGTGCGGCATCTATCTTCCAAAAGACAGAATGAGTGCCAAGGAAATCAGCCTGGCTACCAAAGGCGTCTGGACAGAAGCTGGCGTAATCGAAAAACTCGGTATTCGCCAGAAAACTATTCCCGGCCCCAAAGACGGAACTCAGGAAATGGGCGTATACGCTGCTCTTGATGCTTTGAAAAACACCGGCATCGATCCATTGGAAATCGATGTCATCATTTGTGTTGGTGAAGAATGGAAAGAATATCCTTTGACGACGTCAGCTTTATACATCCAAGACAAGATCAAGGCTACTAATGCTTGGGGAATCGATGTCGCCAATCGCTGCTGCACAACGGTTTCGGCACTCACAATAGCCAAAGACATGTTGATAGCGGATGATGAAGTCAACTGTATCATGATTGTAGGGGGTTACAGAAATGGCGATTACATAGATTTCACCGACAAAGACATGTCGATGATGTACAACTTAGGCGCCGGTGGCGGTGCAATCATTTTGAAGAAGAATTACGGAAAAAATCTGTTGTTGGGTTCTCATATTATCGCTGATGGGTCACTTTCAAGAACTGCCGGAGTCGAAATCGGCGGAACTTGTAATCCGATTACCAAGGACAATCTAGAAGCTGCAAAAAAAAGTTTGCGTCTTTTAGATCCTGTGAAAATGAAAAACAGACTAAACGAAGTATCGTTGCCAAACTGGTATCAGTGTATCGACAAAGCGCTCGAAAAATCACATATGGAGCGAAAAGACCTTGATTATATGGCGATCTTGCATATCAAACGATCAGGTCATTTGGCCCTGTTAAAAGATTTCAATCTTAGAAAAGATCAAACAATATATTTAGAAGATTATGGCCATATCGGTCAAATCGACCAGATACTGTCCTTGTATCTTGGTTTAAAACAAGGTAAAATTAGGGATGGAAGCGTCATTTGCATGCTCGCGGCAGGCATCGGTTATGTCTGGGCTGCAAATATCATAAAGTGGGGTGATGCTAGTGCCGGGAATTGATGTCGCTTTAAACCAAATCCTGATTTTCGTACCAGCTCTTGTAGTGCTCTATTTTTTGATGGACATGCTGTTTTTCCGCAAACACCTGAAACGTCAACTCTATAGAAATAAACTTATCAATATCATTTTGGTTGTTGGACTTATTGGCGTTTTCTTTTTCACGATCAAGGCAATCACCATGCAAATGTTTCTTCAGATATTTCTTTTGAACCTGGTCGACTTATGTGTCTTGGTTCTGGCTACTACCGGGATAGTTCTGATCTTTAAAACATCTGTTACCACTAACTTTGCTCAAGGAATGATGGCAACATTCGGAGCTTTCTTCGCTGCAAATTTTGTCTTGTATCTCACGAGCAATTCATCAATGGGGAAAACTCCAAAATTGTTCCTCGGCATGTTTGCAGGTATTGTCTGTGCATCGCTGTTAGGTCTGTTCGTAGATGTTGTCATCATCAGAAGAGGCAAACACGTTTCTTCAGTTGGAAAGCAAATGATCACGATGGGCTTGGTCTTAGTTCTGATGGGCTTGATACCGGTTATCTTTGGAACTATTGCTCCATCTTTGGAAGCATTTTCTGTAGACGTAAAATTATTTCAAATCGGCGACATGATGTTGGTGATTCCTTATCATAATCTGTATGCCTTGGTGATTACTGTGGTTGTCCTGGCGATTCTGTTCGGAGCACTCCGCTTCACCAAATGGGGACTTGGAGTCCGGGCAACTGCATCCAGCGAGATCGTTGCCGGAATGATGGGTGTCAATACGAGAGTCATCACTGCGATGAGCTGGGCGATTGCCGGTGGTCTTGGTTCCATAGCCGCATTCCTCTATGCATCTGCTGGTGCTCAAGTCCAGGTGGCGTCGATGATTCCGGTTCAAGTGAATGCCTTCATGGCAGCCGTTTTAGGAAGTTTTTCTTCTTTCGGAGGACCGATTGTCGGAGCATTGCTCATCAATTTATTTTCATCAGTAGCACCTTTTTACAACGATGTCTGGCAAAGTGTCATCGTTTACGGAGTAATCCTCCTCCTTGTTCTTGCCAAGCCGCTTGGGCTTTTCGGCAAGAAGACGGCGAAAAAGGTGTAACATGCGAAAACTTACTAATTTTATGAAACAACAGTCGAAGCAGTTTGCTTCAGTGGTAAAACATCCTTATTTCGGTTTCATCCTTTTCGGTCTGATCTTGCTATTCACACTTTACCTTAGAAGCATGGGCTTGGTAACAATCTCCATTATTAATGCGATTGTCATGACGATGATCTATTCGATCATCGCACTCGGTTTCTCTTTGCTTTTGGGTTATGGAGGGATGGCTTCACTTGGTACAGCAGGATTTGTCGGACTAGGATCATTTATCATGGGCTATTTCTCGGGAGTATTGCACTATCCTCTCATTTACACTTTGGGAATTTCCTTTGGGGTGGCAATCGTCGTCGGACTGATAGTCGGCTTCATTTCCCTGAGAATCGAAGGCATGTATCTGGCAATCATTACTTTGGGACTCGGAGAGATCCTCAGGGCATTCTTTATCAGTTATGATAAATTTACCGGAGGCTATTCAGGTCGGCAATTTCGAAACTTCACACTATTTGGCAACGCCGTTTCAGCACAAGCGGTTTACATCATCATCACCGTTTTGTTTGTGCTGGCGATGATTGCGACACTGAACATCATCAAGAGCCCGACTGGACGAGCATTGCTCGCAATGAAAAATAGCGATTCTGCAGCCCAGTCGATGGGTATCAGTTTATTGAAATACCGCTTGTTGGCATTTGTCATTTCAACTGTGTTCGCAATTTTGGCTGGAATGCTATATATCATGTATATCAAATTCAGTTACGCACCTGACTGGAACTTGTCTTTCTCACTTAACATTCTTGCGGCCGTCATTGTCGGTGGCGCCCAATCAATAGCCGGAATCATCCTAGGAGTTTTCACTATTTTCGGATTGAATTTGGCCATCTTGAATTATATTCCTTTTTTCCAGAACAACTCGGCACTGATGGTCATATTCAACGGAGTGCTGATCATCGTGGTCGTCATGTTTTATCCTGGAGGTCTGATCCGCCTGCTTCAGACTTTGAAATATAAATTCGTATTATTCATTAAAAAACTACGAATAAAATGGAAAGTATACAAATATGGCAAAGATGATTAATAGGCTGATTCTAAAATATCGGATTTTCCGGATTGAAAAACTGCAGGCAAAGCAAGAATTTCTGGAAAATTATAGGGATATACAAGTTTTTAGACAAGATAAGTTATTATTATCGGCAACCAACCGTATTGAAGAAACGCATCAGGAAAAACTTCGCGGTTTTGCACTTAGAGCCGGCATCACGACCAAATATATCGAACAAGAGATAAAGACACGTTTCGAAAAAGCAGAAACCAAACATTACTGGGAAAAAAGAGCTCTCAACCAAATCATGATCCGCAAGGCAAAAACACATAAACTTGATGAGGCCCAACTAGAAGTTATCCGCAATAAAAAACTTAAATTACTTGATGACATGTTGGCTTTACGCAAGCAAAAGATCACGGCCTCATTTGAAGCAAAAGCCAAGAACCCGGAACAAGCAGTGGCATTATATGAGAATAATTCGTTGCTTCTTGATGCTTTGTTTGAAAAGAAAACTCAAGTAGTAAAAGAGAAATATGCGGCAAAAACAGCAAAGATAGAAACAAACAAAAAGAATCAGTTGGAAAGAATTGCCCAAAACATAAAAAATCACAAGGACATGATTGGCAAACTGACCAAAGACATGCCTAAAAACGACAACGGCTTGCCTGAAGACGTGATCCTGCGTCTGGACAAACTGACGATGCGTTTTGGCGGACTAGTGGCTGTTGACAACCTTACTTTTGATGTCAAACAAGGCGAGATCTTCGGTCTCATCGGGCCAAACGGAGCTGGAAAAACAACCGTCTTCAACTGCATTACCAAATTCTACAATCCCCCTTCCGGCCTGATGTATTTTCGGAAGAATCTCGTTGAGGTTATCCTTTTAAATGAATATCCTGTCCATAAGATCGTCAAACAAGGGATTGTACGCACCTTCCAAAACGTGGAACTGATTTGGGAACTATCGGTGTTGGACAATCTGCTTGTGGCCGCCCATTCACTGTTCCAAACAGGATTTTTCGGACAATTGATCCATTCGCGAAAACTTCATCAGGAAGAAGCTGTTCTTCGCAAAAAAGCAACCGATATTTTGGCAATGCTCGGATTGTTGCCATATCAATTTGTAATTCCGTTTGGTCTTCCTTATGGAATCCTGAAAAAAATCGAACTTGCAAGAACTTTGATGGTCAAACCTAAAATGATCATTCTTGATGAACCTGCCGCAGGACTTAACGAATCTGAAACCGTGGAACTTGCCAGAATCATCCGCAAGATAAGAAAAGAATACAATACCACGATTTTCCTGGTTGAACATGACATGGGACTGGTAATGGATGTTTGCGATACAATTTGCGCGATTTCGTTTGGAAAACAGATTGCAATCGGTTCACCCAAAGAGATCCAAAACAACAAGATTGTCCGGGACGCATATCTGGGGGAAGAATAATGAGAGAGAACATTCTTGAAGTATCCAACCTGATTGTCGATTATGGAATCATTCGGGCAATCAAGGGCATCAATCTATCGGTGAAAGAAGGTTCAATCGTAGCGATTTTAGGCGCCAATGGCGCCGGAAAATCGACAACGATTAGAACAATCAACGGAGTCGTTAAACCCAAATCCGGCAAAATTCTCTTTGATGGAGAAAACATCACCGGATTTGCGCCATACCGCCTGGCAAAAAAAGGCATGATCCAATCTCCGGAGGGACGCTTGATTTTGCGAGGCCTCACTGTTGAGGAAAATCTGCTTGTCGGAGCGTATTCTCTAAGAAAAAAAATTATCGAGAAAACGGATGCCGATGGTAATGTCACCGAAATACAAAAAATCAGTGCTAGGCAATTGAAAAAACAGACGCTTGAAGAGGTTTTTGCCTATTTTCCTGTTTTGAAGGAAAGAAGAAAACAACAGGCATCGACATTATCAGGCGGCGAACAACAGATGCTCGCCATTGGCAGAGCCTTGATGGCAAGACCAAAATTGCTATTGATGGACGAACCTTCATTAGGCCTTGCGCCTCTGATTGTCAAAGAGATTTTTGCGATCATCAATGAAATCAAAAACAAAGGCAACACGATTCTCCTAGTCGAACAAAACGCATACCAGACATTGAAAATAGCTGATTACGTATATGTTTTAGAACTAGGAAAAGTTAAAACCGAAGGTAGCGCCGAGGAACTCATGAAAGATGAGCAACTTGTTGAAGCATACCTTGGAGCAAGCAAGTAATCATAAGGTAATTGCCGGTATTTTCGGTAACTATACAAAAAAGAGAATTAAGAAAAGGAGAAAAATATGAAAAGATTAGTATTAATTGGATTTATGCTAGTTTTAGGCCTAACAGCCGTTGCCTGCGGCGGAGCTACCACTGCAGCAACAACTGCGGCTACAACAACAGCAGCAGCAACAACAACAGCAGCAGCAACAACAACAGCAGCAGCAACGACAACAACAGCAGCAGCGACAACAACAGCAGCAGCTACGACTACAACTGCAGCGCCAATTCTTGTTCAAGGCGTTACAGACACAACCATCCTGATTGGTAACACAGCAGCAACCACTGGTGGGTTCGCGACTGTAGGTGTTCCTTTCAATGCTGGTATTGAAGCAGTTCTTAAACAAGTCAATGATGCAGGCGGAATTGATGGACGTACAATCATTTTCACCCATTATGACGACACATTTGTTGCCTCTACAGGTCTTACTTATACGGAGAGACTAGTTGAAGAAGACGAAGTATTCGCACTTGTTGGCCACTTCGGCACACCGACAGTCGGCACTACACTCGAATACATTCAGGAAGTTGGCGTTCCAATGGTTTATGCCGCTACCGGAATCAACGCTCTGTATTTTGCTGAATCGGTTGCCAATCCAGTTATGGCCGTTCAACCAATCTACATGACTGACGGAAGAATCATGGCCGCAAGAGCTGTTCAGGAAGAAATCTATGGCGAAACAAAAGATCAACCTCTAGCAGCTGGCGAAAAAGTCGGTGTCATCTACACTAACGATGACGTTGGTTTGTCAATCAAAGCCGGTATTGAAATTGAAGCCGAAATTCTAGGCAGAACAGCTGATTTTTCTTATCAGTCAGTCAGCTCCTACACATTCAATACTGCAGTTATAATGCTTAGAGCAGCTGGAGTCAAGGCAGTTATCTTGGCAATGAACCAAGAACCGTTCGGATATGCTTTGAATGCAATGAGCGCACAAGCTTTTAATGTGCCAGTATTTTCTTCCTATGTAAATGCTGACATCACAGTTGTTGACCACTATAAGTACAACGAAAACCGTCCGATCTATGTCAATGCTTGGTTAGACATATTTGATCCAGAAGGTTTATACGGATTTGCACAATCATATTGGGATTTCGTTGCAACTATGACTGCAGCCGGATACGATGGCAATACAGTTGGAAAAGCTAATTATACTGCAAACTCATTCGCCATGGCTGGTTATATCGCAGCTAGCGTGTTTGTTGAAGGCCTATACAGAGTTGAAACTAACGAAGAAGCTTTGACATGGGCATCATACATTGCCGCTATGGAAGAAAGCGCAATTGACATCCCAATGGGTGGCGTTGTTGACTTCACGGGCGGAAAACGTTGGGGTATCGCCTCAATGGCTTTGATGCAATATGGTTTCACTCTCGGAGACAATCCTGCAACTTTGGATGTTACTGAAACAGACTTCGTCACAGAAGCTTTTGCAAAAGTACGTCCAATCCAAACGATCGAAGAGATCGAAGGCAACTAAGAATTACTCATATTGGTTTGTTAAGGGAGATTTTCGAATCTCCCTTAACGCCATTTAAAAAAAGCGAGGTAAATTCATGAAAGAACCCAAAACAGTCAAAATCGAAGCCATTATCAATCTCGTCCAAAGTGACTTTGAGATTGTTGTCGGTATGGCAGGCGCAGAACCGCAAGCGTTCATGTTCAACCTGCATCACGCGGGGGATCGTGTAAAAAACGTCACCGTGACAAATTGTTTGCCGTTTGCATACGGCGAGTTTTTCATCGAAGAGAAATGGAGCAAGACTTTCTATCTTGACAGTTGGTTTCATACCAACGTTTTGAGAAAAGCCGATAAACACGGAAATATATCGTTTATTCCCAATCATTTGCATTTTGCCGGGAAAAAACGTCTAGACCATAAAAAACCAAATATATTCATAACAACCGCTACACCTCCAGACAAACACGGATATATGTCTTTGTCGCTTTCAAATGTCTACGAAAAGGAAATGATCGAAGCCGCTGACATCGTGGTAATCGAAGTCAACAAAAACTTTCCGAGGACATATGGCGACATGGAATTACATGTATCTGATGTCGATTATCTTGTCAATGTCGATTATCCGGCACCGACCATCCCTAATATCGAACCTAATGAAAAGGACAAACAGATCGGCGGTTTCATCGCCGACCAAATCCACGATGGAGATACGATCCAGCTTGGCATCGGCGGAATTCCCAATGCCGTCGCCAGAGCGCTCATCAACAAGAAAGACCTTGGCATCCATACGGAGATGTTTACCACCGGCATGATGGATCTTGTCAAAGCGGGGGTTATCAACGGAAAGAGAAAAACTTTGCATCCGGGAAAACATGTCTGTTGTTTCGCCTTGGGGACCCAGGAATTATATGATTTCATCGATGAGAATCCTTCGGTGATGATACTTAGAGGATCCTATGTTAATAATCCAGCAATTATGGGGTTGAATGACAACCAGGTCTCAATCAACTCGACTTTGGAAATCGACCTTACCGGTCAATGCGCTTCTGAATCAATCGGAACCCAACAATTTTCAGGCACTGGCGGGCAGTCAGATACGGCTGTTGGAGCCCAAAATGCCAAGAATGGAAGATCATTCATGGCGCTTTACTCGACTGCGATGGTCAGAAATCCCGCAACAGGCGAAAAAGAAGAAATGTCAAAGATCGTTTCCATGCTTAAACAAGGAGCAGCAGTATCGCTATCCAGAAACGATATCGACTATGTTGTCACAGAATATGGAATGGTTTGCCTTAGAGGGACAAATGTTCGTGAAAGAACTAATCTTCTGATTTCGATTGCTCATCCGATGTTCAGGGATCAATTGAGAAAAGAAGCTTTAGAAATAGGTTATATCCATGAGTAACTTCAAGTATCTTGGAAAAAACGTCTACTATGAAGTAGATGGATTGGGATTTCCAGTTATTATATTAAATGGCATCATGATGTCGACAAAATCCTGGCAACCGTTCATCCCGACGCTTCAGGAGAAATTTCAGGTCATCCGCCTCGATTTGTTCGACCAGGGTCAAACCGACAAACTACCCGGTGAGTCCTACACCCAAGAAATCCAAGTGGATTTGATCAAGGCTTTGCTGGATCATCTGAAAATTCTATCCGTTGATATCGTTGGCATTTCCTATGGTGGAGCAGTCGCGCTGCAATTTGCAGTTAAATACTCCAAAAACGTCAACAGGATGATTTTGTTCAATTCCAATGCCTACACCAACCCCTGGATAAAAGATATCGGCAGAGGCTGGATCAAATCTGGTGCGACAAGGGATGGTCTGCATTATTATCAGACAACGATCCCGATGATCTACTCGCCAAATTTTTATGAAGACCATATCGAATGGATGCAAAAAAGAGAAAAAGTATTGATCCCGATTTTTTCTAATCCCCAATTTCTCGACCAGATGGAACGTTTGACTCTAAGTGCAGAGGGTTTTGATGTCAGAGACAAACTTGCAAGTGTCGAGACACCGACACTGATCATTTCTGCCGAAGAAGATTATTTGACACCCATAGCGAATCAGGAATATCTATATAAGAACCTCAAGAATGCCCAGTGGATTAAAATACCACTAGCAGGGCATGCTTCGATGTATGAAAAACCTTTGATTTTCACCACTTTGATCACTGGCTTTTTCGGTGTTTTAGACACCGAATATAATATCTAAAGAAAGTAGGTCTGAATTTATGGAAAAGAAATTTGTCAAATTAGCAAATAATGAAACGTACGCATACGTGGAAAAAGGAATTGGCGAACAAAAAATCGTTTTGATCCATGGTAATTTTTCTTCTTCACTTTATTATCTGCCTTTAATTGATCGTCTTCCCGAAAACTTCAAAGTATATGCAATGGATTTGCGGGGATATGGAGATTCCAGTTACATCCAGAGAATAACATCCCTGAAAGACTTCGCAAACGATGTTGCCCTGTTCATGGACGCTCTCGAAATCACAAGCGCAGTTATTGTCGGTTGGTCTTTGGGCGGCGGTGTAGCTATGGAATTTGGGGCACATCATCCGGAAAAAACCGAAAAATTGGTTTTGATCGATTCGACTACCCACATGGGCTACCCGGTTTTCAAGAAAGACGAAAAAGGTCAGATGATATTTGGCGCAACTTATAAGGATGCCGATGAAATGGCTTCAGATCCCATCCAGGTAAAACCGTTAGTAGATGCTTTGAATGCTGGCAATTTCGATTTTGTCAAATATATCTTCGATCTGACAATCTATACTGTTGCCAAACCTTCCATAGATGACAACAAGATATATATCGGCGAATCTCTCAAACAAAGGAACCTGCCGGATGCCGATTTTGCCCTTGCATCACAAAACATGTCTGACATATGCCTACCTTATTCGAAAGGTGATAATACGATCCGACTCATCAAAGCGCCGACACTTCACATTTGGGGAACAAGAGATATCACGGTTCCCGAAATGATGATTCAGGCGAATATTGAGGCGATTAAGTCAAAATCAACGTACATCAAATTCGAAAATTGCGGACATTCACCGCTTGTCGACATGCCAGATGAGCTTACAAAAGCCATTATCGATTTTGTTAAATAGATCTTTCTCTCTTATTGATGGAGGCGTTTTCATCCCCATATTGTGCGATAAAACGCCTCTTTCATAAAAAAAAGATAAAAAAATAAGAAAAACCGCTTGACAAATAAATTTGACTATACTATAATGACCATGTAAATAGTAAAACTAGCGAAAGTTAGTGACGCAAAGCTATAGGGCCTTCGATATACGATGGTAGCCAGTTGCCGTTATCTTTTAAAAGATGAGGGCGCTTTTTTATTTCTTAAGATGTTTTTTGCGTAAGAAATAGAGAAACGTGTCTCAATCCGGAAAAAGATGGTGGCTTTTTTTATTACTCAAGCCACGAAAATTGAAGACTGGGGGGGTTGCCTTACGATATGAGCCGAAAAGCTAAATTAGCCGAGCGCATCATATACGCTTCCAAAGCTACTAAGATTGCGAAAGCTAGTCGCTTAGGAATCGTCGTTAGTGCCGTTCTTACCTTTCTGATATTTGCTGTCTCGTATTATGGAGAAGTAGTTGGAAATTTCACTTTCAGAGTTGACAAACGTGATTATCAGGCAGGCATATCACTCTTGAAAGACCCTGACACCCAACTGTACACGTCAAGACTTAATGCTGAAAAAGTTGAAAGTGCTGATGGAATGACTACCTTTTGCGGAACGGAGTACACTTTGTACGAAGCTGGTGACCCCGTATGCATTCCTTCCGACGAAGAAGCTGGAAGTGTCAATGGATCAAACAATGGACCCTCGTATCTTGCATACACTTTCTACTTGGAGAACAACGGAATTCGAGTAGTTGACATGAAAGCTACCATCAACCTTATTTCCACAACCAGAGGAGCAGAGGAATCAATTCGTGTTAGACTTCTTGTTAATGGAGTCGGAACAACTTACGCGAAACCTCAAACTGAAAGAGGACAGTCTCCTGGAGAACCTGAAATGGGAACTGAGCCATTTTCAGGATTGTATGAAGTAATGACGCGACAATATCCCGCCTTTGATATAGGAGAAGTTGTTAAAGTAACTGTCCTAATCTGGTACGAAGGTGAAGACGCCGATCATAATAACAACATTATCGGCGGTGGAGTCAAATTAGACATGGTGTTTAATGTTATACTAGTCTATGAAGACGGCTATATACAACCATAGTGTGCAAACAAAATAAAAATAAAAAAAATAAAAAGGAGAATTAAATTATGAAAGCACTAAAATCAAAAGTTATACTTTCAGCCGTTGTATTACTGTTCGCATTGGTTGCGACTATCGGTTCAACCTATGCATGGTTCACTGTTTCGCAAACAGTTGAAGTTTCATCATTGCAACTTACTGTCGAGTCTGCCGATAATCTCTTGATTAGAATGGAGGATCCTCTTGTTAATGATGATATTGAACCTGACTTAGACTTACCTGGTACATATAAGACAATTTTAACAAGCGCTGAAGTTCGAACAAAATATGATTACACTGGAGGAGGAATTGCAGCGTGGACTTTATATCCTGTTACCGCTGTTCAAAGCGCTTATACTTCCACAGACGCTAAAACTTTGAATGAAATGCAAGTTGCAATTGATACTAACTTAGTTAGAGGATTAACAGCCACTGCAACTCCAAACCAAGACGGTGGAGATTACATCCAAATTAAATTCTGGTTGTATTTGCAATCCACTTCAGCAGTAGACCAATATATTAGTTTACAGGATTTGTCTGTAATTACAGCTGGTGGAAACAATGTCCAACAAGACAATGTAGTAAATGCTGTTAGAGTTGCTGTTTGGGGAGACGATACTACTTATGGTGTATCCGGCGGACCTGATGCTGCTGTCATCTTTGGTATCGACAATGAATATGATTTTGCATTTACATCCGCTTATGCAGGATACAGTGACTATACTGATGTTTGGACAGTCCTTGAGGGAGAAGAAATCGGAACTGACCAATTTAATACTATTGTTCAAACTGATGCAATCACTAATTTTTCCACTGTATCTGATGGAGTGTTCTTTCAATCTGTTCTTCTTGACGTTATTCCGGGAATGAGTTCAAACACAATATCAGAATGTGATGATATTTTCTTGATCACTCCTGAAACGCCAACATTATTCACTGTAAGAATATATATTGAAGGTTGGGATTCTGACACAATAAACTCTTTGAGTGCTGCATTATTCGATATTAGTTTTAAATTCATTGTCCGTTCATAATTTTGGATTTGACAAAAACACTTGATAGAAATCATACATTTCAACACAACTTAGGCTTCAAACCCTAAGTTGTGTTCCCCTTAGGGGGATGTTTTTTTCAAACTCATGATTTCCATCGTGGCTTTGATAAATGCATTCAAAAGGGAAAAGTCCATAAAACCGCGTTTTTCTCTAATAAAAAATCAAAAACATGATGTATTATTCCATTTTTTACGATATAATATAAGTTAGTGTTAAAACGATAACTTATAATGAGGAGTGTGTTTTATGGAAAATACAAAAAACGGAAAGAAAACTTGGAGGTTGGTAGGTAATATCGTCTTTTGGGTTGTATTGGCTTTGGTGGTTGTCTATTCCGCTGTTGCATTGTTCTCTGAAAAAGATGAGAATATGACTACTTTTTTGGGCGCTTCCGCTCTTACTGTTGAAACAGATTCAATGGAAACTACTTTTTATGCTGGAGATTTAATTTTTATAAAGACAACTTTCAACGCTGATGATTTGAATGTAGATGACGTTGTCACTTATAGAGTGATCGAAGTCACTGACGATGGTACCATACAGTATTACAATACGCATAGAATTACAGCTATTGCTACCGATAGGATACTATTCTATACTAAAGGAGATAATGCCCCCGCTGATTCTAGCCCAATTACAGCCAATGACATAGTCGGCGTTTGGACCGGAACTCATTTAAGAGGCGTAGGCACGTTCATCGACTTTTTGAAATCGTCAACCGGATTCTTGTTATTTATTGTTCTTCCGTGTTTGGCTTTCTTGATTTATGAAGTAGTCCGGTTCACAAAAGTGTACTCGCAATATCAAGTCCAAAAAACTTTGGGTGATCGCGTTAAAATGCAAGAAGAGGCCCTTGCTCTTGCCAAGGCTGAGCTTGAACAGGAACAATTGAAAGCTAAAGAAGCTAAAGTAAAGGACGATCCTGTAAAAAAATAACCTTACCATACAAGTAAATGCAGGGAGGAGGAGTTTGACAGATGAATGAATTTTCGCGTTATTACGTCGAATTATTTCGTCAAATCTGGGAAGACATAGTCTACTTCTTCAGGAATGTAGTCTGGAATGAAGTCTTGGTCAGATTATATAATAACTTCAAATCCTATTTTGTGTTGCTTAAAGATGAATCCGTTGATTTCACCGTTGTTTCTTATGTAATGGTAGCCGTCAGCTTTATACTCAATATTGCCTTGATCATCTTCTTGATTGCCAAATTGTTCATTTGGTTTAATAAATATGCTTCCTTTAGAAGCGTGGAAATCGAGAAGAATGAACTAATTGAAGAAATCGCTTTGCTAAATGATAAAGTCGTTTCACTTATGGACGAAAAGAACCAGATCATGGCCTTGAAGGTCTCGCAACTCGGAATCAATGCATCTACTGGAGAACCCTCAGAAAAGATCATTACTGGTCCGCTTCAAAGAGGTCAGAGACTGCAACCTGCCTATGAAATGGGCGGAGTTATGGCTGGTGGTGGAAGACCACAGGCTGGAGATCGGCCTCAACCAGGGCAATTTGGGGATACTTCTCAATCTAATGTGCCTACCGGACCATCCAGATTCGTTAAACTTATCCAAGTCGACAAGGATTATGCCGGCAAAGATACACATATTTATATGGAAGAATCAGATTATCTTTCACTCCCCGAAATTGTTGATCGTTTTGTAAACTTTGCTTCTGCCAGCTTGAAACTATATTATGGCAGAAAGATGATCTCGCTTTTCTTTGCGGGAATGGCAGCTTCGAAAGTAATCATTCTTGAAGGTATTTCCGGAACCGGAAAAACCTCTTTACCATACGCAATGGGTAAGTTTTTTGACAATAATGCCGCAATGATATCCGTTCAACCGTCATGGAGAGACCGTGCGGAAATGGTCGGATACTTGAATGAATTCACCAAGCGATTCAATGAAACCGACTTCCTGAGAGCTCTTTACGAGGCAATTTATAGAAAAGATATCAACTTTATCGTCCTTGACGAGATGAACCTGGCGAGAATCGAGTATTATTTTGCTGAATTCCTATCGATCATGGAAATGCCAGATCCTACGGAATGGAAAATCGACCTTGTACCTGATTCCAAGCCAAGCGATCCTGTAAAAGTCATCAACGGAAAAATCACAGTACCTCTAAACGTATGGTTTGTCGGTACTGCCAATAAGGACGATTCCACCTTCACAATCACTGACAAGGTTTATGACCGTGCCATTGCTTTGGAGTTCGAATCCAAAGGAGAATACTTCCCGGCTCCCGAAACTGAACCATTGCATATGTCCAACTCTTATTTGCAGGAGCTGTTTGACGAAGCATTTTATAAATACCCTGTATCTGAAGGATTATTAAGCAAATTCCAAATTTTGGATAAATACATCCAGTCAAATTTCAAAATCGCTTTTGGTAACCGGATCATGGTTCAAGTACATAAGTTTGTACCTGTCTATGTCGCAACCGGCGGAACCGAGGAAGAAGGACTTGACTATATCTTTGCCAACAAAATTCTACGTAAATTTGAAAGTTTGAATCTTGCTTTCCTGCAAGACGAACTTGATCAACTGATCGTACAAATCCATAAGATTTTCGGTAAGAACGGTTTCGAAGAATCCGTCAAATTTATCAGAGCCCTGAAGAAACAGTTCTAGGAGGGATTTTGATGGAAGAAAAAGACGTAAAAAAGTATTTTAGAAAAATCAATACGACGTTTGCCGGAGTGAACAAGCAAGACGATTTCGCCAAACAATTTATGAATCTAATAAAGAGCGGGAATACGACCTTATATCAGAAAGAGCGCCGTGAACGTCGGATCTTCGATGATTCTTGGATGGACTCAGTTGAGGGAGCTATTCCCGTCATTGATAAATTGTCCCGAAATCCCAGGGAAAACCTGAAAAAAGTCAGTCAGGTTGTGCCTGTCGAAAGAGCAAAAAAAATCGATACAAATACAATCCGCCATCTTGCCCAGAACACTCAGCTGATCAAGAGCGTTGGCGATTCAGGTGAAGTCGTTCCGACAAAAGTCTTGACTTACTACAACGAAGCGGACATGGGAACGTACGAGAACCGCTTTTTGCGTTCGCTAGTCGACAAACTATACATCTTTATCGAAAAAAGATATGATTTGATTGTCAAAAAGATGCATACAGAATATGTAAACTATCTGAATGTTAAGTCCGAGGTCGAGATGGATGATGCAACCATCGAGTATGACATCACGATGCGGATCAACGAGACGATGTCAAAAGACGAAGTCGACAAAAAAAATCAGGAACTCTTTGACCGCATGACCTATATCAGAAGTGCGATCACAAACTTTAAACTATCTTCATTCATGAGAGACATGCGCGTATTTGCACCAGTTACCCCACCGATCATGAAGACCAATATCATCATGAAAAATCAGGATTTCCGGCTGTGTTATTATCTGTGGGTACTAATGGATCAAGTCGATAGGATCGGCTATGATGTTGACATCTTCGAGCGTGATGTCGAATTCGATGAAAACTATCTCTCGGACATAGAAAACATGTTGATGGTATTATATGCGACAATCGCCAATAATCAAATCGAGGAATTCATTTTGGCACAGGATGAGCCTTTCGAGTATCGAAAGACCAAACGTCCGCGGATTAAGAAATCTGACCCGAATGACCAATATATCCAACCAGGCTATTATGAATTTGAAAACAACCAACTGAATCAATACTATCTTGACCAGATTCGTTCCAGCAACTATTCGAGGTTCAAAACCTTGCAAGAAGCGGGAATTCCTTTGGAAGAATCAATCGATATCGTTTTCCAACAGATCAATATGATTACCAATGCAGTCTACGAAGACTATGTCAAATTCTCCTTCAAACCAGAAGATGAGAAAACGCTCGAAGACAAAATCAAAGTTCAGGAGAAAATCCTGGAAGTATACCGACAAATCGAAAAAATCAAACGTGAAGACATGCGTCAACTTTCCACAAGCAAGGCCATAGCTTTGCTCAATCTGAGGAATTATCAAGACGAGTACAAAAAACAGAAGATTCAGGATCAATTGGAAAAAGAACGCAAAGAAGAAGAGGAAAGACTCGCCGCTATTATAGAAGATAAGTCCAAAATCGATGACGAGGAAGAAAAGAAACGCTTGCTGCAAAGAGCGAAGAAGATTTTGGAAGACGCCGAAAAAGAACGCATGAGAAAACAGTCGGCCAAACCGTAATATATTACCTATCCTTAAAGAAATGAGGACTAGCACCAAATATTCCATTATTAAAAAAACGAGGTGAGAACATGGGAAAGAAACGTATGACCTTATCGCTTGTCGCTTTGATAAGTTCAGTGTTTTTGTTTGTTCTTGCCTCTTTTGCTTGGTTTGCAGTATCTGAAATCGTCGATATTGGATCAAATATCCTCAATGTCGTAGACCTTGATGTCGAGGCGACTTTGGAAGTATCTGACAATGAAGTGGATTATGTGAGCGCGGATTCAATCGTTTTCACAAATTCTACCCCCGGATCAATCAAATACTACCGGTTGACGATAACAAATGTTGGCAACATCGATTGCTACACAAAGGTATCAATGGATGGTTTTGTGGATGGACCTACTGACATAACAGTAACATATGATGACAGTAAGACCCTTAGCGATGTAATCATTCTTAATTCTTCCTATAATGTCAACTCTGGTTCGGAAGTCTATGAGATTGAGGGCGAAACCATGACAGACTCACTTACCGGGACGTTAATCTTCTTAGCTACAAGTATCTATCTCGATGTAGATGATGTGGCAATCCTTAAATTTTCTTTTTTGATTTCTGGATCTGACACTGATAACTACTATCAAAATCTTGATCTTTCGATTGGCCGACTTTTGGTCCAATCGGCGACTCCTTAGGGAGGTGGCCATATGAAAAATAGAATCCGGATCATTAGCATCAGCGCATTATTCCTGATCATGATTTCATTGGCAATGATCGGTATTACTTATGGCTGGTTCGCTCACGGAATCGTGTTCACCACAAACCATATCAATGTCGGGGATCTTCGTTATGCCTTGTCAGGGGGGGATTTTATTGAGGATGACACTATAATCGTGCCCGGAGATAATTTGGTTGACGAAGCATTTGTCATCAACAACCTTTCTCCGATTACCTCGCAACTTAGAGTCAAAATCACTTATACTAGGGTTACTGTCATTGGGGAGGTTATCACTCCAGAACCAGATTATGCATTTAAAAACGATGCAGACGACCATTTGGTGGTAACATTCACATCGACCTTTATTTTCAGAGACGGAGAAGATACTCCAGAAAATGAATATGATGATAACTGTTGGTATTATAATTTTGAAAGCAATGAAATTATAGCTGCGGCTTCAGGAAACATCAACTTATTCTCTGAAATCTATTACGACGGTAACAAAGCATCGATCGAATACAATGGCCAAAGCCTTACCGTAACCATATCTGTAGAAGTCAAACAGGCAGATAACGTAGCCTGGTCTGTACTTACATCTTTCGATTTTTCGACAGGGTAACCAGTAACATAATAGAATTTGAAGGAGGGAGCAAATGTGAAGAAAATCGGTTCGAAAATCTTGCAGATTCTCCCTTTTGTTTTTTTAGGACTCGCAATTTTATTTATCTTGCAAATAGTCATCTCGATCCGGAGTGAGAAAACTCCTTCAATCCTAGGTTATGGAATGTTCGTTGTCGAATCACCTTCCATGGAAGATGTAATCATGACCGGAGATTTGATCTTTATCGACACGACTGCAGATGAATTCGAAGTCCACGACATCATATCCTTTCACCGATCGGATAACGAGCTAATTATTATCACCCATGAGATCATCGCAATTGATGTTGTTAACGGTGAAAATAAATACACGACACAAGGTGTAAACAATAATTCTTCATTTGAATGGGAAATTGGGTTCGACGAGGATCTGATTATCGGCAAGTATGTCGGGAAGTCCGCTTTTCTCGGTGATATCTATAACCTTCTCTTTAAGGAAGCAAATAGCAAGAATTTCATCTACGCCATTGTCATCCTGGTGTTCATGATGATAGCAATCATGGAGGTCACAAACATCGTCAAGGAAGTATCGCTTCACAAACATGAAGTGCTGATGGAAGAAAAAAACAAGCTCGTTCAGATTGAACTCGAAAAACTGAAAGAAACAGAAAAAAACAAAGAAAACTAAGAGGAAACCCAAAGTTTTCTTTTTATGTTGGGAAAAAGGCATAATGCGATATAATATTCTTGGATGTGATGAAATGAATATCTTCGTGCTCGCCTCTGGTTCAGGAGGCAACGCAACATATGTGGAAATCGGACAAAAAAAACTGCTGATCGATGCCGGTTTGTCTTTAAGACAAATTGTTTCCCGGCTATCCATGGTGGGAAAAACATTATCGAATATCGATTATATTTTTCTGACACATGAACATGGGGATCATCTCTCGGGATTGATGACGATCCAGAAAAAACATAAATCAATGGTGTATTTGACAGAAGGCACATATAAAAATATGCCGACAAGGATAAGAGAAAATCTTGATCTAGAGCTTGTAAGGATTCTGACATACAACGAATCCTTGCTAATGGACGGGTTTTCCGTCAAGACATTCATGACCTATCATGATGCCTTGGAACCATGCGGATATCGTTTCACAGAAGGCGGGAACTCTTTGGTATACATGACAGATACCGGTTATTTCCCCCAGGCTGGGTTCGATCTGATCAGAAATGCCGACATATACATCATCGAGGCCAATCACTCACCAGACCTGTTGCTTGACAGCGACAGACCATGGTTGCTCAAAAAGCGCATTTTGGATGACCAGGGTCATCTCTCCAACGAAGATTCAGCTTTTCTAATCGCGAACGTCATGGGCGAAAAAACCAAGAAAATCGTCTTGGCCCATCTATCCGATGAATGCAACACTGAAACCGACGCCCTAAATACATACAAGGAAGTATTTCTTAAACAGGGAATCTCACCCAACGACTACGATCTGATTTGTGCAAAACAGGATTATCCGATCGAAGAAATCAAGATTTGATCAGGTTGTGAAAGCGTATTACCTCCGATTTTCAATTGATGTTTTAAGGGATTTGAAGTATAATATATAAGTGCTACGTTTAAAAGAAGATAATAATATTATGGGAGGTTGTTTTTTAATGACAACAAAGAAAAATTATGAATCAATGGATGGAAACCAAGCTGCTGCATACTGTGCCTACGCCTTTAGCGAAGTAGCCGGAATTTATCCGATCACTCCATCCTCACCGATGGCTGAACATGTGGACTTATGGGCTTCTCAAGGCAAGAAAAACTTATTCGGAATGCCTGTGAAAGTAGTGGAAATGCAATCCGAAGGCGGAGCTGCCGGAACTGTTCACGGCTCCTTGTCTGTTGGTGCACTCACATCGACTTTCACCGCTTCTCAAGGCTTGCTGCTTAAGATACCCAACATGTATAAAATTGCCGGCGAACTGTTGCCTGGGGTAATCCATGTCGCCGCAAGAAGCCTTGCAGCGCAATCATTATCGATTTTTGGTGACCATTCAGATGTCATGGCCGCCCGTCAAACGGGATTTGCCATCTTGGCATCGGGTTCGGTTCAGGAAACTATGGATTTAGCCGGAATCGCCCATTTGGCCGCAATCAAAACCAGCATTCCGTTCATGCATTTCTTTGACGGTTTTCGCACCAGCCATGAAGTGAATAAAATCGAAATCATGGACTATGCCGTCTTTGACAAACTGCTCGACAGGGAAGCGATCAAAGCTTTTCGCAAACGCGCTTTGAATTCATCCAATCCCTTTACCAAAGGCACCGCGCAAAATGACGATGTCTATTTCCAAGCCAAGGAAGTACAGGAAAAATATTATCTGCCTATCGCTGATGTCGTCGAAGGTTACATGGACGAAATCACCAAAGTCACAGGCAGGGAATATAAACCTTTCTCATATTACGGACACAAAAATGCGACCGACATCATAATCGCCATAGGCTCAGTTACCGAGGCCATCAGGGAAGTTGTCGATTACAAAACTTCCCAAGGTGAATTAGTCGGAATGATCGCAGTTCATCTTTACCGTCCTTTCTCGACCAAACATTTCTTCAATGTCATGCCAAAAACTGTCAAAAGAATCGCTGTTTTAGACAGAACCAAAGAACCCGGATCTGCCGGCGAACCTTTGTATCTTGATGTAAAGAGTGTTTTCTATGGCAAGGATAATGCCCCGAAAATCGTGGGCGGCCGTTACGGACTTTCCAGCAAAGACACGACTCCGCAACAGATTTTTGCAGTCTATAAGAACCTTGAAGGCGAATTGAAAGACAGTTTCACAATCGGTATCGTCGACGACGTGTTGGGCTCTAGCCTGCCAGTCGAAGAAACTCCCGATGTGGCCGATCCCAACACCACCGAACTTTTGTTCTTTGGCCTTGGCTCGGATGGAACCGTCGGAGCCGTCAAGAACATTTCCAAAATCATCGGCGACTACACCGATTTGTACGGACAGGCCTACGCTTCCTATGATTCCAAAAAATCAGGCGGCGTTACCAGAATGCATCTCCGTTTCGGCAAGAATCCGATCCGTTCGACCTATCTTGTGAATGAACCTCATTTCGTTTCCTGTTCCCAGGAAAGTTATGTGCACCGTTTCGATTTGGTCAGGGGCATCAGAAAAGGTGGCATCTTCTTGTTGTCAACAACTCACTCGGCAGAAGAAATCGAAAGCTATTTACCAAATGATGTCAAAAAGATTTTGGCAAAGAAACGTGCCAAATTATATATCATCGACTCCTACAAGCTTGCCAAGGAAATCGGCGATGTGAGAATGGTTTCGACCATCATGCAATCAGCCTTCTTCAAACTGAACGAACAGATCATGCCTTATGCCAAAGCGCAAAAGGCGATGAAATCATTCGCCGAGAAAACCTTCTCGAGAAAAGGCGATGAAATCGTCAAGATGAACTTCGAAGCAGTCGACAGGGGCGCAGCCGGATTAATCGAAATTCCAGTCAAACCAGAGTGGCTTGACCTAGTAGTCAAAAAAGCAGTCGATACAAACCGTCCGGATTTTGTGAAAAATATTGCGGATGTTGTCAATTCGATCAAAGGCTACGACCTGCCGACTTCAGCTTTCATCGGTTATGAAGACGGCATGATCCCATGTGGCACAGCCGCCTATGAAAAACGTGGCGTCGCCGAAGAAGTATCCACTTGGATCCAGGAAAACTGCATCCAGTGTAACCAATGCGCCTATGCTTGTCCGCATGCTTGTATCCGTCCGATCCTCGCAACCGAGGAAGAAGCTGGTAAAGCTCCTAAAGGCACAACTTGGCTAAAACCGCTTGGCAGAGGTCTTGAAGGCATGAAATACAGAATTCAGGTTTCGATCCTTGATTGTACGGGTTGCGCAGTTTGCGTCAACACTTGCCCCGCCAAGGACAAAGCCTTGAAACTTACTCCGATTACCGAACAGATAGAAGAGAAACAACACATTCGTGCCGATTATCTTTATAACGAAGTCACGCCAAAGGCAAACATCCTTGGCAAGACAACCTACAAGAACGTGCAATTCGAGAGACCTTTGTTCGAATTCTCTGGCGCTTGTGCAGGCTGTGGAGAAACACCTTACATCAAATTTGCGACCCAGTTATTCGGTGAAAGAATGGTTATTGCCAATGCAACCGGTTGTTCCTCGATTTATGGCGGTTCCTTCCCGGCTTCACCATATACAAAGAACGCTGAAGGCAGAGGACCTGCCTGGGCGAACTCATTGTTCGAAGACAACGCCGAATTCGGTTTTGGCATGGCAATTGCACAAAACACTGTCCGTGACCGCATCCAACACATGATTGCGGAAAGAAACGGCGAACTGAAAAACGATAATCTGAAAGCTTTGCTTCAGGAATGGATAGAAAATCGTGAAGAAGGAGATAAGTCCCTGTCACTTTCCAGAGAAATCATTCCTTTGCTGGAAAAAGATGCTTCAAAACTTGCGAAAGACATCTTTGAAATCAAGGAATATCTCGTCAAACAATCCAACTGGATCATCGGTGGAGACGGCTGGGCATATGATATCGGCTATGGTGGATTGGATCATGTGATCGCCAACAATGAAGATGTCAATATTCTAGTTTTGGACACCGAAGTATACTCGAATACCGGCGGACAATCATCAAAATCCGCAAGAACAGGTTCAATCGCCAAATTTACTGCTGCCGGAAAACCAAACAAAAAGAAGGACCTGGCATCGCTTGCCATGACTTACGAACATGTCTATGTAGCTACGATCAGTCACGGAGCCAGCGCCACGCAACTATTGAAGGCTATGAAAGAAGCTGAATCTTATCATGGACCATCCATCATCATTGCCTACTCGCCATGTATCGCCCACGGTATCAACGGTGGACTTTCCCATTCGCACCAACAAGCCAAACTGGCAACTGAATGCGGATATTGGCCAACCTTCCGTTTCGACCCGCGGTTGATTCCCCTAGGCAAGAACCCTTTCCAACTTGATTCGAAAGAGCCAGACTGGACGAAATATCATGATTTCCTCATGAGCGAAAACCGTTACCAACAACTTGTATCGGCCAATCCTGATGAAGCAGATAGATTACTTGATGCAAACCTGAAAGATGCAAAACGTCGTTACCAGATGTACAAACGCTACCTGGCAATGGATTACTCGGAAGTTATTTAAATTCCAAATAATCAAGATGGTGCCTACAAGGTGCCATCTTTTTTCTGGACATCACAAAAAACGCATGAAAGATTGCTATAATTGCAGGCGACAAATGCAAAAAAATGTAATGATTTACGGCAATTTGTTATATAATATAAGAAAGTGCATTTTTGAGAAGGAGAAAAGACACATGCGACTACAAACAATGAAAAAAACGCTGCTTGTCATACTTGGTGTTCTGACCGGGTTTTCTGCAGCTGCCTGTCAGGGCAAAACTACGACAACAGCAGACATAATCATCGAGACCGATGCCACGATTCCTGCCCTTTCGAATCCCGATGACATCTTTTACGATGGCGAAACTTATCAGATCACATATCTTGAATTATACGAAGAAATGAAGTCCAATGAAGGACTTGTCCAACTCTTGGACATGGTCGACAGAGATCTTTTAGCAACTTATTATGATCAAGTGACTGAAACAGAAATTATCAATAAAATCAATTATTTGAAGTATGGTACAGAAGACGAGGCTGAAATTGCATTATTTACGGCTGACGAACTTGCCGACATGGAAAATACATATGATGAAACCATGACACTAGCCGGTTATAATGGCGACGAGGAAAGTTATGTCAAACTGGTAGTCGCCAAAGAAAATTATGCGCTTGAAGCATTGACTTTGACCGCAAATGCTGAAGAAACATGGTTTGTCGGACCTGCGGCTGTTGCATCATATTATCAGGAACGATACTATGAAGATATCTCTACCATCAAAATCCGCTTTATGAGCGAAACCGAAGCCAAAGATGTAATGAAATCATTGAATTTGGTTGGCAGACTTGGTAATTTGTACCTTTACACGGGAACAAAACCGATTGGTGATGTTCCGAGTTCAGGATTCAACGAAACCAACACGGTCTTGTTGGAAGGCGAAGAACTGCTTACAGCCTATATCCAAATGTATAATATCGTCTATAGCTGCTATCGCAGTGCCATAGCTGAAGATGCTACTTTTGAAGAACTGTTGGCAAATGATGACTTGAAAGTCAATTATATCGAACAAAGAACTTACAACCCAGCCTTGAACACTTTCGTTTACAGGACTTTGGGTGCCATGGATGCTTTCCTAGAAGATGACACAACCCCAACTTTCTACACTTATGTTCCGGTAAAATTCTATTCCGGTTCCGATACAGCTTATTATATGATCCTGAATCTTCAAAATAATGCAAATGTCGATTTGACAGCTTTTGATGGTGATGCACCCCAATTGAAATCACTGATTGGCGAAGATCTTTACGATGAGATTTTTCAGATACTTGTCGATGAAAATTATGCTAAATCAGGATTTATCAGTCAAAGAATCACTGATTTGAGAAGAGCACACAATTTTGTCATCCTGGATTACTACCTGGGTATAGACTACCAAGCCGTTGACACTGAATTCGAACTTGATTTGGATGGCCATGATACATTGGTCGCACAATATGATGATACCGATATCAGCGCCGATGACTTGTTCTATTACGCTATGAACCGCAACGCCTCGTTGTATTTGGTTTACGCGGCTCAGTTGAAAGTGCTGATGGACCAATATTTCGCTGAAGTCTATTGCGATGCCGACCAGGCATGCACACTGGATATTGCAAGCAACACTTCCGATAAAATGAAAAGTCACCGCACAGCCCTGACCGAGATGAAAACCAGTTTTGAAGAAAGTTATTACAGTTATTACTACACATTTGAAGAATACATCTATCTTGCTTACGGAGCCACATCCGAAGACGAGATGTTACAGAGGTATTATGTTGAATCCACATTGCAACCATATCTGGTGTATGCAATACTTCAAGCAAATAACTGGGAAATACTAAATGATTTTTTATCAACGCAAATTGATGAATACTATGACAATTACTTCTGTTTGAATGTCCGTCATCTTTTGATATTTATTGACCGCAATCAAGACGGTTCCCCAGATGATTATGACGAGTTCAAGGCAAATCTCGAGGATGAAGTGGCATACTCTACAATGCTTTCTGGATTCCAAAGTGCAATCTATACTTACCTTGATGATTACGAAAACACGTTCTCTGATTTGTTGCTAACCTATACCAAAGCGAAACATAATGATCCGATTTGGGGACAATACAAAAATTATGGATTCTACTTGATGTCCGAAGAATTGTCTTCAAGCGCTTCTTTAACGTATCTTTCTTCCAAAGATACATATGATCCTCAGTTTGTCGTCGGTTTGGAAGATGCATACCAGATGTATATTCTTCCTGAAAATCTAAATAAGACTTCAATGCTATATGGTACTGCTGTCGACACGGCATTTGGGTCACACATTCTCTTGGTTTCCAAAGGCGATAAATTCACAAAACCTTCAGCCAAATTCACGATGACTTATGATGATGAGCATAATCCAAAATTCATTGTTGGCACCGATAATGCAAATAACAATTTGTCACTGGAACAATTAAAAATATATTCCGAGTACCGTTTCATTGAAATGGTTTATGGCACCAACAAGGATATCCTCGATGGATTCGGTGTGGTTTTACCAACTATTCCGACGAGCGTAAAAACGGCCATCAATGCTTTTTTCAAAGACATCCATGATTCGCTCTATGTGATTGGAACGATCAACGTCGTTGTTGCCGATGATCTTGCCTTAGGTGACTTTTTGCCTGTTCAAGATGATAATTTTACATTCACTAGTTCAGACATTTTAGCTACTGTCGAAATCATCGGACAAATCTATTACAACCAAGTATTCACAATTTCCTAGATAGAACGCCATTATATAGCTTCTCAAAGGAAGCGGGGGATAAAATGACGCTTGTTGAAGAACAGAAGATAATCACCAAAACATCCATTTGGACTTTGTTCCTGAATGGGTTTTTGGCAGTAATCAAAATCATTGCCGGAGTCGTCGGGCATTCACCCGCGATGATTTCTGACAGTGTTAACTCTTTAAGCGATGTTTTGACTAATCTGAGTGTCATGATTTTCGGAAGATTCTCGCGCAAGGAAAAAGATGCATCGCATCCTTACGGTCACGAGAAATTTGACAGTATGGTTTCTGTCTTTGTCGGAGTATTTATCATTATCACCGCGTTCGAAATTGGCAAAGGTGCAGTCACGATGCTTTATGATTATTTCGTTAATGGAGTTCAAATCGTTGAACCTGGTATAATCGCACTCATTGTCGCAATTTCAACTATCATCATCAAAGAAGTGATGTATCGCCTGACTAAGATCGGAGCCAAAAAAGCGAGTTCTCAAGCCTTGAAAGCTATTGCCATGGACAACAGAAGCGATGAGCTTGCAAGTCTTGGTGCCGTTATCGGAATCGGTGGCGCAATCTTGGGCTTCGTTTATATGGAACCCATTGCGTCGCTTGTCATTTGTTTGTTTATTGCCAGAGTCGGGTTAAAAATCATCAAAGATGGTTTTGAACAGGTAGTCGACCAAGCCGCATGCGAAGAAACGCTTGATCTAATCAAAGCGGTTGTTGCGGAAAACAAAAATATTTTACGTATCGATGACTTGAAAACCAGAATGTTCGGAATGAAACTCTATGTCGATATCGAAATTGCAGTCCAGGCTTCTCTGTCATTATCGGACGCTCACAAAATAAGCCATCAGTTGCATGATGAAATCGAGAAGAGATTACCGAACGTAAAACACTGCATGGTGCATGTAAATCCGTTTACTGAAAGCAAGGGGGCTTAACAAAGCTCCTTTTTCTTTTTTCTAGTATTGAAATATGAAATGTAATCTGCTATAATATCTACTTACATAGTAAAGCGCTTTCTTTTTTGGCGGTTTCGGACGGAAAAGGTGATATATATGAATTTATCTGTTTTTGTTAATTTCCTAGACAGCGGTCCGGGAATTTTGGAAATGATTTTGAGAATGGGACTTACAGCATTCTTTGTCGGAGTGATCGGGATGGAACGGCAAATGCGTCACAAAATTGCCGGAGTCACGACCCATCTGATGGTAGCTTTCGGAGCCTGCGGTATTGCTATTTTGCAGGATTCTCTTTATAAGGAAGCTTTGGCAATGGCTGTTGAATATGCAAGTTATGGTGTTACGGTCAATCTGGAAAGACAAAGAGTGATCGCCCAAGTCGTGACCGGTGTCGGTTTTCTCGGTGCAGGGACAATTCTTAAAACCTCAAACGGCATCTATGGTTTGACCACGGCTGCTACACTGTTTCTGGCAGCGATGATCGGACTGTGTTTTGGTATGGGAGGCTATCTCTTAGGAATCATTCTGAGCCTTGTTTCATTTCTGTTTTTGACGGGCTTCAGAAAACTGTTGGAGTTTTCTTCAATCAAGCACACAAAAAGCCCGGATATTTTGGGCTCCGAAGTTATAGAAAAATAGGAAAGCCCGATCGGGCTTTCTTTTTCTTTCATAATTATTCATTCATTATTTTTGCATATTGTCGCCAAATAATGTAAAATAGGTTATGTCAGCTTGGAGGTAATGGAATGGCTAAACTGGAAATCAGAAATTTGATTGTAAGCGTCGAAGGAAAGACAATTTTAAACGGAATTTCGCTCACGGTCAACGGTGGAGAAACACATGCAATCATGGGTCCGAACGGAACCGGAAAATCCACCTTGGCAGCAATTGTGATGGGACATCCGAAATATCATATCGAGTCGGGAGACATTTTACTTGATGGCGAGAGTATCATCAATATGCCAATCGATGAAAGAAGCCGCAAAGGCTTGTTTTTGGCGATGCAAAACCCAGTTGAAGTTCCCGGTGTCACGAATTTCGATTTTGTCAAAACCGCTGTCGCGGCAAGACTAAATAAAGACGAGCATCTACGAGTCGGCAAATTCATCTTCCAATTCGAGGATGCTGCCACAGCTTTGAAAATGGGCTCGGGACTGTCACACAGATTCCTGAATCAGGGTTTCTCAGGCGGAGAGAAAAAACGAAACGAGATTTTGCAGATGTCACTTTTAAAACCGAAGATCGCCTTTTTGGATGAAATCGATTCGGGGCTTGATGTTGATGCCCTGAAACTTGTCGGCGAAAACGTTACTAAGATGAAATCGAAAGATCTGGGACTTGTGCTCATAACGCATTACCAAAGACTCCTTGATTATATTGAAGCGGACGTTGTCCATATCATGATTAGGGGAAACATTGTGAAAAGCGGTGGCAAAGAACTAATCACTAAAATTGACAATGAAGGCTATGATTGGCTGAAAACCGAACTAGGAATTGATGAGTTCGAGGATAAACGAGCCCCGTATTCCTTGGGATCATGCGCTGCCAATCTCAAAATAGGAGCTATAAAATAATGGTTTTGCCAGGATATCTGACCTCGCTAGACCAGGCGATAGTGTTCAGCGATATGGCCATTACTAATCAATCTCACGCAAGCCTTTCCAATAACTTGATCGGTTTTTCCGGTTTAGAATTAGATCGGGTAAATGTAATTATAGCCAATGGTTTGCCATTGTCGAAAATCGGCTTCAGATTTGATTCAAATAGTTTTGCAAAACTCCATGTGATTATCTTTGGTTCGAAAAACCAGGAATTTGAACTTGATTTTGTGATGCAAGAATTTTCCGCAGCTGAAGTGTTGATTTCTATTTTTGGCACGAGGAATCATCACTTGAAAATAATCAAGAATCAAACGCTTGGCAAAGGCGCGAAACTTGATATTAATATCGGCATCATCCATTCGGGAGCATTAGCGATGACAGACACTTTTTCGCTCATGGATGAATTTGCTTCAATCAGTCAAAACTTGCTAAACATTGCTTCCGGCAAAGACTTGGTTAATGTATGCCAACAAGTCTTTCACCTTCACCCGCATACTTTTTCCAATTTGGATAACAAATTGATCGCTTCAGACATTTCCGAAATCAATTTTGATGTTTCCGGAAAGATTGAAAAAGGCAACTATGGATCCGATTGCACGCAAAACAACAGAGGCTTGTTGCTAGGGGAAAGAAGCATCATCCAGGTCGAACCGAAACTCTTGATCGACGAATTTGATGTTTTTGCAAAACACGGAGCTGCCATCGGTCGAATCAATGATGACGAGTTGTTTTATCTATTAAGCAGAGGCTTGACCGAACAAAATGCAAAAAAATTGATTGTTTCCGGATACACTTTGCCTTATTTGACAGCGATTGGCGATTCGCACCTGAAAGATATTCTGAGGCGAAAAGTCGCAAGAAAAATCGAAGGAGCCTCCAACTATGAAAAATAATTGGCGTCAAGATTTCCCCCAAATAAATTCCGACTCTACTTATTTGGACACCGCGGCGATGAGTTATAAACCACAATCTGTAATCGATGAAATCAATCGCTACTATCATGATCTTTCCGTGAACGTTCATCGCGGAATGTATCAGGAAGGTATGGACGCTTCCAAATTGTATGAAGAAGCAAGGACGAAAATCGCGGCTTTTATCAATGCCGACTTCGAAGAGACGATTTTTACAAGGGGGACAACCGCTTCGTTAAATCTGGTCGCATCCGCATATGGGCTAGAGATGATTTGTTCTGGTGATGAAATCATCACTTCCGAACTCGAACATCATTCTTCTTTTCTTCCCTGGCAGATGGTGGCCAAGAAAAAGCAAGCGGTATTGAAGTTTGTCCCGCTTTCAATCGAAGGCAGAATCACGGTCGAAAACTTTAAAAAAACCATCACTGCAAGAACCAAAGTCGTGGCTTTGACATATGTCTCCAACGTCATGGGATACATTACTCCGATCAAGGAAATAATCGCAATTGCCCATGAATATGGGGCCGTTGTCGTCTTGGACGCCGCCCAGGCTGTCCAACATATGGATATTGATGTAAAAGCTCTAGACGTCGATTTTCTAGCGTTTTCCGGCCATAAAATGCTTGGCCCGACCGGGATTGGAATCCTTTACGGGAAAAAAGCGCTTCTTGATAAGATGGAGCCAGTCGAATTCGGCGGTGACATGAATGAAGAAGTTTCAAAAGACTTCTCAACATGGAAAGAAACGCCTTACAAATTTGAAGCTGGCACCATGCCTGTTGCCAGTGCTATCGGCATGACAAAAGCGATTGAATACTTGCAAAACATCGGACTGGCAAATATTGATTCCATGATCAGGCAGTTGTACAAATACACCTATGCGCAGCTGAAGAAGATTCCGGGAATCACAATCTATAATCCGGATTCCGATACTGGCATCATCGCTTTCAATCTTGATAACGTACCTTCACATGACGCAATTTCATATTTCGCTGACAAGAGAATATGTGTAAGGGCAGGACAGCATTGTGCCATGCTCGTGACAAAATGGCTTGGGATTACTTCCTGTCTTCGGGCATCGTTTTATCTTTATAACACCTATGAAGAAGCGGACAAGCTGATTCAGACAACGAAGAATGCGGTCCAGTTTTTCCGCGAGATGGGATTTTGAGGTGATGATGAATGGCACAATTGGAGAATTTATATAGAGAAATAATCATGGAGCATTACAAGAACCCCCGCAACAAGGGCCTTGTAAGAGTCGAAGGCTACAAGGAATTTCATATCAAGAACCCCAGTTGCGGTGATGACATCACTATCGAATCTCTGGTTGAAGACGGCGTTGTTAAAGCTTGTCATCATCAGGGCAGCGGTTGTTCGATCTGTTGCGCATCTGCTTCCGTCTTGTCAGAAATAATGACCGGTAAAAAAGTGACTGAGGCAAAAAATATCGCCGACAATTATTTGCAAATGGTAAGAAACGAGCCTTATGATAATACAGTAGATTTGGAAGAGGCGGAAGTGTTTGCCGGAGTGAGACTATTTCCCGCCCGGATCAAGTGCGCTTCGATTTCCTGGCAGGCATTTTTGGAAACCATCAAACAGAACGGGTGATACATGTGGCTCAAGACCAAAAAGGGAAAAAGGCACAAAATATTGTGCAAGATTACAAATACGGATTCTCGACCGATTCCAAATCGGTTTTTCAGACTGAAAAAGGTTTGTCAAAAGCAATAATCAGACAAATATCAGCCTATAAGGGCGAACCGGAATGGATGACTTCAAACCGGCTTGCGGCCTACGATGCTTTTCTCAAAAAGAAAAATCCCACCTGGGGACCTGATCTTTCAAAGATCGATTTCGATGACATAATCTACTATATCAAATCCTCGGCCAAAGTTGAAGGCAACTGGGAAGATGTTCCCAAAGAAATCAAAGACACGTTCGTTAAACTTGGCATTCCCGAAGCGGAACAGAAATACTTGGCTGGAGTTACCTCTCAGTTTGAATCGGAAGCGGTATATCACAGCACGATTCAGGAATTGGATGACTTGGGCGTAATCTTTCTTGATACTGATTCGGCCCTAAAAAAATATCCCGAGCTTTTCCGGGAGTATTTTGGCAAAGCCGTCAGTTATAATGACAATAAATATGCCGCTTTGAATACGGCTGTCTGGAGCGGAGGATCCTTCATCTATGTTCCTAAAGGCGTCATCGTGGAAAAACCCCTGCAATCCTATTTTCGAATCAATACTGAAAAAATGGGGCAATTTGAAAGGACTTTGATCATAGTCGAGGAAGCAGCCTCTTTGCATTACGTCGAAGGTTGCACCGCGCCAATCTATTCAAGCGACTCCTTGCATGTGGCAATTGTCGAAATTTTCATCAAAGACCATGGTAAATGCCGCTACTCAACTGTGCAGAACTGGTCCAACAACATCATCAATCTGGTTACAAAAAGAGCTATCGTGGACAGCTATGCCCACATGGAATGGATTGATGGCAATATCGGTTCCAGACTCAATATGAAATATCCAGGTTGCGTCCTCCGAGGTGACTATGCCAAAGGCACGACCATCTCGATTGCTTTCGCAGCCAAAGGCCAGCATCAGGATACCGGAGCGAAAATGATCCATCTGGGAAAAAACACCTCAAGTTCCATCATTTCCAAGTCGATCGCTACTCGAGGCGGGAAAGTCAATTATCGGGGACTAGTCATGCAGGGGCCCAAGGCAATTGGAGCCAAAAGCAAAGTCGAATGCGATACAATCCTTGTCGATAGAGAATCCAGTTCCGATACAATGCCAACAAATATCGTCAAGAATTTCCGGGGTCAGATTGAACACGAGGCAACTGTTTCCAAAGTCAGTGAAGAACAATTGTTCTATCTGATGTCAAGAGGACTGACGGAACAAGAAGCCACTGAGATGATAGTCATGGGATTCATTGAACCGTTTTCCAGAGAACTGCCGATGGAATATGCGGTCGAATTAAACCAGTTGATCAAACTGGAGATGACCGGATCGATCGGATAACGAAACTTGTCTTATCATTTCTCATGAACACTTTTCTATCAATATAAATAAAACACCTTCATAATCAGAAGGTGCTTTCTAATTCGCGATTCTATTCTCCATTGGGCTCAGGCGGAGAACTCTTATTTTTATGCCAGTTATGATGGCGGAGAGGGATAAAGCGGTTCCATTTTCCCCCATCATCTTTTGCCTTGAAAAAAGCATTAAATACAGGTACTAGAACTGCCGCTACAAACCCGGCTGCAAAACCATTGTTGTAAAGATCGAAACCGCCTTGGAATTCCAATGCCATTGGTGCTATCAGTAAGTGGATGAAACCCGCCATGATTCCGGGAATGATTCCGAATTGACCCGCAATCGGAGCCAGACCGGTCACAAACAGCACTGACAAAGTCGGACCGATCGTCCATTCCAAAGGCGTAAGTTCAATTGCAAGAATCGCACCGACGATAACCGGAATTGAATTCAAGGGATGTTTGCCGAAAGCCGAAAAACCGAGAACGGTCAGAATTGCACCCATGACCGGACCGTTGATCATGATTCCTGTCGAGACGATGAGCACCACACAAAGAAGGCCCATAATGCCAATATTGAAAAGCGTCGCATCTTTCCCACACTCGCCGGCAAAATCAGTCAAAAGTCTGCCTGATTTTTGCATGATTTTCTTGAATCCTTTCAGGACTCCTGGATTATCCAGAAAAGCAAAGATGATAAAAAACACGGAGATGACAATTATCGAAATCAAGAGACCGATATGATAATCATTGTTCATTTCGGTGCTACGAATAATGTCGACTCCAAAGGTGCTAAGTATCCCTGACAGCAACATCGAAATCACGCCCATGGAAAAACCGGTGTTGTACAGGTTGTATCCCTGATGAAATTTCATGGCGAATACATTGAATGCCGGCAAAATGAAGCCCACGACAATACCAGTAAAAACGCCGAGCAAGATTCCATAGGCCAAGGGTAGATTGGTTCCAAAAATCATAAAACTGGTGATGGGTGAAATTCCTGATGACAAAAGAAAGACCAAAACATGGTCTCTGCATTTTGTTTTTGTGGCTTTTGCGTATAGAAAAATTCCAAAATACATCGGAAGAGCATTATAAAGATTCTTTCCGAAGAAAGCAAAACCGGCAATCGTCAACAGACAGGCGAAGATCGCTCCGTTAATCTCAACTTTGAGAACCTTCAAAATCAGAATATTAAGACCGGTGGTTGTGCCTACATTGAATAGTGTCGCTCCCAAGCCTCCGATAAGCAAAAAATCAGATAGAAGCACCGAAGAACTACTGAGAATCCTTCTGTACCCCGCCAACATCACGTCAAGCGGATCAATCGTAAAAGCAAGAACGAAAATAACAATGAAAACAAGAATAACGATGTGTTTCTGTGTAAATTTGAAGATGGGTTTGGTCATGGTTTATGTCCTCCCGGAATGTCATGTGATATTGAGGAAAGGTATAAAGAATGGCTAAGCTATACATCTGTTGTTTTTTTGATTGATATGTTTAGATTATACTATAGGATATAAGTAAGGTAAATAGACCAAGGAAATATAATAAAAACAGGATATCAACCTCTTGAGAGAAAACATGAATCCAACTCCAATTGTTTACAAAGACAAAGTAAGATACTGATTTTACATGGCTAATATCCGAAGCTTAAGGATGGTTATGTGCAAGCGCTATACCGACCAAATCCGGTGTTATTTTCTGAAAATCTATTTTCATATCCCTTTTCATGTGATAAAATAAATAAAAAGGTGGTGATGTGTCATGAAACTAGTGATGGCGATTGTATCTAACGAAGATGCCAGCAAAGTCATCAAAACGTTGATCAAAGAAAATTTCTTTGTCACCAAACTTGCGACAACCGGTGGATTTTTGATGAGTGGAAACACGACAATGATTATCGGTGTTCAGGATGAACTTTTAGACAAGTGCGTCCAAGTCATCAGTGAGACATCCCGGAGAAGAACAAAACTTGTGCCAAATGCCATTTCGAGTGAATTTGGTATTTTCTCATCGACCCCTGTCGAAGTTCAGGTTGGTGGCGCGACGATTTTCGTGCTTGATGTCGACAAATTCATCAAAGCTTAACTAAAGAATTTTTGCATGAAAGATTCAATGATTGAATTCATTGGATCTTTTTTTAATACAAGCGTCTTTCTATTGATTGTATTTTTTGGTATAATACTTAATGTTAAACTAGCTAGTATGCCCTATTTAAAGAGTTTATTGAATATACAAAAGAGACAAAACGGTTGACTTAAGCAATACTATTATTGTTTTCGAAATCAAAAAAAGTAACCAAATTCTTCTTGGGGATACTATTTAGTTTTAGAAAAGGTATAAAGTTGTAAAGGAAGTGTTTCTTTGAACAAACGGACGATACATTTATTTTTTCGCGCATCCGATTTGGAAACCATGGTTTCTTTTTTGCGCGAATATGAAGGCATCGTTGTAACAGAAGTTTTGGATAGATCTGTAACACTGGTGGATTCAGATAAATTCGATCAAATTGACATCAACCATCTACGAGAACTGACACTTGTTGAATTTTACCAGGATTTCACAGCGTTCATTGAACCGAATTCGCCGAATTTTGATGCTTTACCGATCGTTGCAATTCTGCCAAAAATCAATCCAGGAGTATATACGATTGCTTCAATCATTCCCCAGATCGTTTTACAAAATCTTTATGAGGTACGTATTGCGCTTAGAAACTATTACTATAATCAGATCGGAACGGAAACAATCCAGACCGTCATCGGCTTTATCGAAGCTGATTTGAATGCTTCCAAAGCCGCAAAAAGCCTATTCATGCACCGGAACACCTTGAATTACAGGCTTGATCACTTTGTCATAACCACAGGAATCGACATCAGGACATTCATGGGGGCATATAGTTTTTATCTGCTTTACAGAGCGTGATTTGTGCAGTTTGCATATAGTTCGGAATCCGGATTTCTGGTAAAATATTAATCGAAGCAAATCTATCATATTGGGAGGAAATTATGGCTACATTATCATTTCGCAATTTGGACAAGGTTTATGATAACAATGTCCAAGCGGTTTTTGACTTTTCTTTGGAAGTAAAAGACAAGGAATTTATTGTTTTTGTCGGTCCTTCGGGATGCGGAAAATCAACTACTTTGAGAATGGTCGCAGGTTTGGAAGAAATTACGAAAGGCGAACTCTATATCGATGAGGTATTGGTGAATGACGTTGCGCCAAAAGACAGAAATATCGCGATGGTTTTCCAGTCCTATGCTCTTTACCCGCACATGTCGGTCTACGACAACATGGCATTTGGTCTGAAACTGAGAAAAATGCCAAAAGATCAAATCGAAACGCGTGTAAAAAGAGCGGCTGACATTCTTGGCTTACAAGGCTATCTTGACCGGAAACCGAAAGCGTTGTCTGGTGGACAAAGACAACGTGTCGCTTTGGGAAGAGCGATCGTTCGCGATGCCAAAGTATTCCTTATGGATGAACCATTATCGAATTTAGACGCCAAACTCAGAGTCGCGATGCGTGCTGAGCTAATCAAACTGCATAAACGTTTGGAGACAACGACGATTTATGTTACCCATGACCAAATCGAAGCCATGACGATGGCCACAAGAATCGTTGTCATGAAAGACGGTAGAATCCAACAAATCGGAGCTCCAAAGGAAATTTACGACAATCCAAACAATATGTTTGTCGGCGGCTTTATCGGTACTCCGGCCATGAACTTCCTGAACGGAGAAGTCAAATCAGACGGATTTTTCTATTCCGAACATCTGAAATTGAAAATTCCTGAACCAAAAATAAAAATACTTAAAAGCAAAGGATTCATTGATAAACAGATCGTATTGGGTGTTCGCCCGGAAGATCTTCATGATGAACTTGTTGCACTGGAAACCTATAAAGATTCGAAAGCAATAATGCTTGTCGATGTCGCCGAACTGCTTGGCGCCGAGACAAACATCCACATCACGATCGGCAGCACCAATATCATTGCCAAAGTCAGTGCCAGAAGTGATATTCATATCGGGGACACTTTGGAACTGGCCTTCAATATGAACAAATGCCATTTCTTTGATCCTGAAACGGAACTAAGAATTACCAAGGATTTCGCAAAACCAGAAGTTGTCGAAGAATAACCAAACCACCTCGAGGTGGTTTTTTTTCGCATATTTTTCAAAATCAGTCATCACTTTTTTATGATATAGTGAAATTGGTGATAATGTGATAGCCTATATATTCAAAACGAGTAACAATCAAATCGGTGTCTGTGAGAATCATGATATCTATTTTCTCGATTGCACCTTGAACTCACTGTTAAATAAGCTTGCCTGTCAAAATCTCTCAACTCTTTCAGGGAGAATCAAGGCCATCAAGAAAACGCTCGGATACAAATCGAAAGTTCCGATCTATATTGATGGATCATCTTTGTTTTTACCGCTGTCCGGGATCAGATCTGAATCAGCTTTTTTTATTAACTATCATGCGATTACATCTTTCAAAAAAATCGCTGATAATGAAATCATCATCGCCTTCAAAGGATTTCACGAAATGAGGCTTTTTGGAGACCAAAACTTCAAAAAGGCATTTATCAAGGCCAAAACCCTGCAAGAATACATGGAAAACAAAAATGAAGCCTGAGAAAATGTTTTCATACCGATTTACATCGCATTTTTAAGTGGAAATTTAGCCAAAGAAATAGTATAATAAACCGTGTTGTAAAAATCATCTATCCCGGAGGATCGAATATGAGTAAAAAAACTATCGAAGATTTGTCAGTTAAAGGGAAAAAAGTCCTTGTCAGAGTTGATTTCAATGTACCGATGCAAGACGGAGTCATCACCGATGATAATCGGATTGTACAAGCTTTGCCTACGATCGAATACCTGATCGAAGAAAATGCGAAAATCATTTTGTTCAGTCACCTGGGCAGAGTAAAAACAGTTGAAGACAAACTTACAACCTCCCTTGAGCCTGTCAGCAACAGATTATCTGAACTATTAGGGAAACAAGTGACCTTCATCAATGAAACCAGAGGGCCAAAACTCGAAGCTGCCATCAAGGCAATGCATGACGGCGAAGTCCTCATGTTTGAAAACACGAGGTTTGAAGATATCGAAGGCAACAAGGAATCAAAGAACAATCCGGAACTAGGGATGTACTGGGCCGGTCTTGGCGATGTGTTCGTCAACGACGCTTTTGGAACCGCGCACCGCGCGCATGCGTCAAATGTCGGAATTGCTTCTCATCTGGAAGCTGCAGCCGGATTCCTTATGGAAAAAGAATTGCGCTACATAGGCAATGCCGTCGATAATCCAGAAAGACCATTTATCGCCATCCTGGGCGGAGCAAAGGTTTCAGATAAAATCGGAGTCATCGAAAATTTGTTGCAAAAAGCCGACAAGATCTTGATCGGAGGCGGAATGGCCTATACTTTCATGAAAGCCTTGGGTTTTGCGATTGGAACATCGATCTGTGAATATGACAAAGTCGAACTTGCCAAAGAGCTGCTTAAACAAGCAAATGGGAAAATAATCCTTCCTGTCGACTTGGTTGTCGCTACTGAATTCAAAGAAGATGCAGAGTATCATGTCACAACATATAAACACATCCAAGCTAACGAAATGGGTTTGGATGTCGGACCGAAAACAATCGACCTTTTTGCCAAGGAACTCAAAGGCGCGAAAACCGTCGTTTGGAATGGACCGCTTGGAGTATTTGAATTTGAAAACTTCAGCAAAGGCACGAGAGCTATCTGTGAGATTCTTGCCAACCTGAAAGATTGTAAGACCATCATTGGCGGCGGCGATTCCGCAGCTGCGGCGATCCAAATGGGCTATGCAACCCGTTTCACCCACATTTCAACAGGCGGTGGAGCATCGCTTGAATATTTGGAAGGCAAACTGCTTCCCGGTGTCGAATCGTTATCTGACCAGGAACCTTGTGATTGCCATACCGAATGCGGGTGCCATTAGTTCATGGACTTCATTGGTCGGAAAATCAAGGAGTTGCGCCTGGAAAACGGCTTGACCCAAGAAGAGTTGGCCGACCGGTCTGAACTGACCAAGGGATTTATTTCCCAGGTTGAAAGGGATTTGACCAGTCCATCAATCTCTACGCTTCAGGACATGCTTGAAGCCTTGGGAACGAATCTGTCGGATTTTTTCAGCAATGGTGTCGAAGAACCAGTTGTTTTCAATGAATCACAGTTCTTCGAGAAAACAGACGAAACAAACCATATTAAAATCAGATGGATTGTGCCAAACGCTCAAAAATACGAAATGGAACCGATCCTTTTAGAACTTTCTCCCGGTGGCCTCGCCTATGACGACGAACCTCATGCCGGAGAAGAATTTGGCTATGTTTTGAAAGGCGAAGTTTCGCTTAAACTCGGAAAAAGAAAATTCAAGGTCGAAAAAGGACAGACGTTTTACTATACATCAAACAAAGTTCACTCTTTGGAAAATGTTACACATGCAAACGCTGTCGTACTGTGGGTCAGTACGCCACCGATGTTTTAATCAAGTTTGATAGAAGGAGAAAACATGGAAAAAACAATTTTAATCAAGAGTACTGCAGGACTACATGCACAACTAGCAGCGAAAATCGTTCAGACTGCCAGCAAATATGAGGTTGATATCAAACTTGTATACGAACATGTGACCATTGATGCTAAATCAATCCTTGGTCTGATGAGTCTAGCCGTTCCACAAGGTAAAAATGTCAAATTAGTTGCTACCGGCGAAAGCGCCGAAACAGCTATCCAAGATATAGAAAAGATTTTAGGGTAGGTAATCGATTATGAGAAAGCCCATTATTGCCGGAAATTGGAAGATGTTCAAAACCCGTGACGAAGCGCTGTTTTTCATCTTGAAGGTCTCCACGGAAATGCCGGATGTCGATTTGGTCGATACCGTTATTTGTGCTCAGGCTCCGCTTATGAGATGCCTTGTCAAAAGACAGGGCGACAATTTGAGAATCGGGGCGCAGAATTTGTATTTTGAAGATGAAGGTGCATATACCGGAGAAGTGTCCGGCAGCCTGCTTCAGAGTTACAATGTGGAATATGTCATCATCGGTCACAGTGAACGAAGAAACTATTTTGATGAAACGGACGAAGCAGTAAATAAGAAAGTCAAAGCTGCTTTAAGAAATGAGCTGACACCGATTGTCTGTGTTGGCGAACATCTGGAAGAAAGAGAAAACGACCTGACAAATCAAGTTCTAAACAATCAACTCAAAAAAGCGTTTGTCGGCGTCAGTGCCAAAGACATGCTGAAAGTTGTTATTGCCTATGAGCCGATCTGGGCGATTGGTACCGGTAAGACGGCTACTAGCGAGATGGCAGACGAATCCTGCGGATATGTTCGCAGAGTCATCAAAGAGATGTTCGGGATCGCCGTCAGCGATATGATCAGAATCCAGTATGGCGGATCTGCCAAACCGGAAAACATCTATGAATTGCTAAGAATGCCCAATATTGACGGAGCTTTGATTGGCGGTGCATCTCTTGACCCTGACAATTTCATCTACATGGCTAACGCCGCTAAAAGCAAATTAAAGAAAATTTGAACCGGAAATCCGGTTCTTTTTTTTATTTTGCCTTTAAATACTTAGAGCTTTGTGATATCATGATTTAACGATTACACAGTATGGAGGATAATTTATGAAAAAAGTTTTGAGTTTATTAGTTTTGTTTCTGTTTGGAACGCTGTTATTTGGATGTGATAGATCGCTTGCGACAACGATTTATGCTACCACCAATGCTACTACTACTTTGCCCCCCACAACAGTTACTACAGTGCCGCCTACAGTTACTACCAATACAGTGTCTTTTGTCAATTTTTCTGAAGAGTTTACACAAGACGAGCCGATTGAAGAACTGACATTTTACTACTATTCCTACAAACTTGGGATTCCCTATGTCGATATCACGGAATATGTGACAATGCTTTTGGGGATTATTGATAATACGATCCAAATCGATATTGTTGATAACACAGTTAAAGTATGGATTGAGTATTTTTATACTGAAGAGGAAAAACTTGAGTATGGAATCTCGGAAGACTCAGTTATCTCATACGTCCAATTTGATTTTGACACCACAATGATCGAAGCATCAAATGTCGATGCATCAGATTACTTTACCGGCGAATCGGAGACTGATTTTTCCGAAGGACTGAATCTAGTCAGTTTCACAGAAGAAGAAATGCCGCTTTTGACCATCGATCTTAAAACATACGATTTTATGTTGTTTATGTTGGAAGAGGGAGAAGAAACCAGATATACTATTCCCCTGTCACTGGCGGGACTATTCCTTACCGGAAGCAACTATTATGTCGTGAACAATGGCTCTACTCTATATGGAGTCGACATATTTCAAATCGGTGACGTGAGTGACTCCACTTCCGAACTTTATGCAGCCACGGCACTCAATCCTGATGTATCCGAAGCAGAAGAACTTGAATCCCAACGTTTTCTCGAAATGTGCTTTGATAAATTCTACGGTTTGAAGGATTTCAAAGAAATCGATTCTTTTCAGACATATGCCGAACAATATTTCCCTGGTAACAGTTTTGAATATTCATTTACAAGCATGCTAGATTCCTTGGAAGATTTGCATACCGGCATTCTTTCCTATGGACATCAAAATCCAGGTTATTATCATGGGGTAACTGCACCTTATATCTATGATTACTCATATGAGTATTACGGATGCGAATGCTACAGGAATCCCAGCAACTTCAAATTGTCTTTTTACAAGGACATGGCCTATTTAAGAATAACGGAATTTACTTCCGATTTAAAAGATAGCCTAGCTCCCAAAATGGTGCTAATCGCTGAAGCTGCCCCAAAATATGTCATCATTGACCTTGCCTGCAACGGTGGCGGATTCGTCCATGGCGTGTTCTTTTTACTAAACTATCTGACAAATGAAGATTTGTCCTACTATACAATTACTGATGGAGCCAGAACATCGGCAACGTATGAAGTCGAAGGTGACATGGCAATCGATGCAGAATTATTCTTCGTGACTTCTGCAGCTACATATAGCGCCGCAAATCTCACCGTTTCGATTGCCAAGGAATTGGGACTTGCTAGGTCTATCGGATCTAAAAGTGGTGGCGGAGCCTGCATGGTTAAGTTCCTGGTATTGCCAAATGGAGCGATTATGCAAATGTCAAGTAACACCAACCTGACATATTCCGATTATGAAACCGTCGAGGCCGGGGTGCCTGTCGATTACATGATCAACTTCTACTCAGCCGGCAAGAGCTACTATCAAGGCTATATAGATGATCCTGACTACCCTTCATTGATTGATTTCTATTCGATCGTCAAGGGAATGACACCTGAAGAATAAAATTAAAAGCGCTGAAACAAGCGCTTTTTTTATAAAAAACACACATCTTCGCGATTCTTTTCATATCGATTAAGCTTCCCAATTCTTCCTAGCCATTTGTAATAGCCACTTCTCGAGACCATCATTTCTAGACATAGACTCTCTATGTTATATTCTCTGGATAATAGTCCTACTATTTCATATTCTTTTTGGATCGCTTTCTTTGTTTTAGGCCCTCCACCTCTTCGGTGGAATAACCTTTTTTTAATCGTTCTACCTCTATCCTTAACTTCATGTTCTCATACTCTAGTTGTTCTAAAGGTGTCAGTTCTTTTCTTCTTGAGTGCTTTGCCATTGGGTTTCCCGGCTTGCGGTTGTTCTTAAGGGCTTCGATGCCACCGTCCAAGTATTTCTTTACCCACCCGCGAATCATACTTGGACTTACATCGTTTTCTTTTCCCAATTCATTTGAACTCATTTCTCCAGATAATAATAATTTCACATATTCATATTTTGCTTCCTTGCTCCAGTATCGATTCGTTCCACCCTTCGGTCTTCCCATTTTTTATCCCTCCTTTGTGGATAACTCAATTAAATCACTTCTTTTAAAAAATACCAAGCCAGACAGGATATCTTGCAATTAAATACAAAAAAACTAGAAGACTTTTTATCGTCTTCTAGAATCTTAATACATTAATTACCCCTTTTTTTATTCTGTCTTCGAAATGGGGCTCACTTCATAAACACATAGTTTTTTTAATATGTACCCTATGTCAAGGACAAAATAAAAAAAGGTATTTGATTTGTTCTATTAAGCATTGAGCATTAAGTATTGTTTTGTAATTGAGATGATTGTCTGTACAGACAGTCATCTTTTCTTTTTT
>Ga0268276_1000275_pt1 | contig 62180 bp, 39 predicted proteins | sample saktaG_4_FD_190145 | JGI IMG/M metagenome (GOLD analysis project Ga0268276, IMG submission 190145) | Saline water microbial communities from Sakinaw Lake, British Columbia, Canada - sak_2010_1_5_45m | ecosystem: Environmental > Aquatic > Non-marine Saline and Alkaline > Saline ... | reverse complement strand
ATAAGCCTTTCAGGAACTCAATTTTCTCATATTCCATGTTGTTCTTGTATTCATCAATGTGGCAACATGAATTGGAGAATAATGCAACATGATCTGCCAACGCCGCTTTTGTGGTGTTGGTGATGTTGGGACCCTTAGTCTGTTGACCAAAGAATTGCATAAGACTGATGGCGAGTTCGGTCTTCCCGGCCCCCTTTGGTCCAAACAGGTTAAGGATTGGGAAGAAACCGAATTGTTTGGCGATATGATCCCGAAACAAAGAGGCGAAATAAAAGCAGAGTCCAAACATGGCATTTTCTCCAAAAACATCTATCAGGTTGGCTGAGTAATCCTTAAGTGATACCACGCCTGGAATGAATTTAAAGCGGCGTTCTGACACGAACAGACTATCTTCTGCTTTGTAAATATCACTTGAGGATGGCAGGTAGTAGTTTTTATCTGCATGGTTTACAATTCCGTTATGGTCTGTTGCCATGAAACGGGAGTTGTAGATCCCGTTGCACCATGCCCAGAAACCCTCTTTCTGCCACCCCAGTTGTGCGATCTCAAAGCAGCTTTGAGTCTTTTCATACAGGAATCTTTTTAGCTTATTGAGATCACAATCCTGCCCCTCAAATAAAAAATTCCCCAGGCTTTCTACCCGGAGTTTAAAATTGCTTAAGGATATCATGTCTTTTTGTAAAAGTTCAATAACCTGGCTGAATCCAAATTCATTGGTAATCTTGTATAATCGTTTGGAATTGATCACGGAAGCAATATGAAAGAGCGGCTCCATCGTAAAGTTGCATCCCCGTTTGGGACCATCCTTTGTTTTAAAGAAGTAACAATTGCCATCTTCATAAAAACCATATTTTTCCCAGTCGGAAAGGATGATGTGATCCGGTATTTTATTACCGGCATCTTTCTTTTCCTCCTTTGGTTCATCGGCCATGTATTGCCGGATCCTGTCAAGCCATGCTTTTTTGGGTTTGATTAGTTTCCCAAGCTGTTCTGTATAAATCTCATGCGAAGAGACAGGGAGCCGCGTGATCAGATAAGACAATTCATCGACGAGTTTTGATTTAACATCGGCGCTCTTACATCGTTCCTGCTGGGAGATTGCCTGCCAGATGATATAATCCTGGGTGTTCTGTGCAGCATACTTTTCGAATTGATCCGTGTCGGTGAAGAATGAATCGGGATCTTGTTTCACTTCCCCGTCAGGAAGTTCTATTACATTGCAGAACATTCCTGCCTCAATGATCGATTTACCGTTTTTCACAACGGCAGCCCGTCCCGGCTTATCGCTGTCACCGATGAGTGTAACCGAACCGGCGAGCCTCTTCAACTCTGATATCTGTTCGCGGGTGAGTGAGGTTCCACCGGACGCTACCGTATTGTGTTTGCCGATCTGGTTAAGCCTAATCACATCGGCATTACCTTCTACCAGGTATGCAAACCCTCTTTCCTTTATGGATTTACCGGCCAAATGCAACCCGTACAGGATTTTGCCTTTTGTAAAAATATCCGTCTGACGGGTGTTAAAATACTTCGGAGCATCTTTGCTGGTTGAAAAATCACGACCGGTAAATCCTGCGATCCTGCCACCTGTATTGAAGATCGGGAAGATAATACGGTTACGAAAGTAATCGAAGCGTTTCCCCTTGCTTTCAGCCAATAGGCCGGTTTCAATTAAAATATCCTCTTTGATACCCTTTCCTTTTGCCCAGTCTTTAAGTCCATCCCAATTATCAGGAGCGAATCCGATCCCAAAATCCCCGATCATTTCATCACTCCAGCGACTTTGTGCATACAACAGTGCACTTATATTTTCTTTCTGTTTCAGGTTGTCCTGAAACCAACTATGAGCAAGCTTGTTGGCTGAATACAGCAGCTCGTTGCGGTTGTATTTTTCGATGTTTTCGTTTGAGTCGTTTTCCTGAAGCAGGTTGATATTGTGATCGGCTGCGATGGTCTTCACCGCTGAGATATAATCCAGCTTTTTAAATTCCATCACGAATGAGATGGCATTGCCGGCTTTTCCACAACCGAAACATTTGTACATCCCTCTGGATGGTGAAACAGAAAAACTGGGCGTTTTCTCTTTATGAAACGGACAGCTTCCCTGGTAGTTTGTTCCTTTACTGGTCAGGGTGAGATATTTCCCGATTACATCGGCAATATCAAGGTTCTGAACTTCCTCAATGGATTGTTGCTTTATCATGACCGTAATGGGAAAAATTATTCGTGAAGCAATTCGCCATCGATCGCCTCGATGAGAATCTGCAATCTGAAGATTTCTTTTTTGAGCTTAGCGACCTTCTCTTGTGGAAGGGTGCAATCAGTTGAAACCAATTGATTAATAAAGACCAGGTTCATGAGATACGACTTTCTCGTGAGAACCATGTCTGGAGTGGACATTGCCGAGAATGTCTTCATTAGAGTGAGCTATTAAGAAGTTCGATCCGTTGACGCATTTCACTCATCTGAATGGTATATTCTTCAACTAGCTTTATCGCTTCTTCAATAATGATACGGTTGTAATCCGGTTGATCAGGATTCAGACAACGGGAAATATATTGCAATGAAAATTTGATCTCTCTTTCCAAAAGGCGGTCGTGTATTCTTTTAAAGCTTCCATAGGGCAGTTTTTGTCTAAGGTCTGCTATTGATTCTTTTCTGTAATTCATTAGGGAGTTCTGTTTAGAGTAATTGGTAGTTAATGATGCTCACGTGATATTTAAGTGAATGGTTGAAGTCCTCAGCATTTTTTCAAGTCCTCCATTACTTCACTTTCAAAGTAAAAAAGTTTGCCCCCGAGTTTATGGGAACGGACGATACCTGCCTTGCTCCATTTATGGAGTGCGGGCCTACTGACTCCGATCATTTTACAGATATAAGGAGCTGTGACCGGTTTCTCGATGATTGATTTTTCGTTCATAGTGTTTCTTAAATTTTACAGTGGCAAAAGTATCAAAGCAGGAATTATCTAATGCAGAAAGTTATTAACAACTATCTGATTTATAACGTAATAGTAAAGTAAATGTAAACTGAATGGAACCTGTTATGAACATCTCGGAGTCAAACAGATTGTTGCATAATCAATTATAAAAGCTGTTTCTTCTTGATAAAAATTGATAAAAAAATCATTGCGGGTAAATTTATTTTGATACACTTTTCAACCCTATTTTCCGACAATAGAAGCATAGAATTGGAGATGTAATAAAATCAATTAGTTGAATGAAAATTCAGGAAAAAGGGAGGAAGAATTACCGAATCAACTCCAACTTTGGGGCAGAGTAGAGAAAATTGACTAATTTTGACAAACAAAAACGAATTTAGACAGGAATAGTAAACTATTAACAATGAATTGGGTACAGGGCTTGAACCGGCCTAAGAAGCTGCCTAAAGAAACGATAATACTTCTGAATGTACAGTAAAATTAATAGTTTCAGGAAGCGGTTCGATTCCTACCTGGATCACCAATTAATCGAAGGGAGTGAGTAATGAGAGGTTTGAACAAAATTCAGAAAATAATTCTTTGGGTTGGGATTCTACTGTTTATTGCGATAACTCTTTACCCTCCTTGGATAGCAGTAGCCTATCCACCTGATTATTCTGTCTCCCAATCCATCGGCTACGGGATATTTATGCGACCTCCACACTCCCCTCTTGGTTATGAATCCTATGTTGTGATAAACTATGGAAGGCTTCTTCTCCAATGGGCAGGCCTGTCGGTCCTTGCCGGCATTTTCATGTGGCTCTTTAGAACAAAATAATTTCATTCTTCTGTTAATAAAAGTTGTACTATAAAAGTATCATTCTTTACATTTGTATCGAACCAAAACCAAAAACGATGGGCTTAATTAAAGAGTTTAAAACATTTGCCATGCGCGGCAATGTGATCGATATGGCAGTTGGTATAATTATTGGTGCAGCCTTTGGGAAAATTATCGCCTCCCTTGTTGCAGATGTGATCATGCCTCCAATCGGCCTCCTTGTAGGTGGTATTGATTTTACATCTATCATCATCACACTAAAAGATCCTGTTCTGGATCCTGCATCCGGAGAGATAATCAAGGCTGCAGTAGTGATGAAAATTGGAACTTTTATTCAAACATTTGTCGACTTCATCATTATTGCCTTGGCCATCTTCATGATGATCAAAGGGATCAATAAACTGGATAGGAAAAAAGAGGAACCGGCAGCGCCTGCAGCGCCTCCCCCTCCCACGATGGACCAGGAGCTTCTGATGGAGATCAGGGATTTGCTGAAGAAATAGGAAATTAGGAAAGTAGGAAATTAGGAAATTATGAAAACAATCTTTACTAGTTGTTTGGTCTTTTTTTTCTCGCTTGTGCTTTTTTCCCAGGATATTGGAGATGTAACCAAAGCCGCTGACAAATCCAAAACCGCTGCTTCGACCGATTCCACCAAGCATTGGAATGTTAGTGGCATGGGAACGTTGAATGTTGCGCAAGCAGGTTACTCCAACTGGGCGGCAGGAGGAACGAACTCCCTTGGACTCATCGGCATGGTTAACCTGAACATCAATTACTCAAAAGGGAAGCATGTCTGGGCAAACATCATTGACCTTGGCTATGGATTCCAATTTATTGGGCTCGGATCGAGTTCACAGCAGTATAACAAAACCGATGACAAGATCGAGCTGACCTCCACTTATGGCTATGAGATTCACAGCAATAAGAAATGGTATCTCTCTGTTCTTGCAAATTTCAGGACGCAATTCTCCAATGGCTACAAATACCCCGACGACAGTACTGTGATCTCTTCCATCATGGCTCCAGGTTACCTGATTGCCGGTATTGGCATCACCTATGTGCCCGCAAAGTGGTTCAGGTTATATCTCTCGCCATCATCGGGCCGATTGACGTTTGTTCTCGATACAGCACTTTCCAATTCCGGCGCTTTTGGAGTAACAGCCAGGAAGCAGATCCGTGGCCAGTTTGGACCCTACTTGCGTGCCGATTTGAACAAGGATCTGGCAAAGAACATCAACCTCACCTCCTCTCTCGAACTATTTACGGATTATTTGAGTAACTTTGGAAACATTGACGTGAACTTTAATGTCCTGCTTACAATGAAGGTGAACAAATGGCTGGCAGCAACCATCAATGCCAGTGTGATTTACGATGACGATATTAGTATCAAATCCTCACCAACAGATGCTGGCGGACCACGAACGCAGTTTAAAGAGATCATCGGAGTGGGCTTGTCCTATAAATTTGACTGAAGAGCGAAATAAGGTGCCGGAAGATAAGAAATTATGAAAACAGGAAAGTAGTTTCTTTATACGACAACCAGCAACTTACAACCGACAACTTACAACTTACAACAAAAAAAATATGGCAACGAAATCAATTTACGACCAAGGCCTGCCACACGACGAGATCATGTATCTCGAACATTTTCAACGAGGAAATGATTTCTGCAAGATTGAACTCTTCCGATCAGCCCGCGGAGAGTTCAAAGCAGCTTTGCATTACAAACCAGGAGATGAAGCCTCAAAAAAACTGGAGGCTGATTGCAATAATCAAATCAGACAGGACGCTAAAAAGGTTTACGTGATCGTCCCAATTGTTCTGGCCATTATTGCAGCTGTGATAATCTTCGTCTAGCCCTGATCTCAATGCACACATGCAAGACTCCAAACTTCGGATTGTAAGAGAAGATCCCTGGCTTGAACAGGCTGAAGCAGAGATCAACGACAGGTACCGCCGATACCGCGAACAACTGAAGTCAATCGAGACAGACGAGGGGACCCTCCTCCGTTTTGCCGAAGGCTATAACTATTTCGGCATTCACTACAGTCGTAAAGATAGAGGGTGGTATTACAGGGAGTGGGCTCCACATGCAGAGGATCTTTACCTGTTTGGCGACTTCAACAACTGGCAGCGCTACTCTCACCGAATGAACCGGCAAGAATACGGCATCTGGGAGATCTTCCTTCCCGAAGATGAGTACAAAGAGAGGTTTACCCATCAAAGCAAGATTAAAGTACTGGTTCATTCCGAATCGGGATGGCAGGAAAGGATTCCGGCCTATATCCGAAGGGTGGTTCAGGATCCTGTTACGCTCGATTATACCGGACAGGTGTGGCTTCCCCCAAAACCCTTTTCCTGGGAAAAAGATTTATTTTCCATAGGCCAACTCAAGGAACTTCTAATCTATGAAGCCCATCCAGGCATGTCTCAGGAGCGGGAGGGTGTAGGTACTTTTGTAGAGTTTGCCGACTACCTGATCCCATATATTAAAAATGCAGGATACAATACTATTCAACTGATGGCTGTTGCCGAACACCCCTACTATGGGTCGTTTGGATATCATGTCACCAACTTTTTTGCTGTCTCCAGCCGTTTTGGAACGCCGGAAGATTTGAAATACCTGATTAAAAAGGCGCATGAGCAGGGAATTGCTGTAATCATGGATCTGGTTCACTCCCACGCAGCAAAAAATACCCTGGAAGGATTGAATGGATTCGATGGATCAGGACATCAATATTTTCATTTTGGCGAACGCGGAGACCATCCTCATTGGGACTCCAAAATCTTTGATTACGGCAAACGGGAAGTACTTCGCTTTCTCCTATCAAATGTGAAGTTCTGGATGAAGGAGTTTCACTTCGACGGCTTCCGGTTTGACGGTGTTACCAGCATGATCTATTTCGACCATGGCTTCAGGGAGGTATGGGACCTGAACGGATTCTTCAAAACAGGGGTGGAATGGGATGCAATCACCTATCTGCAGTTGGCGAATACACTGGTGCATAAGTTCAAGCCAAAAGCCATTACGGTTGCTGAAGATGTAAGCGGGATGCCTGGAATGTGCCGGCCTGTAAAGGAAGGAGGAATCGGGTTTGACTACCGCCTGGGGATGTCGATTCCCGATTACTGGATCCGGATACTGAAAGAGAAAACAGATGAAGAGTGGAATATCCATGACCTCTGGAATATGCTGAATGACCATCTGCCATCCGTTAAAACAATAGCATATTGCGAATCCCACGACCAGGCCCTTGTTGGCGATCAAACCATCGCATTCCGCCTGATGCAGTCGGAGATCTATTTCCGGATGTCGAAACGCGACCAGAGTATCGTCATCGACAGGGGCCTGGCTCTCCATAAGATGATCAGGCTGATCACAATCTCACTTGGCGGACAAGCTTACCTGAATTTCATTGGCAATGAGTTCGGCCATCCCGATTGGATCGATTTCCCCCGGGAGGGTAATAACTGGAGTTACCATCACGCCCGAAGGCAATGGTCTCTGATAGAAAACCCTGACCTGAAATATCGATATCTTGCTGAATTCGACCGGGCGATGATCAGACTGGTAAAGGCACATCACATTCTTTCCCAGGATTATGGCATCCAGCTTAATATGGATGAAGAGAACAAGACAATTGTGTTTCAAAAACAAGACCTGATCTTTGTCTTTAACTTCCACCCCGACCGCTCTATCCCTGGCTACTCTTTCCAGCTGCCGGAACCTGGAGACTATATTACTGCACTGAGCACAGATGGTCTTGAATTCGGTGGCCAAGGGCGGATTGACGAATCGCAGATTCACATCACCACTTATGATGCAAAGAAAAAGATCAACTGGCTCACCATTTACAATACCAATCGCACGGCCCAGGTATTCAGACGGGTTTAACCCCGAACTCTGCAAGAATCTGAGATAAAACGATTACTTTTGCATCAACTAAAAACTATCACCATGAACAAATCTGCGATCAGGTTAGTGCTACTCCTGCTTCTGGTTACTCCACTCAGTGTGTTGAAAGTCTCCGGCGAAATTGCCGATACGTCATACCATTTCCTTTTCAAGCTGAATATGACCAAAGCCATTCAGGATGGCCTGTTCAATCCCGATTCAGATCTTGTTTATGTGGATTTTGAAGAGACCATCCCCAACCTGCTGCTTTATGAAGGCATTGACAGGGTTTTCAGTGGCTTGATACAGCAGGGACTTGATTCAGGCAGCACCTATCATTTCCGGTTCCGGATCAACGATACGATCTTTGAGTCAATTGACCGAGAGGAAACAGCAAATCCGGGAGTTACAGAGGTTAATACATGGTGGGACGATGAGTATCTCAATACGACTACATTTCGCATGGATTTCTCAGGAACCCCCGATTCTGTCTTCAGCGTCGGGACAGATACCATACAGCTACTGGGCAGCATGACAGAGTGGGAACCAGTCCAGCTTCAGCAGGTTGGAGTATCCAAAGATTACGATTTCACCTGCCACCTGGATCCCTCCCTTTTGTACGAATACATCTTCAGGATCAAACGGGACAGCGTTTTTATCTATGAGAATTTCGGAGGACTGAGTCGGATGTTTTTACCTCCCGACACCACCATCACGGTGGTACAATACTTTAGCAATCAGGACTCAACCAAAATATTGTTGACCCTTCAATGCAATATGAATATCCAACAGCAACTAGGGAACTTTGACCCTGAAACTGATTTTCTCGATGTGGCAGGGAATTTCAACGACTGGGGAGCCTGGGACCTCCTCTATGACCCCTATAACACCAATCTTTATACCATGTCGAAGATGTTCGACGATTCCCTGATCGGAGGACCACCGTTAGAATTTAAATTCCGGATCAACGGTTCTTGGGCAACTTCAGAGCTTGACAGCCTCGATCCGCGCTCATATACCCTTCTGCCAATTGACACAAATGGCAACCCTAACACCTACACCTGCTGGTACAACAATGAAGGCCCTGTGATCCCCTCCCCTCCCTGGGTCACAGATCTTTATATCCAGGGGTTACTTGAGGTCAAACAGGTTCTTTCCGGATCATACCTTTATCATAATCTTAGCGGAATCCCTGAAGGGAACTCACTTTATAAATGGTACCGGGCCGATTCGATAGGGGCCATATTGGTCCCGATTGACAGTGCATGGACCATCAATTACACCACAGACAGCATTGCAGATCTGGGAAAATACCTTGTATTTGAAGTGACTCCTGTTGCAGCTTACGGCGAGGATACCCTTGGAGTATCAGTGCAGGTATACACAACTGGCCAGATTGGCGCGGTGGGTATACCTGAATTTGCGCAAAATACATTACGCCTTTTTCCGAATCCTGCCGACCACTTTATAATGTGTGAATCTCTTTATCAGATTGATCGATTTGAAATTTATAACATGAATGGCATTTCGGTATATCGTTCGGGCATTATTGGTGATTATAAAATCCAGGCCGACATTGCCCGACTTGCACCGGGATTATATCTCTTCAGGGTTTATAGTAAAGGCTTTCTACCCATAAACAAACGGTTTGTAAAACTATAGCCCAGAATCCCTAATCGCTGATCGCTAATCCCTAATCGCTGATCACTAATGGCTCAAAAACCACAACTCTCTTTCTGGCAGATATGGAACATGAGTTTCGGTTTCCTTGGGATCCAGTTCGGTTGGGGGCTTCAGATGGCAAATATGAGTGCCATTTACGAATACCTGGGAGCTGAACCTGATCAAATTCCATTACTCTGGCTAGCTGCACCCTTAACCGGATTGATCGTGCAACCCATAATCGGGACCATGAGCGACCGTACCTGGAACCGTCTGGGTCGCCGGCGCCCTTATTTTCTTATCGGGGCTCTTCTCTCTTCTATAGCCCTCATTTTTATGCCCAACTCATCGGCGTTATGGATGGCCGCCGGATTACTGTGGGTCCTGGATGCCTCAATCAACATTTCGATGGAACCATTTCGCGCTTTCGTTGCCGATATGTTACCTGAAAAACAGCGGGCAAGGGGATTTGCAATGCAGAGCATCTTTATCGGGCTGGGAGCAATAATTGCATCAGCACTTCCCTGGATACTTACGAACCTGTTCGACGTGCAAGGCGGGAGTAGTGAAGGCTCAGTCATACCCCTATCCGTAAAACTCTCTTTTTACGTAGGAGCTGCTGCCTTTTTCGGAGCAGTCCTCTGGACAATCATCCGTACCAAAGAGTACCCACCTGAGGATATGGAAGCGTTCAGAGCAAAAAAAACGGAAAGACGCAGCATTGGCCAGTTTTTTACCGAAATATTTCAGGATATTCTTCACATGCCTACGGCTATGAAAAGACTGGCCTGGGTTCAGATATTTTCCTGGCTCGGACTTTTTTGCATGTGGCTCTATTTTCCTGTTGCCGTTGCACGGAATGTGTTTGGCGCTCCCTCAGAGACTTCAGAGCTCTACCAGCAAGGAATCGAGTGGGCCGGTCTCTGTTTTGCCATGTATTCACTCGTTTGCTTTGGATTTGCCTTCCTCCTGCCCCTCATCGCTACACGGATCGGGATGGCCTGGACCCATATCATCAGTCTGGCCTGTGGCGCTGCAGGACTTATATCGGTTGCCGTCATTCACGACCCCTGGCTTCTTATGCTCTCCATGACGGGAGTTGGTATTGCGTGGGCCAGTATCCTCTCAATGCCTTATGCCATCCTCTCAGGATCTTTACCCCCGGAAAAGACAGGTGTCTACATGGGGATCTTCAACTTCTTTATTGTTCTTCCGGAGATCTTTGCCTCACTGGTATTTGGATGGGTCATGCTGAACATCCTTGACAATAACCGGATAGCTGCCGTGATTGCAGGAGGGGTCTGCCTTCTGATCGCCGCAGGGTTTATGCTGCGGGTGAGGGACGAAGTTACCCCCCAACCCCCTAAAGGGGGAGTAAGTCCCCTTCAGGGGATTTAGGGGCAAATAATAACTATATGACTAATAACCAATAGGATAGGTCTAACAACTATGATAAAAGAACGTGCCAGCGGGATTCTCTTGCACCCCACTTCACTTCCAGGAAAATACGGGATCGGAACACTGGGAAAAGCTGCAACCGACTTTATTGACTTCCTGGTAAAATCGAAACAGAAATACTGGCAAATCCTTCCACTGGGTCCAACCGGTTATGCCGATTCACCTTACCAGTGTTATTCAGCCCATGCAGGTAACCCGAATCTGATTGATCTGGAGATTCTGGTCAAGGAACGATTACTTAGCCTGGAAGATCTGAATGAATTTCCCGTTTTTGATGATGGCCCCGTCGACTTCGACAAGGTTCAGAAAGCAAGAAAACCTTTCCTCTATAAAGCATTTCGAAATTTCAGTGAAAGGAATGATCCAACTGCAAAACTGAAATACCGGAACTTCCTGAAAGAGAACTACTCATGGCTGAATGACTATGCCCTGTTTGTAGCCATCAAAAACCACCTTGAGTTCAAGCCATGGTACGACTGGGAGGAGGCTATCAAACAACGCCAACCCGACGCATTGAAACACTATGAGGAGTTGGTTCGGGATGAGATCGAATACAATAAATTCACCCAGTATATCTTTTTCAGACAGTGGACATCTGTTAAAGAGTATGCCCATCGGAGATCGGTCCGGATCATCGGGGATATTCCACTCTATATCTCCCCCGACAGCGCCGATGCATGGACCAATCCCGGAATCTTCGAATATGATGAAGAGCTCAACTCCATTTGTGTCGGTGGTGTCCCTCCCGACTATTTCAGTGAAACGGGTCAACTCTGGGGGAATCCTCTTTTCCGTTGGGAAGACAAAACAGAAGAGGTCTTCCGATGGTGGGCTGACCGGATACAGAGTAACCTAAACATGTTTGACATTATCCGGATTGATCATTTTCGTGGATTTGCAGCTTACTGGGCCGTGCCCTATGACGAGACCACCGCAATCAACGGCAAATGGGTTAATGGGCCGGGGAAGGAGTTCTTCACAGCAATGGTTGAACGACTTGGCAATCTCCCGGTTATAGCAGAAGATCTTGGTGTGATTACCCCTGATGTTGAAGAACTTCGCGATGAATTTGGGTTCCCCGGAATGAAAGTCCTCGAGTTTGCTTTTGATTCAGCTGAGACAAATGATTATCTTCCATTCAACTATACAAAAAACTGTATTGTATATACAGGGACGCATGATAATGACACCGTTAAGGGGTGGTTTGCCAGTATCAGTGATGCTGACAGGATTTATATTCTCGATTATTTAAATACTAACGGAGAAGATATCCACTGGGATCTCATCCGGCTGGCCTTGTCTTCAGTTGCCTATACTGCAATTGTGCCAATGCAGGATCTGCTTGGTCTGGATACATCGGGCCGGATGAATGTACCTGGAACGACGAACAACAATTGGCGATGGAGGACCCAAACAGAAGACTTTACTGATGAGCTGGCGGCAAAGCTGGCAAAGCTTACAGTACTGTATGGAAGATATACCGAAGGGAAATGATTTTTTAATTGAAATATCAGAAAATATGGTAAGGAGTCTAATCGTGTTCATCTTAGGGTTCCTGAGTCTGAACCTTGTTGCACAGAATAATCAGGAATTACGTGTGGAACCCCCTTTTTGGTGGACTGATTTTCAGCATCCGGAACTTCAGCTTCTGGTCCATGCAAATAACATCTCTGCAACTACGATCGCTATCTCCTATCCGGGAGTCAAAGTAATCAGTATCGAATCGGTGGAGAATCCGAATTACCTCTTCATTAACCTTCTTATTACACCTGAAGCCAAACCTGGAAAATTTCCGATACGGTTCATGAAGAAGAAGGCAGTAGTTAATGAGTATATCTATGAATTAAGGCAACGGGACCTCAGCAGAAACTATCACCGGGGTTTCGATGCTTCCGATGTGATCTACCTCCTGATGCCCGACAGGTTTGCCAATGGCGATACGACGAATGACGACTTGCCGGGGATGAAAGAGCCCGTAAACCGGGTCAATCCCAACGGACGACATGGAGGTGATATAAAAGGCATCGCAGATCACCTCGGTTACCTGGAAGACCTTGGAGTAACTGCTTTGTGGATCAATCCGTTACTGGAGAATAACATGGAAATATATTCCTACCATGGGTATTCTACCACCGATTATTACAAAATTGATCCCCGGTTTGGCACCAATGAAGATTATGTTGCTCTTGCAGATTCGATTCATATCCGCGGTATGAAACTGATCATGGATATGATCTTCAACCATTGCGGCAGCTTCCACTGGTGGATGGATGACCTCCCCTCTTCCGACTGGATCAATAAATGGCCCGAATTCACCCGTACATCCTATCGGGCTGGGACGGTATCCGATCCCTACGCTTCCAGGATTGACAGCATCAGGTTTGTAAAGGGATGGTTTGATCAGACGATGCCCGACCTGAACCAGCACAACTCCTATCTGAAAAACTATCTTATCCAAAACAGTATCTGGTGGACTGAATTCGCTCATCTTGACGGCATCAGGCAGGACACCCAACCTTATCCCTTCAAGGATATGATGTCGGAATGGGGAAAACGAATGAAGGATGAATATCCCCATTTCAATATTGTGGGTGAATGCTGGATGGCCTATCCCTCAACCGTAGCTTACTGGCAACAGGACGCCCCAAATAAAGACGGATACAATTCATACCTCCCCAGCGTGTTTGATTTTCCCATGTATGATGCGCTCCGTGATGCCTTCACCCAACCCGAAGGCTGGAATACAGGGATCCTTCACCTGTACGAAGTGCTGTCGCAGGATGGAGCTTATCCGAATCCAATGAATATAGTCACGTTTGCTGACAATCACGATGTGAACAGGTATCTGAAAACGCAGCAGGATGATGTTCGCAATCTGAAGATGGCTATGGCCTTTATCCTGACCACAAGGGGCATTCCTCAGATTTTTTACGGTACCGAAATGCTGATGACCACTGGAGAAGATGAGGGGCATGGTGCCCTCAGACAGGATGTCCCCGGAGGCTGGCCTGGTGACCTTCAGGATGCATTTACCGAAAAAGGCAGAACTCCGGAGCAGCAGGATATGTATACCCACCTGCAAACCATTCTGAGATGGCGAAAAAATAATCCGGTAATTCATTCCGGACAACTTCGTCATTACATTCCTCAGGATGGCGTTTACGTCTATTTTAGGTATAACGAAACGGATACAGTAATGGTGGTGATGAATAACCAGGAAACAGAGATCAGCTTGGATACTAAAAGATTCTGTGATTATCTTGGTCCTAAAGCCACAGGTAATGAAGTCATCAGCGGGAAATTTATCCCTGCCATGAATGACTTGGTTATCCCTGGAAAAATGGTCTACATACTTGAGATTAAAAATTAAAATTCCTTCACCAGTAAAAAATCATGTAAATTATTTATATGCTTGTGATTCAGAAAAAACTCAGCAACCTATTTTATATCATCCTTGGCCTGCCTTCAACCGCCATGGGATTTGCACTATCCATCCAGATAGCCGTATTGAGCTGGATCTTATATACACGGTACGGACTGGATATCCATGAGATCGGGATCGTTTGGGCGGCAGGACCTATTGCGGGGATCATCGGGCAACCCATCATCGGGTTGATCAGCGATAAGATATGGTTCTGGGGCGGGCGGCGACGACCATTTATCATCATCGGCGGAATCCTTGCAGCCCTTATGATTCTCGCCCTCCCAAACCTGGATAAGATCAACGATTTTTTCGGGATTGGAAGCCTGATGGCAGTTGCTATCACCGTGGCCCTAACCCTCGATCTCTCCATCAATATCAGTTTCAATCCCACCCGGTCGATCATTGCCGACGTAACCCCTGACGGGCAGCCCCGAACCAAAGGATTCACCTGGATGCAATCCACTTCCAACCTCTTTGGCAGCCTGGCATACCTTACCGGTGCCCTTCTGGGCAACTATACCCTGATCTATGCGGGTGTTGCTGTTGTCTTTCTCTTTTCCATTGGCCCCCTCTTCTTCATCAGGGAACCCCGTACACTTACCGAAGAAAAACCTGATTCAGATACCGAAACAACTAAACCAGTTGCCACCCGAACCCAATGGGGGGAGCTCTTCAAGCTTTATTTCGCTCATAGCTTCTCCTGGCTTGGGATTCAAACTATGTTTATCTACATTATAGCTTTCATTGAACAGAAGATCCATCCTGAAACTGCGATACAAACAGGTCAGATAATCGGTTGGTCCTTTTTTATCCTGAATGCGGTTGGATTCATCTGGCCTGCATTCCTGCTGGAACCTCTGAGTAAAAAAATCGGCAGGGTTCCTACGCAGGTAATTTGTGTTGCCTCCATGTCGCTGGGCTATTTTGGCATTGTCCTCTGGGCTCATAACGCCATCTTGCTATACATCCTGATGGGAGTACTCACCTTTGGATGGGCAGCCGTGGTCAGTCTGCCATTTGCCATCATGTCGGAAATGGTAAACAAAGCCAGGATGGGATTTTTCATGGGGATCTTCAACCTCTCGGTAGTACTGCCACAGCTTGTTGCCAGCTTTGTAATCGGAAGCATTGTTATGCGCTCAGCCAATAAAAACATCATCTTCATTATCAGCGGAGTATCACTTGCAATATCCGCCCTTCTCTGGATGACCGTCAGGGAGAAAAAAAGGATATCGACATAGATAAACAATAAATGCTATATGAAATGAGAGATAAAAAGATCAAATGGGAAGGTTGCTTTACTTCGATGCGGACCATCTGTCTAATCTTTATACTAGCACTCCAAATCACAGGCTCACAGGCCCAAAGCTTTCAGCAGTTCATCGACTACCTCAATTCCCTGCCCGAGGATCAGCGACAGGCAAAAGCAGACAGCTTCATGAACGCGGGTCACGCATTCCCCTATATCGAAACGGACACACTGGTTGCATTTGTATACCAGGGAAATGGACAGACCGTGGCGGTTGCCGGTGATGCCACTGCATGGAATCCGAACATGAACCTTGAACAGATTACAGGCACTGATTTCTGGTATCACCAGACCGATTATGAGGCAGATGCCCGGCTCGACTATAAATTCGTGAAAAACGGTGCTACCTGGCTTCTCGACCCACTCAATCCCTGGACCTGTACAGGTGGTTATGGCCCCAATTCGGAACTCAGGATGCCTGCTTGCTCGATTCCTCCCGAAATCGCCTACTATCCTGCCATCCCTCACGGCACACTTCATGACACCCTTTTCCACAGCACAAACCTGGGAAACAGCCGGACAGTAAAGATCTATCTGCCAGCCGGATATGACACCACCACGAAGGACTACCCGGTTATCCTCTTTCATGACGGACTGGAATTTATCACCCTGGGTGAGGCACCAAAAATCCTCGATTACCTGATTGCACACCAGGAGATCGTTCCGGTGATCGCAATTTTTGTCCCACCGGTCAACCGAACCCAGGAGTATGCCGGATCACAGAAAGAACCCTTCAGGAAATTTATCATCGAAGAGCTGATGCCGGTTTATGATGCAAAGTACCGCATTGAAACCGCCCCCCGAAAAAGAGCCATGATTGGCGCTTCCAATGGCGGGAACATCTCCCTCTATATCAGCATGAAAAATCCGGAATCATTTGGACGGATTGCAGCCCAATCCAGTAACGTTCAGACTGAGATATCCAACACCTTCCAGGGAAGTGACAAACTTGATCTTGAGCTATATCTGGATATAGGGAAGTATGATATTCCAACGCTGATCCCATTGGTGGCGAACCTTGTAACTATCCTTGAAGCCAAAGAGTACGATTTCCAGCATTTTATTTTCAATGAAGGTCATAGTTACTGTAACTGGAGAGACCATCTACGCCTGCCTCTGGTCCAGTTCTTCCCATTCAATACAGGCATAAGAGAGGATCATGGTCAGCTCGACTTTAAGCTCAACCAGAATTACCCCAATCCTTTCCGGGATCAGACCACAATACCGTTCTCCCTGACACCGGGAACAGAGGCAAGACTGGTATTGCAAACAATGAGTGGACAACATCTGGAAACGCTTATTTCCGGACGATTCGATCAACCCAAACAGGACTTTGTCTTCAATTCGAAAAATTACCCAACTGGCTCCTATCACTATACACTGATCGTGCAGGGAGCCTCACAATCAAAGACCTTAACAATCATAAGATAACGAATCACTGATCATGAAAAACGTCTTTCTTTTCATTGTTGTCATTGCCGGTATCTCTATTTTTACAGCCTGTACTCCCAGTCAAGATATCCATGTTCCTGAACATCCCCTGATGACAAAAATCGCACCCCCTATTGTACTTCAGGAGGATTCAACAATCATTGTTCTTGCTGACTACTTCAGTCAACCGGAGCTGATCGATTCAGTCGTCACCACTCCATTCCTGGGAGCGACTTTCTCAGCCGACCTCTCCCGGCTGATCCTGAAACCGGCAGGTGATAAGATTCCCCAGCTGTCAGTGCTGACCTGCTGGGGAGAGGGCATACCCTATGCGTTGCTTGTAAAGCGTTCACCTGTTATTCCAGTTCTCATCACATTCAATCCTCTCGGGAGGCGTTACAGCATGATACGGATCGCCGGCCAGATGAATGACTGGAACCCCGATAAAAACCCAATGCAATTCAACGGAACGATTTGGGAGACCAAAATCATGATGACGCCAGGCAATTACCAGTATAAACTGGTTGTTGATGACGAATGGATCTCAGACCCGGTAAATCCGGATACGGTCAGCAACGGCATCGGTGGATACAACTCGCTGCTCCGAGTAGGTAACATGATGTCGGCAGAGAGACCATTTCTTTATTCTCTCGATGCCTCAGAGAATACTATCCTGATTGGTGGGATAGAGCGGGTGGATGAGGTGATTGTATTCTGGCAGAACTATCAGCTACCTGAATCTCTTCTCTACACTGACAGTAACAGTCTGATCATCAATCTTCCTCGCACAGCATCTGATGAAAATCAAAGCTTCATCCGGGTATGGGGAAGCAACGAAACAGGCATGGGAAACGACCTGCTCATACCGCTGAAAAAGAGGCAGGTGATCACCGATCCGGATGAACTGACGCGCTCCGACAAAGAGACCATGATCCTTTACTTCATGATGCTAGACCGGTTCAGGAATGGAAATCCTCACAATGACCAGCCCGTTGATGATCCTGATGTTGACCCACGGGTGAACTACCTTGGCGGTGATCTGCAGGGAATTATTGACAAACTGGATGACGACTACTTCACCAATCTGGGCATCAACACATTGTGGCTTTCGCCGGTAACCCAGAATCCGTTGGCGGCTTTCAGGGAGTACCCCAAACCTCACCGTAAATTCTCCGGCTACCATGGTTACTGGCCGCTCACTATGACAACTGTGGATTACCGTTTCGGGACAGCCAAGGAGCTGAAACAACTGGTGAAAGAGGCTCACTCAAGGGATATTGGCGTCATCCTTGATTTCGTAGCTCATCACGTCCATGAAGATTATCCCCTTCTGAAGGAGCATCCCGGGTGGGTAACGCAGCTGGATTTACCCGACGGACGGAAAAATATCCGGTTGTGGGATGAATACCGGCTGAGTACCTGGTTCGACATCTTTCTCCCAACCCTCGACCTTTCGAAACCCGAGGTATATGAGCTGGTTTCCGATTCGGCTGCTTACTGGATCGAAGAATACCAGCTGGACGGTTTCCGTCACGATGCCGCAAAACATGTACCTCAGATATTCTGGCGTACGCTCACCCATAAATTGGATTCAATGCTGAAGCCGGAGGGACGGTCCATTTACCAAATCGGAGAGACCTTTGGCAGCAGGGAACTTATCGGGAGTTACATCAATCCGGGAATGCTCGACGCCCAGTTTGATTTTAACCTTTACTGGGAAACAAAGCTTGCATTTGCTTCCCCTGGTAGCTCTTTCCGTGACCTGAACATTGCATTGCTGCAATCACTCTCCTTTTTCGGATACCATAACCTGATGGGCAACATTACCGGGAACCAGGATATGGCAAGGTTCATCTCTTATGCAGGAGGTGCACTGAAACCCAATGAAGACGATCGTGAAGCTGGATGGCTGCGCGAGATCAAGGTAGAAGATACCACAGGCTACAGAAGGCTTGCCTCCCTGATGGCATTTAACATGACCATCCCCGGGGTCCCGGTCATCTATTATGGCGATGAATATGGATTGCCCGGAGCAAACGACCCGGATAACCGCCGGATGATGCAGTTTGAAGGGCTTTCAGCCCATGAGCAATGGATGCTCAGCGTAACTAAAAAACTCACGCATTTACGCAGTCAGCATCTTCCACTGATATATGGCGACTATATAGCACTGGTAGTGGCAGACAGGATATTTGGCTACATGCGCGTATACATGGGCCAGGTTGCCATCGTTGTTTTTAACAAAGATCCGGAGATGCAACTAGTTGAGATCGAATTGCCGAATTGGATGGATAAAACCGTGTTGAGTGCACATTTCGGCTCCGAATTCAACAAAGACAAGAATCTGATTAAAATATCAATACCAGGAAATTCATTTGAAATTTTCACAAACCCTCAATAGCACGCTGATGACGCTGATGAACACCATGAAACACAAGAGAAAACTTACTTCTTCAACAATCCTATTTTTGTTTACGACCATATTATTGTCACTAACTTCCTGTATATCTGGATTATTTGAAGATTCAGTTCCTTCCAGGCATCCGGAATGGAGTAAGAATGCCACCATTTATGAAGTCAATATCCGGCAATATACTCCGGAAGGCACTTTTGCCGCTTTTGAACAGCACCTTCCCCGACTTCAGAAAATGGGCATCAAGATCCTCTGGCTGATGCCTGTCCAACCGATCGGTCGGGAAGGACGAAAGGGATCGCTTGGAAGTCCTTACTCGATCAAAGACTATTACGGAATCAATCCTGATTATGGCACACTAGTGGATTTTAAGCGTCTGGTAACCAAGGCACACGAATTGGGGATGTATCTCATCATCGACTGGGTGGCAAACCATACGGCATGGGACAATATCTTAATTAGAGAACATCCTGAATGGTATAAACATGACTCTTCAGGGAACATCATATCCCCTGTAGCAGACTGGAGTGATGTGGCCGGATTGGATTATTCACAATCTGAATTATGGGAATACATGACAGATGCGTTGGGTTTCTGGGTCAAAGAGTGCAACATTGATGGATACCGTTGCGACGTGGCCGGCATGATCCCTGTGGCTTTCTGGAACCGGGCTGTTCCTGAGCTGAAAAAGATCAAAGAGGTGTTTATGCTGGCCGAATGGGAGACTCCTGACATGCATGACACAGCTTTTGATGCCACCTATTCCTGGGATCTCTATCACCTGATGAACCAGGTAGCTGCAGGAGAAAAAAGAGTCGACAACTTCGACACCTTGCTGAAGAAAGAGAGTAAAATTTACCCGCCTGATGCATACCGTATGCGCTTTACAACAAACCACGATGAGAATTCGTGGAATGGAACTGTCTTTGAAAGGTTGGGAAAAGGTGCTGAAGCTTTTGCAGCATTCACCTTTACCTTTCCCGGTATTCCGTTGATCTATTCAGGTCAGGAAGCTGCGCTGGATAAACGTCTTTCTTTTTTTGAAAAAGATTCCATCGGATGGGGAGATGTTCCGTTAGGTGATTTCTACTCCAGGCTTGTTCAATTAAAAGCCTCCCACCCTGCTCTTTGGTGCGGTAACGATGGAGGAGAGTTCCTCCGGATCCAGACATCAGCAGATACATCGGTCTACGCCTTCTCTAGAACCCTGGGCGACGACCGGGTATTCTCCATATTTAACTTCTCCCCCATTGCTCAAACATTCACCTTAACCGGCGAAGATTATGCAGGAACCTACAAAGAGCTATTCACGGATAAAGAAATAACGTTTATCGGAAAGGATACTGTTTCTCTTGAGCCCTGGAGATATTTGATCCTGTTTTAAGTTGACATTTTGTGATTTTATTGTCAACCTATTTCAGGATAAGACAGTATGAGGGTAAAAAGAGGTTGTCTCGATGTTTTGAGACAACCTCATGGGGTGTGTGCTTTAATTCTGAACCAGGTTCGGATTGACATCAATCTCCCGCTGCGGGATCAGGTATATCAACCTGCGGTCGTCCCATGGGAGGTCTTTGTCTGATATTTCATCCCTTTTCAAACGCTTCAAGTTAAAGAAGTTATCCCCCTGGAAGCAGAGCTCTTTGAAACGTTCGTAATAGATCCATGTGGCATTTATACTTGTCGAATCTTGTACCCCAGCACGTTTCCTAACTACATTAAGATCCTCCAGTGCGCCCTGGACATCCCCCTGGTTGAAGCGCGACTCACAACGGTTGAGGTAGACCTCAGCCAGCCGGATCAATGGAATATTCATATACCGATCGTCGAACATGGAAGTGAAATACTTCCCCCCGTCACTATAGAATAACTTGGTATATCGTTGATCGTCGGGTCCACCTGTAAATGTAAATACTTTCAGTACACCCGTGGAGGGGCTGAATTTGCCATTACTCGCCAGCCGGTAATAACCGTTCAGTGTACCTGCCGAAGTACTAGTTTGTGTGCTGAGTATCGCAAAAATAATTTCTGAAGTAACAGTACTGCCAAAATTATCCATCACACTGTCGACCAGTTTGAAACCGCCATAATCAATCACCTCTGTAGAGATATCAATGCAATTCTGGTACTGGTCAAGGTAAAAATAGACACGCGACAACAACGCTTTTGCCGACCATTTCGTAGCCCGGTTGCTGTTGGAAGCCGGCAACAGAGTAGCTGCTTCAGTCAGGTCCGTTACGATCTGAGCATACACTTCATCCACGGTATTTCTGGATGGTCTGGCATCAATACCTGTTGGTGCCAGAATCAAGGGAACACCCAGTCCATATGAAGGTGATCCTTGTACCCAATTTCCCAAGTACCTGACCATATCGAAATAGATCATGGCGCGGATAAAGAGGCATTCGCCTCGAAGCCGATCTGCATCCTCCTGAGCAGGAGCTACTTCAGGGATTGCTTCAATGATGGAGTTCGCCATATTGATCGTGAAGTAGCAACGGTCCCAGAAAGAGGCTGACAGGCGGTTATCGGGCGACATATTCTTCTCCAGCATCTGGGTCTCTTCGTAAACGATGTTTCCCTGACCCGAATTCTTTACGTTATTGCAGAGCATATCGCCGCAGGCCCAGATGTTTCCACCATACAGATCCCCGCTTTGAAGGGCGTTATAGGTTCCCAGCAGTGCAGCCTGCAATCCGTCGTAGGTGGTCAGAGCTGTTTCATCTGAGATGCTTTTGCTGGGTACTTTGTTGGTTATCTTCTCACAGGCTGTAAGTACAATGAGAATCAAAACAAATCCTAGAGTCAGGTTTAATATCTTTTTCATGATTCTTCGGTTTTAAGGTTAAAAGTTAAGATTCACTCCGAACGTAAAGGTCTTCGCCTGCGGAGGGCTGAGATAGGTAACCCCCTGTGTGATGTTACCGCTAAAATCACGGTTTACTTCAGGATCCCATCCGCCGTATGTAGTCCATGTCCACCAGTTCTGAGCCAGGAAATAGACACGGATACTGGACATCGCAATTGTCTTTGACCAATTTGATGGCAGTGTATACCCGATAGTAAAAGTCTTCAGCCGGATAAAGGAGCCATCATCCAGGTATCTTGTAGAGTTGTGGGTAGAATAGGTATTTTCCCAAAGTAACTGGGGTGTTTCTGCATCATCACCTGGTGTAGTCCAGTGGTTCTCAATTGTTGTCATCTGGTTCCAGTTAGCTCCGATCGAGCCACCTTCAAAAAACTTTCCATCATCGCGGTAGACATCGTTTCCCCACTGGAAGGTGAACAGGATTGAGGCATCGATGCCTTTCCATGAAAAGATATTATTGAAACCTCCAAACCAGGAAGGATAGGGATTTCCAGTCACTTTTGCATTGTTGGCAAAAAAGTCTGGGTCTCCATCATCCCATGGGCCGATAGTTCCATCAGCCAGAACAAACAATTCCGTTCCCGTCTGCGGATCTACACCATAGTATTCAACCAGCCTCCATGCTCCTACCGGGCTCCCCTCCTGGGCATAGTTGTTTCCATAGTTCTCTCCGGCCACAATTTGTCCCTGGATATCAAGAATCTCATTTTTGTTATTGTTGATGTTGAATTCAGTCTGCCACTTGAATTTACCCACCAGGTTGTTGCTGGTGATAAACAACTCGACCCCTTTGTTCTGCATGGTTCCCACGTTCATGGTTACGCTGGATGCACCACTGGTTTGCGGGATATTGACATTCAATAGCATGTCGGTAGTATACTTATAGTAGTAGTCAAATCCTCCCGAGATCCTCCCACTCCATAATGCATAGTCAAGACCCACATCAAGTTGGGAGGTCTTTTCCCAACCAAGGTTCGGATTTCCGATAATATCCAGTTTGATTCCTGGTTCACCGTTATAACGAGTTGAGTTATATGATCCGAAATAGCGATAGTTCCCGATTTCTGCATTCCCGGTTATTCCGTAACTTCCCCTGAATTTCAGATAGGAAAGTATTTTTTTCACACTTTCCGGATAGAACTTCTCTTCAGTAATAGTCCATCCGATTGAGGTGGCTGGGAACCATCCCCATTTGTTTCCGGGACCAAACCTGGAAGAGGCATCACGACGCAAACTGAAGGTAAAGTAATATCTGTTGGCAAAGTTATAGGTGACCCGCCCGATGTAAGATAAAAACCCATAAGATTCCGTCCAGTTATCGGCAGTGATGATGGAAGCGCTTCCGGGTTGGGTAAGGTCAGGACTAGGAAAATCGGAACCGGTTATCCAGTTTCCATACTCGTTGCTGTTTTGCACCTGAAAACCGAGAAATGCGGACAAGGCATGTCTGTTAAAAGTCTTATCGAAATTAAGTGATAACAGGTTCGTATAAGATTCAACCTGAACCCGGCGGTCGGTGGCAACGGCATTTTCATGTGTAATTGTACCTTCATATTTATAATCTTTCAGGTACATGTTGTTCAAACCAAAATCATTCCGCAGTGACAACCATTTTGTGAAATGGAACTCACCAAATACATTTCCGATAATAGAAAAGGTATTCGCTGAATAAGTAAGGTCTTCCCGTGTAGCAACCACATTGGTGAAATTTGAACTCTTTGGTGCAAATAAGCCGCCTGTGGAGGTGTAAACTGGCATAATTGGCAATGAGCGACTTTGAGCCGTTCCCAGTCCCCCAGCCCAGCCGGTAGGCACCCGGTTGTTGATCGTATAGGACACTCCTATATTGGCTCCGAACTTAAACCTGTCAGATGCAATGTGAGAAAAATTTACCCTTCCGTTGATCCTCTTAAACTTATTATCCTGGATAAATCCCTTTTCATCATAATAGGCTCCGTTTATGAAATACTGGGTTTTTGCAGTACCTCCGGTAGCAGAAAGAGAGGCATTTTGCAGAAAGCCTGTGTTGAGCATCTCATCCAGCCAGTTTGTGTTAGTATTATCAATGACGTTCTTATTGGCATCATAGGTTTCCATTTTCTGCTGGTCGGAAAAGCTGTTGTAATCTCCTTCATAAACGAGGTTGGTATTATAAATACCGTATGGAAGTTGTTCGTAATATTGTTGTTCCGTTCCCATGGTAGAATTAAACCAGGCCTCTTTAGTAAGTCTCAGGTAAGCAGGACCGTCCAGGATCTTTAGTCGGTTGGTTACGGTATTGAAACCAGCCCAGTAGTTGAAGCTGAAAAGGGTCTTTGGTTCACCTTTGCCTAGTCTTCCCTGTTTTGTTGTAATGAGAACCACACCATTCGATGACCTGGCTCCATAGATAGCTGCCGCAGCCGCATCTTTCAGGATCTCGATAGAAGCAATATCGGCCGGATCGATCTGAGAAAGGACGTTGGACTTATCAGGAAATCCCGATTCGTTGGTATAACTACCGGAAATGGCAGGTACACCATCCACCACATAGAGAGGCTCACTACTAGCCAGAATAGAGGAAGTTCCGCGGATACGGAAGGTAACAGCCCCCCCGGGGAGTCCATTATCACTGGTGATTTGAACTCCGGGTGTACGGCCCTGCAGAGCCTTACCGAAATTCTCCACAGGAATCGACTCAATCTCTTTGGACTTTACAGTAGTGATAGAGCTGGTGATATCGCGCTTTCTCTCTGTACCATATCCAACCACCACCACTTCATCCAGCATCAGATTGTCCTCAGAGATTGTAAAGTTTTGATTTATTGTCTTACCTTGAACAATTGTAATCGGTGCAGTGACTTTCTGGTACCCGATATAGCTGCATACCAGCACCTGATTTCCAACAGGTGCATCAAAGGAGTATTGTCCATCAAGATTAGTGGACACACCAATGGTTGTTCCTTCAATGAACACGTTGGCCCCTGGAATTTTCTCTCCTGTTTGTGAATCCTCAACAATCCCGGTAACCACGCCGGTTTGCGAGAAACCACTCAGTCCACAGAGCACCAAAGCGACAGAAACGAACCATGACTTCAAACGTACGATTTTCCTCATAGCTGCTATGTTTAATGATTACTATTTATTGTTGTAAAAATAAAAAAAAAGTTGTTACAAGATAATATCTTTCAATTTTAATTACATTTGTGTACGATAAACTGTCAATATTTAAAATTAATCCAACCGCGTATGAAAAAATTTACCATGAATTTAATGAGAAGTCTGCTCATGCTTTTTGCATTTGCAGCAGTATTGAATGTCGCCCAGGCACAAATGCCCGCCGCTATCACCATAGAGCCGGCAGGGGCAACCGTGTTTGATGACATTAAACTCACCTTCAATCCCGAGATGGCCTGTTTCCAAGTTGCATCCCTTGCCGGTGTGCCCTTGGTCTACATGCATTCGGGATTAACCATTGGTGGAAGTGACTGGCAGAATGTTGTGGAATACAATGCTGTAGGTGCAAACGGAGAGTCACCACACCTGACACCCAACGGAGACGGCACCTATTCTATCGAGTATAATCCTGCTGCATTCTACGGCATTGACCCAGGTACCGTAGTGACACGAATTTGTGCAGTTTTCAACGATGGTCAGTGGGACTCCAAAGACGGACGTGATTTCGATCTTGCCAATCCGCCAAATTGTATGGATTTCTTCATTCCGTTATCATTCACCTCTACAGATCCGAAATTCTCGTTCAAAGTAAACATGAATAAAGCTTTTAACGACGGGATCTTTGACCCTGTTTCCGATGACGTGTATGCCATCGTTGCTGAAAGAGCAGATCCGATTCTCCTTGATCCGAGTGTGGATCTTATATACACCGGTAACCTGGAAACGGGACTCGACTCGGGTGTGGTTTACAATGTTCATTTCCGGATCAATGAAGACACACCTGAAGTGGTTACCAGACCATATACGGCCGTACCCGGTGTTGTTACAATTGATGTTTGGTGGAACGACGATCCTATCAATGCTGTCAAATTCCAGTGCGATATGACCTATCAGGTCGACCTGGGTACTTTTGATCCCGCCGTCGACTTTGTGGATATAGCAGGAAGCATGAACGGCTGGGCAGGCTCAACCCCCATGACCCAGGTTGAGACATCCTATGTTTACGAAATTTCCTACACACTTGATGCCGGAACCATATATGAATACAAATACCGGATCAATGGTGACTGGGCTACTTCCGAGTTCCCAGACGGAGGACCAAACAGGATGTTCCTCGCTCCTTCTGAGCCCAAAACAGTTTTAAATATCTACAACGATTTCAACCCAGCCACCATTCCGATGCTGTTCCAGTGTAATATGTCATACCAGATCGCTGCCGGGCACTTTGACCCCTTGGTTGACTACCTTGACGTTGCCGGCAACATGAACGGATGGGGAGCATACGACGTTTGTTTCGATCGTGGTAACGATAGCATTTATGTTATCTCCTTGATGATCGATACCGTCAACATTGGTGGTTCACCCGTTGAATTTAAATTTCGGTTTAACGGCGACTGGGGCACATCTGAGTTCCCGGGAGGCGGCCCGAATCGTAAATACGACCTCCAGGATACTACTGGTGGATTTGAGAATATTTACTATTGCTGGTATTCCAATTTAGATCCCAGTGTAGCTACTCCTCCATGGGCCTATGACCTGATGATTGATGGTACACTTACAGTTGGGAATGAACTCACTGGTGTATATACTTATGAGAATGTAAATGGGATCCTGGAAGGACCTTCCACTTTTAAATGGTACTGGGCTGATGATAACGCCGGCACTAACCTCACAGAGATTCCTGATGCCACAACTAAAAATTACACCACGATGACTGCGGAGGTTGGAAAATTTGTCGCCTTTGAAGTGACCCCGATCGCTGCAAGCGGTGATTCAGCTGTAGGTATGCCTGTGATGGTATATACAGACGAACCAATTGGTGGCCTGGCTATTCAGGATGTAGGCAACACCTGGGTCAACTTCTATCCTAACCCGGTAACTGACAAGATCACATTTGAGCACCTTGGCCAGATTACCCGTATTGCTGTATATAATCTTATGGGACAGGAGGTAATGTCGGTAAGCAATGTTGCAACTCAAAAACTGACACTCCCAACCACAACACTACGGGCCGGAGTCTATTTTGTGAGGTTCTTCACTCATGATCAAAGTATGGGTACTGCGAAGTTCCTGAAATACTAACTTTGTTTTAACACCTATTAGTAAGGGCGATGCATGCATCGCCCTTACTTTTATTACATGAATCGTCCCTCCATTATCTTCAAGGATTTTATACCTTTGTGGTAATTTAACGGATTGATCATGAAGAGACTCAAACTACCCATTCTGCTAATTTTTCTGACGACAACACTGCCTCTTTTCTCACAGGTTGTTGTCACTATACCAGAATTCCCTGTCGATATTGATTCCTGCTACGTGATCTTCGATGCCACTCAGGGAAACGGAGAACTGGAGAATGTATCTCCACCAATTTATGCCCATACAGGTGTAATCACCAACCTCAGCTCCTCCCCCAGCGATTGGAAATATGTGGTGGCCGGCTGGAGCCAGAATATCCCGAAGGCGATGTTGATCCCTCTCGGAAACAATCTGTATAAGCTTGAAGTAAAACCTTCCATAAAAGAATATTATGGCGTTCCTGCATCGGAACAGATATTGAAAATGGCATTTGTCTTCCGGAACTCCGATGGGTCCAAAGTTGGCAGAAACAGCGATGGCAGCGATATCTTTGCAGATGTCTATCCGGCCTTTACAAGTGTCAACATCATCCAGCCAGCCGATAATAACCTGCTTATTAATCAGGGAGACAGCATTCCTATTGAAGCATTCAGTCCTCTTGCCGACTCCCTCTTCCTGATCATTAACAACACCGTGGTCAAATCAGTTGCAGGACAGCAGCTTATCGATACGATCCTGGCCGATAATTTCGGTCAGAACTGGGTTAATCATTACGTAAAAATAATTGCCAGCAACGATACCGCCTCTGCTGTCGATTCCTTTGCCTATATGGTGATCCCACCCTCTCCTGTTGCCGGTCTGCCACCAGGTACTGTTGATGGGATCAACTACATAGATAGCTCCACTGTAGTGCTTGCCCTGTTTGCCCCGGGGAAACAAAACTGCTTTGCCATTGGAGATTTCAACGACTGGGAATTTGACTCACTCTTTTATATGTATAAAACGCCTGACGGGAACCGATTCTGGATTGAACTGACCGGCCTCGTTCCTCTTAAAGAGTATATTTTTCAATACCTGGTTGATGGTACGCTCAAAGTCGGAGATCCCTATGCTGATAAAGTCAGTGATCCTGATGACAGGTTTATCTCAAATGCCACCTATCCCAACCTGATCCCTTATCCAACAGGTAAAACAACCGGGATTGCTACTGTCTTGCAAACCAATCAGGATCCCTATCCATGGAAACCTTCAACATTCAGTCCACCTGAAATAACCGACCTGTTTATCTATGAACTCCTGATCCGGGATTTCACCGCTCTGCACGATTTTCAATCCCTGATCGACACCCTGGACTACCTGAAGAGGCTGGGTGTAAATGCCATCGAACTGATGCCGATTATGGAGTTTGAGGGGAACCTCAGTTGGGGTTATAACCCCGATTTCAGCTTTGCAGTTGATAAATACTACGGACCAAAAAACAGTTTCAAACAGCTGGTAGAAGCAGCGCATGCCAAAGGGATGGCAATCATCCTTGATATCGTTTGCAACCACCATTTCGGACAGTCCCCTCTCGTAAGATTATACTGGGATGGATCTGCTCAACGGCCAGCCGAAGATAGTCCCTGGTTTAACCAAATCCCAAAGCATCCGTATAATGTTGGTTATGATTTTAATCACGAGAGCATCTATACGAAAAACTACATGGAACGACTGATCCGTTACTGGATTCAGGAGTATCACATCGATGGATACCGTTTCGACCTCTCCAAGGGATTCACGCAAAAGAATTCATATCCCAATAACGTTGGCCTCTGGGGCCAGTATGATCAGTCGCGGATCAACATCCTGAACAATTATGCCAACGCAATCTGGTCAGTAAAACAAAATGCGTACGTTATCCTCGAACATTTCGCCGATAACGCTGAAGAGATCGTGTTGGCAGACAATGACATGCTTTTGTGGGGAAATATGACTGGTCCTTATGGTGACGGTTCAATGGGCTGGAACCAGAATGGAAAATCGAATCTCTCCTGGGCATCCTATCTGCAACGTGGCTGGGATGATCCCAATCTCGTTGTATATATGGAGAGCCACGATGAGGAACGGATGATGTATAAAAACATCACCTCAGGAAACTCTACATTACCACCATATAATATTAAAGATACCACAACAGGACTGAAACGGGCAGAACTGGCTGCCAACTTCTTCTTCGGCATCCCGGGGCCTAAAATGATCTGGCAATTTGAGGAACTGGGCTACGACTATTCGATCAACTGGCCAACCGGCACTTCCGAATCCAGGCTCACACCTAAGCCTATTCGCTGGGATTATTATTCACAACCTCCGAGAAAACATGTTTACAATATCTTTTCATCACTTGCCGAACTAAAAAAGGCTCAACCTGCCTTCAAGACTACCAACTTCACGTTGAATGTTGCTAACTCCATGAAGTCGATTATTCTAAGAGATGAAAGTATGGACGTGGTGATGCTTGGAAATTTTGACGTCCTGGAGAAAGAGATCATTCCCAACTTTACTACAACGGGAACCTGGTATGAATATTGGACGGGCGATTCCCTTGTGGTAACTGATGGAGGTGCTCCTATAACCCTTATCGAAGGCGAATACCGGTTATACACTTCGAAAAAACTCCCTTCTCCACCATTTCTTGGAATTCACGACCCCTATTTGCAGGATAATGAGACATCCTATGCATGGTTTTATCCCAATCCAACCACTGGGATTCTCCATATCAAAACCAATGAGAAAGAGCTACACGTAGTTGTTTTTGACCAGAGTAGCAGACAACTCATTCAAATGACTATTTTTGGAAAAGCTAAGTCAACACTTGATCTTGGGTTGCTGAAGCCGGGGATGTATTTCATCCGTTTCACAGCTCAGGGAAAAGCGCCCTTTATAGGGAAAGTCATCAAATACTAATACCCCTAAATCCCCTAAAGGGGACTTGCTCCTCCCTTCGGGAGGATAAAACTGCGAAGCAGAGTAAGTCCCCTTTAGGGGATTTAGGGGTTAACCAATAAAAACCTCAAATCATCCCCTGCATTCACTTCCCGTGTCTCTTCCCCGTATTTAAATATCCGCATCGGGCGGTTCCCAAACAGGTCCATCTGGTCGCCCACAACTTTAAGCAGACACCCTTCACGCAGCCCGGCAACATAGATATCGTGATTTACCGTAAGAAACTCAAGGATTCTCTGTTCCCTGGTCTCACCGGCATGACCAGCCGGGTTGGCATCCAGGTAGTGGGGGTTGATTTGAAAAGGGATCAAGTTGAGGCAATTGAACGAGAGAGGTTCGCTGATGGGCATGTCGTTGGTAGTCTTCATGGTAGGACAGGCAACGTTTGATCCGGCGCTCCATCCTGCATAGGGGATTCCTTGAAGAACCCTTTCGCGGATCGCATCCATCACACCGGTTGCCTGCATCATCATCACCAGATGGAAGGTATTTCCTCCTCCAACTGCAATCGCTTCGGCGTTCATAACGGCAGCAACCGGATCTGCTTCCCGGTGGATGGAGTAAATGCCAAGTCCAAGTTCACTAAAAACAGCAGCTACGCGTTTCTCATAAACATCAAAGGAATCAGCCACACTGTCGGGCGCCAGGTTTACTCCGGCATAGGGAACGAAAAGAACATCTTTCACGCCATACCCGTGATAAAAAGATTTCAGGTGTTGCCGGGGCCAGGAGAGATAGTCCTCGCCGGCATTGGTTGAGTTGCTGATCAGCAATAGGTTTCTGTTCATAATATTATGGTGTTTTGAGTAACTTTTCTGACTGAAGTTGCTGCCATCTGCTGATATAGGCCTGTGCAAATTTAAGAAACCATCGGTTTCCTCCTGTATAACTTCTGAGACGTACTTCGGGATCACTTTCAGGAAAGAGTTCAAAATCGTGAGTTGAGAGCGCACTGCCAATGTGCTCCTGCTGATCCCTTACATCCCGTGAATCCACCCCATCCCGTTTCAACCATGTCAAACAATTCCATGCCGCAAAGGAATCTCCGTTTTTAGAAAAAAAAATCAAAGCCTCCTCATACATTGGGATTCTGGACGAATTCGCAACAAAATCGAGCATCGAGACGAAAGGCACTCCGAAATTTTCAAGCTCAGTATTGCGGTAAAATCGTTCATTGTCACTAACCCGCTGAATCGCCTCCCGGAAGTTCCCAAGGGCCACCTGGTTGAGTGCCTGTTTCTGTTTCTCCTGGTAAAATGCTGCTGAAATATATTTTTTAATTGAATCATTGTATACCTTTACTTCAAATGTACATTCGGGATGCTGTTGTGCTTTCCGTCGTGCCTCGCCAAGCTGTTTGACTGCAATATCAAACTGCTTCAATTCAATATTTTTCCATGCCCTGATGGCAAGAAACTCAGCCTCCTCTTTCACCCCCAGACAGGCCTTCAGATCAATTTTACTCCTGTAACTCCTCAGAGCTGATTGCAAATCAGGATCAGTCTCAAGATTATAAAGATCAATCACTGTTTCCACCTCCAGGGCGTAATCTTTCGCTGACTCAAGTTCATCCTTCCATATCATTCCTGTTGCCATCGAGATTTCGTTCAGCATGTGGTATTTATAACTCTCAAGGTACATGCGGTTCAGTGCAGTATCCTCCGGAATCCCAATACGTACTCCCACCTCTTTCATCTGATTGAATGTTCTGAATGCTTCCTCGTGATTGTAGGTCATATAGAGATATGTAGCCCTGTCGGCCAGTTGTTTATACCGGATCGGCAACATCCTGCTATTCAATTTCTGGGAAGCTATTCTAATCTCCACATCACCCGGAATCACCTCCTGGTAGCGGCAAGCTTCGTCGTAGTAAATAAGCGCAGTCTCTATCTCACGACTCTTTATCAATTCATTCGTTCTGTTCCTCGCCTGATAAAACAACCCCCGCAATGCCTGCTGTTCTCGGGAATGAAGGTGATCGTTTACATAAGCGATCATCTCAAGCGGATAGCTGAGAGAGAAAAGCTGGTAACATTCCAGCGCCTCCTGAAATTGATTCTCAGCAAGGATATAATCACATCCCTGAAGCCGCCGGTTAAACAATTTTCTGAACACCCGCTGAAACATCGTATCTGTCGGGATCACACATTTGTATTCGGCAACATAGGTCCCAGCCTGATTAATATACTCTTCAGCCATCTGGAATTCCTGGATATCGATACAACTTTCAGCAATACCCAAATAGGAAGCATAGACTCCTTTTACCGCTTCGACCTGAAGTGGTTTATAATCGGGTTGGACCTGATTCGGGATCTGTGCCCGAAATGATGAAGCATGATCCAGTAAAAACATGGCACCAACAAAATTGGAACCGTCAATCATCTTCCGCGCTCTCTTCAGGTATGCGTTCCAAACAGCCTGGGTGATAACAGGAATAATAATAGCTGGATCTTCCCCGGGGTACATCTTTTGCAGTAATCCCTTAAAAACCATCTCCTCATTCCTGAAGCCTGGAGTCAGAAACCATGTGTCGGTATAATCTTTATAGATACCTCCCCGGATGCCGTTAAGCAGCATCGCTTTTTGGAGGTAGGTTATCAGATGAGAAATATATTCATCGATAAGAAGATCCAAATTCCCGCTCCAATGGATAGCTCCAGGGGACATTACCTGTTCCTCGAAGGTCATGGTCGCGCTGCGGGAAAATTTATCAAGGCGCAGAAACTTTTCGGCAAACTTTTCAGGATCATTTTCCTGTAGGGGAAGTATCTCTCCGAAATGATGGTCAGTGATCAGTTTCACGACCCTGTTTATCTCCATCAGAAGGATAAACTTTTCTGGTAAGTCGTAAGTTGTCAGAGAATTATATCTATCTGTAATCTCAAGGAGCGAGTCGGTGAGCGCTGAAGCGGCATAATAATCATCGATCAGCTGGATTCTTTTCCGAAACTCCCCGAGAGCCAGATCACTGTATTGGAAAGCGATTTCGCTCAGGGTTACAGCATATTTCCCGGGTGCAACTACCGGGATGTCGGAGCTTAAATAACCCAGGGAGAGCTGACTAACTCTAAGTTCGTTAAGTCTGTATTGCCTGAGGACGTTACTGTCGGGTAGATCAATCAGGTTCAGATTGCAACTAAGGAGATCGGGAGTGAGAATATCTTCCATGGAGAAACTCCGGTATGCAGGAGTTTTGAAAGCATGAACATCTGTAAACCGGATCGTCACTTCAGGACTTTTCATCTCCGGTGTTCTCACCTCAAGCATCTCATTATATGCAATACTGATCTTCAGTCGCTTTGGATTCTCATCCATGGCCGCACCAAGTTTGATCAGAATGGCATTTGAATTTGAGTTGGCTGGATCGCCGGGTTGTTGGAATGAGATGTGGGACTTCTGCGCCAACAGTGAGAGTGAGCAGATCCAAATAAGTGAAAGAGTGAAAATGTGTTTAAATCCCATTCCTTAAAAGAAGATATCCGGTGAGCGAGCAAAAATAGCACTTATCATCAGATATTTTTTTACTTTTGGGTTGCTCTAAGTAATATTTTCTTCAACTGATTTAATTCAATTTGATTATGAAGAACAGATTGATTCTTTTTGGAATGATAATCATTTTCGGGTCCCTGCTTTTTTCTTATCCTGCATGTAAGCCAAAAAATGATCAACAACAAACACCGCCATCCCTGAAGGTGATGACCCTTGAGGGATCTCAGGTTCCTCTATCGATGGACATGGTAGGTCTTGCCGAAGGGATTCCAACAGTAGAAATCCGCGCCCGGGTGGAGGGATTTCTTGAGAACTGGTCGTTCAGGGAAGGATCTATTGTGCAGAAAGGACAGGTGCTGTTCACCATAGAAGAATCTGAATACATCAATAACCTCGACTTTGCAAAAGCAGATCTCGCCAACAAAGTGGCAGCGTGGGAATATACCCAGCTTAATGTAGCAAGATTGCGTCCGCTGGTTGCAACCAATGCCATCAGCCAAAATGACTTCGATGTTGCTACCACACAAGAAAAACAGGCAAAAGCAGCCGTAGCAAGTGCAGAAGCAAGCTTGCAGCAGGCAAAGCTGAACCTCTCCTATACCACCATCACCTCCCCTATAAAAGGCTATATCGGAGCCGTTCAGGTTCGCCCTGGGAACCTTGTCGGGCGTGGAGAAAGCACACTTCTCGCAACAGTTTCTTCTGTTGATCCCATTTATGTGAATTTTCAGATGAATGAAACCAGCTATTTGTCAATTATGAGCTGGGTGATAGAGAACAAAGACAAGTTGCAAGGCAAAGAAAATTTGAAGGATAACAATTCTGTTCCGGTTTATATGATGCTCTCCAACAAACAGACCTACCCGTTCGCCGGAAAAATTGATTTTATCGGACGTGCCATTGATCCGGCCACAGGAACTATCGCCCTCAGAGCAGAGTTCCCGAACAAAGACGGGCTTATCAAACCAGGCGCTTACAGCGAGGTAACACTGATCCTTGGCACAGAGGATGACGGGATTCTCATCCCTCAATCGAGCTTGCAACCGATCCAGGACAAAGATTTTGTCTTCACCGTCGACTCTGCAAATAAAATCCAGCGGGTTCCTGTATTAATAGGACAGCACATCCAAAATATGGTGGTTGTGATGAAAGGACTGAAGAGTGGAGATAGAATTCTACTGGAAGGATATCAGAAGATTAAAGATGGCATGGTAATCACCCCTGTTTTGGTGAAAGATACCCTGAAAGTGCCGGAAATCATTAAATGATGGCAAGAATGCTGGAATACAGAAAAATCGTAAATCGAACATCGAACTAATCGCAAATCGAATCATGCTCCAACAATTTATACAACGCCCGATTCTCTCTTTTGTCATCGCCATCTTAATCACTTTGGTTGGTGTACTGAGCCTGATGGTTCTGCCGGTTTCCCAATACCCCGACGTAGTTCCTCCGACCGTGCAGGTGACCGCCTATTACCCGGGCGCCAGTGCTGAGGTGGTACAAAAAACCGTTGCCGTTCCGCTGGAGGAACAGATCAATGGAGTAGAAAATATGATGTACATGACATCGCAGTGCGCTAATGACGGCTCCTGCAATATCACTGTATATTTTGAGGTGGGAACCGATCCGGATATGGCCACGGTGAACACCCAGAATCGTGCACAGCGAGCGTTCAATGTACTTCCGGCTGCTGTGACACAGGGAGGGGTAATCGTCATGAAACGAAATCCAAGCATCCTGATGCTCTATGCGCTAACCGCAGAGGATACAACGTACAATTTTGAATTTCTTTCAAACTATGCCCAAATCAATATTGTCAATACCTTAAAACGTATTCAGGGGGTTGGGGATGTCAGCTTGCTGGGAGGTGACGACTATGCCATGCGCATCTGGCTGAATCCAGACCGGATGGCCGGGCTCAGCATCACAACAGAAGATGTGACCAATGCCATCATGGACCAGAATGTGGAAGCAGCCGCCGGCGCTATCGGTAAAAATCCTGCGGTACCCGGACAAGAACTGTCATACATCATTCGGGCTGAAGGAAGACTCAAATCTATCGAGGAGTTCAATAACATCATCATCAAAACAAAAATTGACGGATCCATCGTTCGGATGAAAGATGTTGCACGGGCTGAACTGGGGTTGAAAACATATGATGTCAGGACACGGTACAATAAAAAATCTTCTCCATTCATCGCGGTATATCAGGCACCTGGTTCCAATGCGACCCAGATACGTGAAGATTGCAACAACACCATGACTGCATTGGCCAGCCAGTTCCCTCCCGGACTCTCTTATGAGGTAGGTCTCGACACCGTTGAATTTGTGGATGCCTCTGTTCATGATGTGATGAAGACATTGCTGGAAGCGTTTATCCTGGTTTTCATTGTCGTCTTTATCTTTCTCCAGGATTGGCGGGCCACCCTCATCCCTGCCGTTACGGTACCTGTATCCCTGATCGGGGCACTGGCGGCGTTCACCCTCTTTGGATTTTCAATCAACATGCTAACCCTTTTTGCGTTGGTACTGGCCATCGGGATTGTTGTAGATGATGCCATTGTGGTATTGGAGGCCGTGCAGGAGAAAATCGATGAACATGGCATGAGTCCGCTGGAGGCCACCAAAGAGACGATGAAAGAGATAGCTCCGGCAATTTTCACCATTACACTGGTTCTGTCGGCGGTATTCATTCCGGTTTCATTCCTGGGAGGTACAACAGGACTGATGTATAAGCAGTTTGCACTCACACTCACCTCTTCCATCATTATCTCAGGCTTGCTCGCACTCACTTTGAGTCCGGCCATGTGTGTCCTTCTTCTGAAGCCAAAGCCAGAACGCAAAGGGCTGATTGGAAAATTCTTCAACGGGTTTGATAAAGGATTCTTATATACGACGAACAAGTACATGTCGATCGTCAACTCTTTTTTGCACCACATCAGCCGGCCGATCATTTTTCTGGCAGTGGCTACGATTTTGGTCTTTGTTGTCATGAAATATCTTCCTTCCGGATTTTTGCCTGAGGAAGACCAGGGATATTTCTTCGTAAACGTAATTTCCCCCAAAGGAGTATCGCTGGCGATGACTGATGATATCATGAGACAGATTGAAGATATTCTGGAAGAATCCCCTGGGGTTCAATCATTCTCCGCAGTTCCCGGATACAGCATCCTTGATGGTACGGTGAGCACTACAAGCGGGGCTGTATTTGTGAAGCTTCTACCCTGGGATGAACGTTCGAAAGATTCCTTGAAAGTGCAATCTATCATTAACAGGTTACAGCAAAAACTGAACAAAATCCAGAAAGGAATCTGTATGGCATTTAACGCCCCGGCAATCTCCGGATTGGGAACCACCGGAGGGCTTGAACTGCAACTGGAAGATAAAGTGGGTGCCGACCTGGATAAACTGGCGGAAGTAACGGGTAAATTTGCGTATGCTGCCATGCAGAACAAAGTCCTTGGCAATGTTTATACTGGTTTCCGGGTCGACATCCCGCAATATTTTCTCATCGTCAACAAAGATAAAGCAAAGACGATGGGGGTTCCGGTCAGCCAGATCTACGGCACACTCCAGGCTCAATTTGGGAGCCTCTATGTGAACGATTACAACCAATTTGGAAAATCCTACAGGGTGATCATTCAGGCGGATGCCCTTTACCGGTCCAACCCCGAGGATATAAATCTGATCTATGTCAGATCCACGAGAGGAGAAATGGTTCCTCTGGGAACACTCGTTAGTCTGGTGCCAATTCAGGGCCCTGATGTCGTAAGGCGGTTCAACCTCTTCAGTTCCTCCAGCTTCACCATCTCCCCTGCGGCCGGATACTCTTCAGGTCAGGCGATCGAAGCAGTCGCTGAAGTTGCAAAAGAGACTCTTCCATTCGGATTTGGGTATGAATATTCAGGCCTTACAAGACAGGAGCTGATCGCAGGAAACCAGGCTCCATTTGTGTTTGCGCTTTGTTTTGTCTTTGTCTTCCTGCTTCTCGCTGCCAAATATGAGAGTTGGTTTTTACCTCTCCCCATTTTGCTGGCTATGCCCTTTGGTATCTTCGGTGCTTTAGGGTTGCAGTGGTTATCCGGCCTTCAGAACAACATTTATGCTCAGATCGGGTTGATCATGCTGATTGGTCTGGTGGCCAAAAATGCGATCCTCATTGTGGAGTTCGCCCGACAAAAGCACGAAGAGGGAATGGATCTGATTGAAGCCTCCAAAGCAGCTGCGAAACTTCGTTTCAGGCCCATCCTGATGACCTCCTTCGCCTTTATCCTGGGTGTTGTGCCATTGGTTCTTGCAGGTGGTGCGGGTGCTGCCAGCAGGCATGCCCTGGGAACATCGGTCTTTGGAGGAATGATTATGGCAACAATTTGTGGAGTAATGGTCATACCCGCTCTCTATGTGATCTTTCAGAGGATGGAGGATTGGGTAAAGAGACGAGGGACGAAGGACGAAGGACGAAAGACGTAAGACGTGAAAAATAAGATGTAGGTCGAAATAGGAAATTAGGAAATTAGGAAATTAGGAAATATGGCATTTAAAAGAAACTTCCCGTCAATCCTTGCTGCGGGGCTCCTTCTGATCTTCATTGCTGGGTGTAAAGTGGGTCCGAACTACAAGCAGCCAGATATTCCTACGGGCGAACAATACAGGTTTGCAGGCACCGGCGATTCAATTTCATTTGCTGATACCTCCTGGACCTATGTTTTCAGGGATACTATTCTGCAACAACTGATCTGGCAGGGGCTGGCATATAATTTCGACCTGTTGATGGCTATTGAGCGGGTTAACCAGGCACGGGCTTCCTTTAAAAACGTTCGTGCCGACCTTTGGCCTTCCCTCAGCGCCAGTGCCACCGGAGCCTACCAGAATCAGCAGACTTTTCCCTCCGGAACTATCGAGTACAAAGATATTTACGCAACTGCAAACCTCACCTGGGAACTGGATATCTGGGGAAAACTGCGTCGTGCCAAAGAGTCTGCACGGGCCGATCTTCTGGCTCAGGAGGCATACCGGCAATCGGTTTACATCACATTGATCGCCAACATCGCATCCGGGTATTTTAACCTGGTAGAGTACCAGGACCAGTTGCAGATCGCAACATACAATGTCAGGATAAGGGAGGAGGCGTTGTCTCTTGTGAAATTAAAGATGATAGCAGGAACTGTTTCGGGGCTGGTTGTGGCACAGGCAGAGGCTGAGCTCGCCAGCATCAAAACCCAGGTTCCTGCATTTGAAAAAGCAGTTGGCTTGCAGGAAAACGCGTTGCGGTTGCTTGCAGGACAACTTCCCGGAGAGGTGGTAACGGGCGACTCCATCATCAACCAGATCCGTATAGGGGTGGTTCCCGATGCAGGAATTCCTTCCCAGCTGATTACCCGCAGGCCTGATATCATCCAGGCTGAACAAACGTTGGTCTCTGCAAACGCCCAGATCGGTGTTGCTCGTGCTTATATGCTTCCCTCTTTGAGTATTACCGCTAACATCGGATACTCGAATATTGGCGCCGGTTTAATCGGATCTGCCATTGGGAACCTTGTGGCTCCTATCTTCTCTTTTGGGAAGCTCAAAGCCAACCTGAGAAAAGCCCAGGCGTTCAGGGAAGAGATGCTTCTGAATTATCAAAAAACGATATATACGGCGATCGGAGAAGTTTCCAATGGAATTCTCACAGTTGAGAAACAGCGGGTTGTCACTAATGAGAATCATAATCTGGTTGCCGCTGCCCAAACCTCTTTCGATCTCTCCAACCAGCTTTTCAATGCCGGCTATGCCAGTTACCTTGATGTCATTAATGCACAACGCAGTTTGTATGGTGCACAAATCCAGCTTTCCCTGGCACAAACGGATGATCTCCTTGGAATCGTGAATCTTTACCTGGCACTTGGAGGAGGCTGGAAGTAGATTTAAAATTGATACAATGACCCCTAAAGAGATCGAAAACAGCTACCAAACCCTTCTCAGGGATGTCGCCCAAGGAAGATTTGCCTCTGCAATCGAAACGTTGCATCTCTTCATCAGGCAGGGGACCAGTTCTGAATCATTCTATGAGATTGAGACTATCGAAGACAATTACACCAACCTTCTCAAATACACATATGAAGGTTATGCTGATCCCAAGCGCAATGAGATTCTCTCCTCTATCGCTGCATCTGTCCTCGCACTGGCTGATGAACTTGCCGACCACCTGCTGGAGGATTCATTTCCCTGGCAGAAACTGACAAGAATCCGCCTCAATCAGGAGTTTGGCACTGACCCTGCAGTCGTTGCATTAAAGATCGATGATATCTTCTTTTCCCATGAAGTTTCCGAACTGATCGAAGGAGAGTCTTCCCACTCTTCCCCGGTTACCGACCCAATTTTCAAACTGATTTGGCTGACCAGGGAGATGAAAGATTTCCACCAACGGCTAATCCGTCATATTAACCAGGACGACGGCGTGGAGTGGCATGAAAAATGTTTGGTTGCCAGCTCTTTAACCCTTAGCATCCTAAACTACTTTGATCCGCAAAAGCTGGAATTGTTATCCGAGTTTGTCCTGAAACACCAACCCCAGGTCTATCACAGGGCCCTCGTTGGGTTTATCCTGGCTATAATTAAATACAACGACCGAATCATCTTTTATCCAGCGTTGGTGAAACTGATCAATGACCTTTCTGGCGATGAAGATATTTGCAGGGAAGTTGAAACCATCATTCTGCAACTATTAATGGCAGGTGAAACTGAACGAATCACCAAGGAGTTTGAGGAGGAGGTGCTGCCTGATATGCAGAAGATGATGCCGAAACTGGGAGACAAACTTCAACTTGATAACGTTGTGGATGAAGATCCTGAGGAAGAGAACCCCGTTTGGAAAGAGATGATTGATGAAGTACCCGGCCTGTTTGAGAAAATCGAAAAGTTTTCCCGGATGCAAATGGATGGAGCCGATGTTTTTATGAGCACCTTCGCCATGCTTAAACGATTCGACTTCTTCAATAAGATGAGGAACTGGTTTATCCCATTCTATCATGAGCATCCCGCTCTCCAGGAGGGGACCAGTGAGGATGCTGCAATACGAATTCGATTGATGGAGGGTCTGGAGAAAGCTTTTTACATCTGCAATTCTGACAAATACTCATTCGGACTAAACTTCAAGGCGATTCCAAGCCAGCAACGCTCCATGATTGTTACACATTTTGAAGCCGAGTTGGAGCAAATGAAGGAGTTGGCATCAGAAGAGGAGATTCTCGATCCAACGATGATCTCAAACGCTATATTTACCCAGTATATCCAAGACCTTTACAGATTTTACAAACTATTTCCCCAAAAGGGAGAGTTCGACGATATTTTCAAACAAAACCTGGATTATTCCAACCTCTCTTTCCTGCAAAAATTCTCTGACCAGAAAGTATTTTTCGAACAGCTGGCTACCTTCTATTTCTCAAAAGATCACTGGAAAGAAGCCATCGATATGTATATATCCCTTGAAGAAAAAGGAGATGCAACGAGCCAACTGTACCAGAAACTTGGATATGCCTGGCAGAAGTCAGGAAAATGGGATGCGGCATTTGACGCCTATCGAAAGGCAGAACTTTTCGATACCGATCGGCTTTGGATATTGAAGAAGCTTGCGTTGTGTTCCATGAAGCTAAATGACTACAAACAAGCTCTAGTCTTCATCGAAGAGGCATTGACATTGCAGCCTGAAGACCTCAACCTCCACTCACAGGCAGGTCAATGTAACCTAAATATAAAAGAGTACGGCGAAGCTATCAGGCACTACAACAAGGTGAGATTCTTCTCACCGGGGAATCTGAAAGCGCTGCGACCAATTGGATACTGCCACTTTATCCTGGGGGAACTTAAAAAAGCGTCAGACGCATATCAGGAAATCCTTGAATCAACAGAAGATCCAGGACCATATGATTTGATGAATGCAGGTCATGTTGCGCTTTGTCAGGGTGAAAAGGAGAAAGCACTCGGATTCTATCGGGCTGCGCTCAACACGCATTCAATCAGCAAGATGGTATTTATAGATGCATTCCTTGAAGATCAGCCTTACCTGATAAAAAACGGCATCCCGGAAGACGGGATACCGTTGATTCTTGAATATATCACCTTGGAATCCAGATACTAGTAAATATTTGAGGCGTTTCTGTATCCAGGATTATCCTCATACCAGTCAGGATATAACATACCACTACTTTCCGCCCACTCAACAAAATGGTTATAGGCATTTACAATCTCAACTTTTTCTTTGGGATAGGCAAAACTTTCGTAAATATTGATTGCCCAGGGAAGATTGGTTGAGGTCCTATAATACCTTCCGATTAACCCGTCACTATCATCCTCACCGGTTCCTAGAAGGGATAGATTTGCAAGAGTAGTGGGAGGCATATCCGGGAGGTGTACTTCAATCGCCCGGTTTTGGTCAATAATGATAAAAGGATTGAATTGATCAATAGCTACCTGGTCAATGGTATATGTCAAAGATGTAAATTCGATATATACATCGAGTGTAACCGGGTCAACATAGGGAGCTAAGGGATCAGTATTTACGCCAATACCGGTTCCGGGCCAGGGCATAATCCGATAGGCATCATCCCATACAATAATGGTTGGTCTTGATTGCCCCGATTCAAGACCATTTAATCCAATGTTGACATAACTTCCAGCATCAATATCATAGCCAGACACCTCAAGATGTGCCTGGAGGATCTCGTCGCTCGGGAACTGAAATCCAAACCCGTTGTGTAATGTGGCGCCATATGCTTTGACAACAAAGGTTCCAAAAATCTCGACCACATTGTTTGCTGCATTTGTGACTGTCTTGAAGCGGTAGTCGCATACCAGGTCGTTAAAGTCGTAATCACCTTTTCCGGGCCACAGATCTTCAAATGCTAGTGTTCCATTCCCTGGTGCAGGGTAAAAATTGTTGAATGCACGAGTAGCATCGGCCGGATAATCATCATCCATATCAGCAACACCATCCCCATCTGTATCCAACGGGGCAACGGCTGTTTCATAAGGGCCCATATCTACCGTCCCGTTCTCAATTCTAGCGTTTCCATCGAGATCGGTTTCAGTCAACATCCAGCCCGCATTCACTCCAGCATCAATGCATGGAGAACCTGCCTGAAGGTGATAATCCTCTGATCCAAAAGTTATATTGACAAACATGGGAACTGCCGATATGCAGTTGGTGCTGTAACCCACGGGAAAAGCCGGCGTGGAGTTGCAATTGTAATAATGATTGTTCGTAAGACTGCTGACTGTATAATTTGCGCTTCCTGAATTGTAATAGATAATTGTATTATAGACATGACCATTGTTCCAGGTTTTTATCCCCGAGCCATCAGGAGCAGTATTGTTCGAGATCACGCAGTTGTATATAGTACCGGCACTCCAGATGTTCACACCCCCGCCATATTTATATGAAGTATTGTTCGTAATCTCACAATTCTTGACCACTCCTCCATTCAGAAGCCGGACACCACCACCATAACCGTTGGTGTTGTTATTATTCTCGTTGGCGACGTTGTTGGAGATAAAACAATTTTTAACCAACCCTGAATTATCAATCGCAACACCCCCACCGTCCCGGGCCAGATTATCCGTGATGATACAGTTTTGAACCGTACCCCCACTGATAATATTCACTCCACCGCCAAAGCTGGATGGATTTTTTCCGTTCTTGATTGTAAGACCATCAATGAGGGCATTGTTGTGACTTATCTGGAAACATTTTGTCATATGATTCCCATCCACGATCACCGCGGAAGCTCCATTAATGCTTCGAATCGTGATTCCTTTTGTGACAGTAATCTTGGTGATTAGCAAATAGGTTCCGTCATCCACAAGAATAAGATCTCCGTCATTGCATACTCCTATTACTGTTTGAATTGTATTGGCTGCTGTTGCCAAACTTGTATAAGGAGATAAACTGGTTCCCGTAAGAGAAACATATCTTGTTGTCGCGTATCCTGAAAAAGAAAAAACTTGCAGGATAAAAAGGGTAAATATTACTAGTTTTGTTTTCATGACACGTTCTTATTAGTTGAAATTAAATTCCAGCCTGTTGTTTTTTAAGTCAACAACATGAACCGCTCCTTTAAAGATTAATTTCACCTCTTCAAGATAAGAAGGAACAGTAAGTTGGGTAGTAAAGGAGGTGCCTGAAAATAACGCTCCTTTATAAAAATAATAGTCTCCTTCAACTGGACTTACATACACAACTCCAGCATGTGATGCAGATAAGCTGACATCGATTATTTTCGTTGTTTCCCAGGTAAAATTAGGGCCGACAATGATATCTTTCATCGGCTTAGTTTCACTTGAAAACTCCTCTTTCAGGTTGGCTTTATGACACGAAATCATACTTATTGACACAAAAACCAATACTATTGTTATAAACTTCAGGGTTCTCATAGGCTATTTTGTTAAAAATATAATAGCAAAAATAGATGAAGCCCATAACCATATCAATCACCAATAAGTATGTGTTTACAATAATCTTGTATCTGTATCATTTCTCCATGGAAACAATCTTTCGATTATTTTATGGTTTACCGAAATAAATGATTTTGGGAATCTTCTATGGAAGTGTACGCTTCCCTTCGCAAACATCCAGCCCTGTCTTATATATCATCAACCACCCCTTCTGAACATCTTCAAATTGTGTGTGTGTTTGGCCGGCAACAAAGCGCAGGACAACCTTCCCGTTCAACTTGGTTTGCGTGAGAAACACTTCTCCGCTAGTGTTCAGGCTTTCCAGAATTTTCGAGTTTATTGTATCCACATCTTTTTCAGAAATCATGATACAGGGACTAAACCGAAAGCATACGAGATTCAATGGTGCAGGAGCCATCAACTCAACACCCGGGGCGTTCTGAACTTCCTCTTTCAGCCACTGACCGAATTGAATATGGCTACGGATTTTTTCCTGCAAACCACTGATGCCGTAGGTACGGATCACAAACCACAACTTCAGGGCACGGAATCTTCTTCCAAGAGGGATTCCCCAGTCGCGGTAGTTGTTCACCTGTTTATCTTCAGGTGTCTTGAGGTATTCGGGCAAAATACTAAATGTATCTATTAGCGCCTGTTTGTCCTTTACAAAATAGGCTGAACAGTCGAAATTGGTGAACAACCATTTGTGGGGATTAAAGACAAAGGAGTCGGCCAGTTCCACCCCCTTGCTCATCCAGCGCATCTCAGGCAAAATTAACGCTGAGCCGGCATAGGAGGCATCAACATGATGCCATAGGTTGTATTTTCTGCAGATTATGCCGATCTGTTCAATGGGGTCAATGGCAGTGGAGCTGGTGGTCCCGATAGTAGAGACCACACACAATGGGACAAATCCATCATTTATATCCTGTTGGATTGCCTCTTCAAGCGAGGATGGAGCCATGGCAAACATCTCATCCACCTCTACCTTCACAAGGTTTTCGATCCCGATACCGGCGATCTTAACATCTTTGTCGATGGATGAATGCCCCTGGGTAGAGGTATAGACCCTAAACCTGTCGGCCTGAGCGAACCCTCGCCTGTTGATCTCAAATCCAGTCCTTCTCTCCCGGGCCGTAAGAATTGCAACCAGGGTAGAGGATGAAGCGGTATCCTGAATAACACCTGTAAAGTCGGCAGGTAGGCCAAGCATCTCCCTGAGCCACTCCATCATTCGTTCCTCCAGCTCCTCTGCGGCGGGGGAGGTAAGCCACAACATGCATTGCGCTCCAAGCGTGGCTGTCAGCATCTCCGCCAGTATGGATGGTTCACTGTTATTTGCCGGGAAATAGGCAAAAAAACCAGGGTGCTGCCAATGAGTCATTCCGGGAAGGATTACATTGCGGAAATCCTGAAAAATGGATGCAAAGGATTCAGGATTCTCAGGTGCTGAGCCAGGGAGTTGATTTTTTATATCGCCAGGCCGAACGAGAGGAGTGACAGGGTAATCATCGATATTCTCCAGGTAATCAGCCATCCAGTCGGCCAGTTCATGGGCGTGGGTTCTGAAATCGTTGGTGTTCATTGATTCGGATATTTGCTCGTTACCAAACAAATATCTGAATTTTCACCGGATAATCACAACACGTTGAGCAAACTTCACACCATGTTTATTTTTATTTATACTAATTCTACATAGATTATTTACCTTTGCAGAATAAATAAATAAAAAATAACATGAACAAAATAAAACTATTCGCCCTCCTATTCGGAATAGCTACAATGGTCATCGTATCCTGTCAGAAAAAAGAGGATGCACCACCTGCTCCGGATCCCGATCCGATTCTTGGAAGTACATTTCTCTTTACCTCAACCAGTCCCATGGGAGTCTGCTACGGACCCTATCACATCGGCGATTTTAAAGTAACCCCGTTTACCCAGGCACCCGGGACACATATTCCCGCCTCCCAAATTGATACTGATCTTGGGATGATTGCAGAGCTATATTCATTCTTCAGAACCTATACCCAGTCGGACGGCATGGATACCATTCCTTATTTTGCACAGAAGCACAACCTCCAGGTTGCTCTGGGCGTTTGGGTCTATCCCAACGATGCCGCTAAAACCACCACAGAGGCAAAGACAGCTGTAAGGCTGGCAAAGCAGTATCCCCAGCAGGTACGTTGCATTACGGTTAGCAACGAGCCAAAAAATGTTGGTGTGACTTATGCAAGGGTTGTTGAGGTAATGAATGAAGTGCATGGATTAATGCAGGCTGCAGGCATCAACAAACCCCTATCCAGTTGCATTCAGGGACCGGAGGCAAAAAATGCCCAGGTCATCCTGGATGCCTGCAAGAGCCTGAATGATGCAGCTAGCCGGTACATCTTCCTGACGATCTATCCCTACGGTGGACAGATTAATAACCCAACTCCTTATAATATTCCGGGTGATATCAAGTTAAATATGGAATATTCCTACGGCAATGCAATAAAACCATGTGAAGATGCCGGGCTAAAAGTAATTATCGGGGAAATGGGCTGGCCAAGCGGTACCGACAACAATGAAACGCAACGCCCCACTGAATGGGAAAACAATGCCAACATGGGGACGAATTACGCCGCTTCCCTCTCCTGGATCAGGGGAAACAACCAGGGATCAACAATCTTTCCAGCAAACAAGGTCTACACCACATTCTGGTTTGAAATGTTCGACGAGCCCTGGAAAATAAATGAACCAAGAGGCGTGGGTCCCTGCTATGGAATTTATTACAACAATCCCAATCCTGCCCGGAAGTTTAATCCGTAAATATTGGGCGGTCTTGGAGTCCAGGATACCTTCAATTGTGCTTTGAGTTAAAAGCGCTAATTTTGCCAAGGTATGAAGAATGAAAGAAAACCGAATATCCTGATTGTTGACGACATTCAGCAGAATATTGAATTCATTGAAGCGATCATTAAACAACTTCAAGTAAACATCATCAAAGCGAGTTCGGGAAAAGAGGCTCTTACAAAGATCCGCAACCACGAACTCGCTTTGGCGTTGATTGATGTGCAGATGCCCGGGATGAGCGGGATTGAACTTGCTACCACAATTCTTAGGGAGAACCATCGTGAGATCTTCCCAATCATCTTCATCACGGCATACTCAGCTGAAGATCAGAACCTGGAGATGTTTTACAAATCCGGGATCACAGATTACATTCAGAAGCCGTTCCGAAAATCGATCCTGTTAAGTAAAGTCAAGGTATTCCTTGAATTGCACAAACAAAAACAACGGTTGGCCGACTCGGAACAGATGTACCGTACGCTGCTGAACGCCTCCCCCGAAGGAATCGTCATCATGGATATCTCAGGATCAATCAGGGAGATATCGACAATAGCAATGCAAGTACTTGGGATGGAGAAGAGGGAGGAGTTCACAGGAAAAAGTTTTTTTACGTTTCTTCCCGAGAAGGAGGTCCTCCGTTTTAAAGAGATCATCGATAAAGCCCTCAATGAAGAGCTGGCGCAGAATATAGAGTTCAGGATACGTAGGCCGGACAACACGCAATTCATCAGCGAAATCAGTATCACATTAATAACCGACATCAACGGCGACCCATCAGCACTCATGGCTATCATCCGGGATATTTCCCAGCGCAAACATGCCGAACAGCAGCAAATCCAAACCGAACGTATGGCCAGCCTGGGGGAGATGGCAACCGGGATCGCCCACGAAATCAACCAGCCCTTGAATAACATCAGTTTTGGAATTGATAATTTGCTCGCCGAGATTGGTAAGCACAAGGAGATTGATCAAGCCTATTTTGAGAAGAAGAGCCAAAAAGTATTCGACAACATTGAGCGAATCTCTCACATCATTGACCATATCAGAACATTCTCGCAAGAGCAGGATGATATCATGCGTATCTCATTCAGTATCAACGACAGTATTCGAAATGGTGTATCCATGATCTCTGAGCAACTTAAGGGAAAAGGCATTGACCTGATCCTGCAACTGGATGAGACCATCGATCCGATTACTGGGAATACCTACCAGTTTGAGCAGGTAATCCTCAACCTTCTGTTAAATGCCAAAGATGCCATTGATGAAAGAAGAAAACTATTTTCTGATGATTTTGAAAGGACAATTCAGATTTCCACTTTCCAGAAAGCAAAAACGATCTACGTGGAAGTTTCTGATACAGGGATCGGAATGACCCCTGGAATTATCAACCAGGTGATGTTCCCTTTTTATACTACAAAGGAGTCGGGGAAAGGAACAGGACTGGGGCTCTCCATTTCACTAGGAATTATCAAGGATCTGAACGGGACCATTGAAGTGAAGAGCCAATACGCTGAAGGAACCACGTTACTGATCGTAATCCCGGCTGATGGTAAGTATGTGTAACGTTTATGGTATATTTTCGTAGAAGAAGAGGAACAGTATGGCTCGAAGTGAAATGAAAAGAAGTCCTCTTTCCAACTCCTCCGCAAAGGAGAAACTATCTGTGCTCATCCTCGATGACGATCTTCACTTCACGGAAGAGCTGACAGAGTTCTTTCAGCACAAAGGATTTCACGCCTATCAGGCCAACACCGGCGAAGAGGGGATTGCTATACTGGAAGAACACAACATTGACCTGTTGATCCTGGATGTTCGTTTGCCAGGAATCAGCGGGTTGGATATCCTGAAGGAGGTTAAAGAGATCTATCCCACCCTCGAAGTCATCATGATCTCGGCCCATGGAGATATGGAGACCGTAATCAAAGCGATGCGTTTGGGAGCTATCGACTATTTAAAGAAGCCCTTCAGGCATGTCGATATCCAGATTGCGATTGAACGCACAGAGAAGTTCCTGTGGCTCAACCGGAGACTCAGTCAGGTAGAACTAAAAAACTCACTGATTTCCAAAACACTGGAGGAGCGGATCGAGCGGCATCTGATTGGCGTGAGTCGACACATGCGAGATGTCCTGGCTCTTGCCATGCAGGCTGCAAAATTTCGCGACACCAGCGTGTTGATCACCGGTGAAAGTGGTACCGGGAAAGAAAACATCGCACGCATCATTCATTATGCCAGTGACAGAAAAGATGAGATTCTCTATTCGGTCAATAGCGGATCCATCATCGACTCCCTGTATGAGAGCGAATTCTTCGGCCATAAAAAAGGTGCTTTTACCGGCGCTGATGCCGAAAAGAAAGGATATTTTGAGATTTGCAATAATGGAACGTTATTTCTTGATGAAATAGCTGACATGCCACTTCCTCTCCAGGCTAAGATGCTTCGGGTTCTCGAAGAGAAGAGAGTTACAAGAGTTGGAGATACCGTTTCGATCCCGACAGATTTTAGAATTATCACCGCAACGAATCATGATCTCGATATCATGGTTCATGAAAAACAATTCCGCCTCGATCTCCTTCACAGGCTTAACACCCTGATCATACACATTGCGCCTCTGCGGGAAAGAGTCGAAGACATTGAACCGCTTCTGGTATATTTCATTGATCTCTTCTCAAAACGAATCAACTCCCCTACCCCGTTGATTGACAGTGAGGTTTTTAAAAAATTGAAATCCTATTACTTCCCCGGGAATGTGCGGGAGTTGAAAAACATGGCGGAAAGAGCCGTAATTCTTTATAAGGGGGGTTCTTTAGGCATCCGGGATTTTCCCTTGAAAACTGCCTATGATGAGATTAAAGAGAGCCCGACTGTTATTTCAACACTGCAGGATTCTGAAATTGATCTAATCCAGAAAGCGCTTCACTGGTGCGAGTTTAATCAGAAAGCAACAGCTGATATACTCGGGATCTCACGGGATGCCCTCATCAGGAAACTCAAAAAATACAACCTTACCATCAGGCGCGATATTAAACCCTCCTGAAACCGCACACATGTGCGATTTTTTCACTGATTTTCTAACCTTTTTTTTGTTCAACGACCATTCCTTCAGCACCTTTTCACGCACTGTTTCCACATTCGGTTAAGCAACAATCACTTATGAATATATAGCACATAAACATATGTAAGGGGCACGCATTTTGCCTTATCCAAAGCAGTTATTGTGGATTTTGTGTTTGTTTAGTTCAGCCATTTGAGGAAATTTTTACGAATAGGGGCGATTATCTTGATTCTTGCATCTGTAGTGCTTGGATATTCCCAGTCTACGGTTGTGGAATGGACGTTCCCAAACAACCCCGATGATGCCATCGCCGATGGAGGTGATCCGGTTAATCTGGGCAAAACTATCACAGTCCACGGTGGCGTCTCACCCCCAACCTACAATCAGGAGGGAGTTACCACAAACTGTGCTTCTACCAACAACTGGGCAAATGGAGCCTATACAAAATACTGGCAGATCGAATTCAGCACCGAAGGGTATGGTGACCTAACCTTTGAATCCCAGCAAAACTCTTTTTCTCCCGGAGAATTTGGTCCCAAATATTTTGACATTCAATACAGGATAGGCACCTCAGGAACCTGGACGACATTTATCACATGGTCAATCTGGGCAGGAAACCACTGGTTGCCAATCCCTCCCACCTCAATTCCAGCCATATGCGATAATCAACCCTCTGTATATATCAGGTGGCTGATGACTTCGAATATCCCAACTCAGGGTAGCGGATTAGTACTTAACGAGGCTCACAACCGGATAGATGATATAGTCATTCAAAGCTATTGTACAATTCCGGAGGTTTCTGCATCTCCAGTAACCCAGACTATCTGCCCGGGAGCCGATATCTCCCCAATCACCATCTCAAGTGCGAGGGGTGTTCCAGGAACGACATTCAGCTGGGCCCGCGATAATACGCTGGTCCTAACCGGCATACTAGTAGCCGGCACCAGTAATCCAATTATAGGAACACTTTACAGCACCAACCCACAACAACCGGAAACTACCGTATTCACTATTACTGCAGAGGCAAATGGTTGCAGTTCCACGACCACAGCATCTGTAACAGTGCTGGATGATGAACCACCCCTCTTCATCAATTTCCCGGATTCCATCTATTTATGTGTACAGGACATCATAGAGGCCTGGTGGGATGGGATGGGTGACATCACTCCTGAACGTCCTGATTACCATACATTTTTCGCTGGGAGCACGATACTTGATTTAGATCTGTCCACATTGTTCGACAACTGTTCCCCTGCCGGAGACCTTCTGATTCACTGGCGCATTGAATTGGTTGGAGGAGTTGTGCTAACTGGCTCAGGGCAGATCTCCACTTACCCGTTGAACATAGAGTTTCCCCTGGGAGACAATACCATTATATACTGGCTTGAAGATCAATCCGGAAATGTTACTCCGGAAGCCAGCCGTCCGGTTGTCACTGTCACAATACTGGCCCGGCCTGATATTACAAGAATCTTTTAAACGAAAATATAAACAACTAAAAAACAGCGCATATGAAACAACACCTGAATTAAAAAAGTGCACAAACACAAAAACATGAAAATGAAATCAATCAAGTAAATTAAAACATGAAAAAACAAGTAACCAAAAAACCGACCATTATGAAAACAAAAATTGCAATCACAGTACTGGCGTTATTCGCTGGTTTCGCATCAGTCAATGCACAAAACTGCACACCAGGACCATTATCTCCTGCAGCCGGAGAACCTTATACATATAAAGTTCTCATTGATAACCCCTACAGCAGTACCACCGGAAGTTTTACCTGGTATGTTACAACCAATGTCGATCTGCTCAGCGCCACTGGTGTTGTTCCGAGTCCGGGTGCCGAGATCGTTGCCTCCGGAACCTATAATGCACCGGCGGTGGGACAGGATGAAATTGAGATTACCTGGACGGCTCAGGCCATTGTCAACGGAATGACCAACCCCTACTATTTGGTTGTAAGTTTCGAAGGGAACAACGGGACCTGCGATGCCATGAACATGAAAGTATGGGAAATTATTCCCATTAACACCTTCCTGCTGGCGATTAACAGCATGGGAGGAGCTGGTTTAAACGGAACCTATTGCGCTGCCGGTGTAAGTTCGGCAGTAGTTACACCCGGAGCAACGCCAACAGTCGCTTACGAATATGGGACAAACGTTTTGTATGCCAGAATCAACGCTTCGAATTATGCCGGAGAATGGACCCCTTCGTTCAGAGTTGAGGGCCTTGATGCAGTTCAAACTCTCGCAAGTGTGACATGGGCTACCGACTCGCTCTTCACGGTTGAACATACAACTACCCTTGTGGGAAATGTTGCCACTTCAACCGATAATGCAACATGTGCCTTTGACGGCAGCCTTCCAATTTATGTAAAGATCGATGTAGACAACAATTATTTTGAGACCCTGGCCGACCTGCCTATCACGATTGGCGTGGACGGTGTTATTACTGTTGGCGCTACCAGTCTCGACGACGTGATCTCGGAAACTGATTGTAACCCGGAAATTGCTTTTGGAAAAAGTGTTGATCAGACAATCATGGCTCGTCCGACCGTTACTCCGGATCCTGCTACCGGACCATTTATCGTAAAGAACCCGTAAGAGGGGATGTTGTAGCTTGATGTTGCAACTGGATTACTGTGTGATGGGGTGATGATCCCCTTCGCTGAAGCTTCGGTGATTGAAAGGGGATGGAGTGATGGCGCGACTGAGTAGTTCTGTATTCTGATACAATTGTGCCGGAGTAGAACCCGGGACTATGTTGATACTGATATAGCCAATTGGCCTGATTGAGCCGGCTGATGCCGGTAATGGGAATTGGTGCGTTGAAAAATAAACTGATGGTTTGATACCGTGATACGACTATTACATATCATCAAACGCTTCACCATTGCTACTGTGCTGGCTGTCGTTATCGTAACCTCAACTTTCGCCCAGGAGGCAGTGGTGGTGACGGAGGGAGAGGAATTCGACCTGGGTGTAGTACCAATTCCGGGGGAGTCGTATGTTTGGCATGTCTACACAGATCACACTCTCGAGACTGGAGCGCTACCGCCTGCTGTTGTATTCGTTTCAGGAAATACAGGAGCTACGGTAACTGTATTGTGGGATCAAACCGGAAACTACTATTATACAGTAACAGCCTTCGGGGTTGAGGGCTGCATGAACCTCAAGGTGGGGCTGATCAGGGTGGATGAGCTAAAAGAGACACCCTCTGTCGCTATCAAGGTCAACCACAATCCAATTTGCCCTGATGAGAGTGTTACATTCAAAGCAACAGCTACACGGCCTGGTGCAGATCCTATCTATCAGTGGTTTAAGAACGATGTCCCGGTTGGTGATAATTTGTCGTACTACATTGATAACAGACTTAAGAACAAGGATGTAGTACGTTGCGATCTGACCAACACCACACTCAAAAGCGGACCGGTTACAGTTGGTTCAAACGAGATCACCATGATTGTCGAAAATGTTCTTGCATCCTTTTCAATAAGGGATAATGTCGGAAATGTTCCAGGAAGAGTAAGGTTTGAGAATAATTCTATAGGTGCAAAATTCTACTATTGGAATTTCGGTAACGGATCTACATCATACGATAAAAATCCGGTAGTCAACTATTCCCAGGACGGAACATACAGGATTAAACTGGTCGCAATCAATGCCCTCAATTGCATCGACACCTGTTCCTACCCCTTCACCCTGCTGTTCAAGGGACTTTACATCCCCAATGCATTTGCACCAACTGTCACAAACGGGCTTGGAGGTCAGTTCAAGCCAGTCGGAGTAAACCTGAAACGGTACAGGATTGAGGTATACGATAACTGGGGGCACCTTCTCTGGGAATCCAACAAACTCGACAGCAATGGAAGACCGGTCGAATCATGGGATGGAACCTGTAACGGAGAACTCATGCCACAGGGGACTTACATGTGGAAGGCCAGTGCAGAATTTGTGGATGGAACCGTGTGGCAGGGTTCTGATGTTGGGGCCAGCGGAGGAAATACTTTCGGGACTGTAACAATCTTAAGATAACACATAAACCAGGAGAGATGAAAAATAGAGTCATACGCCAGTTGACACCCATCTTTGGGCTGATGCTGATGATCTCTGTTGTCAGAGGTCAGGATCCTAATTATTCACAATGGCTGAATGCGCCTCTTTATTACAACCCGGCGTATACCGGACTCAACAACGGCATCCGGGCAAGATTCTCCTACCGCGACCAGTGGCCCAATCTTCCGGTGGATTTCCACACACTCTATTTCTCTGCCGATCTTGGCGACAGGCGGCTACCCGGATCAGGTGGGATCGGGTTGATCATCAACCGCGATAATGAAGGGATCGGTTTCGTCAGAAACCTCTCTGCCGGTCTTACCGTCTCTGTACGTATCCCGGTAACTTCATACATCGTGTGTCAGGTAGGGATGAGAGCAGCTGTTGTGCAGAAATGGATCCATTGGAATGACTTCGTTTTCAGTGACCAATTGAACGAGAAATACGGAAGTATTTACACCACAGAAGTCAATCCCCCGGATAATTTTCAGCGGATTTTTCCTGATTTTGGCATTGGCGGATTGATCAAATTTGTCACCGCGACCGACTTGCTCTCAGGAACAGCCGGCTTTGCAGTTGACCATCTCTTTGAACCCGATGAATCGATCTATCAGCTTTCCAAATCACCGATTCCACGCAAGTATGTGGCTCATATCGATTTGGTGCTATCGTTGGGCAGGGGACGTTATGCTACTCAAAACTCTGTAGCCGGTTTCGGTGACCCGCTATTGATCAATCCAGGCATCATCTACCAGAACCAAAACGGAATGAACTCCTTTCAAGCCGGTGTTAACGTACTGAAATACAATATCTACCTTGGTGGTTATTTCAAATTCAGCAGTACCCATGAATCCTCAACAGCCCTGATGCTGCTGGCCGGATACAGGTATAACGTCAGCGAAAACCTGAGTATAAAATTCATGTACAGTTATGACATTCAGTTATCGGGAAGCCTGCAGAGTACCGGTGGAGCTCATGAGATCGGTCTGATCCTTGAGTTCCAGAACCCGCAGAGGTTCAATAAGAACAAATATGAAGAGTGTATTATCGTAGAGGAACAAAAGCCAAAACTATCAAAACTTGAATGCAGCTCGTTCTGACCGGCATGAAGGAAAAATTCCTATTTTAGCCTTCAGAAACCGAGCCAAACTATGACGCAAAAGAGACAACGCACCTTCCCGAACACCTATGTCATCGTCTTCTTCATTATCATTTTTGCCGCACTTCTTACCTGGTTCCTTCCGGGTGGGACATTCAACCGGCAAGCTGTTGTTGTGAACGGTATTGAACGACAGGTTATAAATCCGGAAAGTTTTCAATTTACCGGGAATTCACCCCAAACCTGGGAAATTTTCTCTGCCATTTTCGACGGATTTGTCGACAAAGCAGATATCATCGTCTTCATTCTTCTCATAGGAGGCGCTTTCTGGATTATGAACCAGACTAAAGCGATTGACATGGGGATCTATTCATTCCTCCGGTTTACTAAAAAGATGGAACATAACCGGTTGCTCCGATCCGTTGGAGTCGACAACCTGATCATTGTATTGATCATGCTGATGTTCAGCATTTTTGGAGCTGTTTTTGGCATGAGTGAAGAGACCATTGCATTTACGATCATTTTCGTTCCTCTAGCGGTCAAGATGGGTTACGACTCCATTGTTGGGGTTAGCTTCTGCTTTGTTGCAGCCGGTCTCGGCTTTACCGGTGCCATCCTGAACCCCTTTACCATTGGGATTGCTCAGGGACTTTCCGACCTCCCCCTCTTTTCCGGGATCGAATATCGGTTCATCTGTTTTCTCATCATCAATATCATTGGAATAGGTTACATTTTGCGTTACGCCAACAAGATTAAAAAGGACCCAAAGCGGTCAGTGGTTTATGAAGATGATGCTTACTGGCGGCAGGCAAACGAAGGAGAAATTGAACAAATCGCATTTCAAACACCCAGGTCGGCCTGGTTGATTTTCGGAGTTATTGAAATTTGCCTGATCGTCTATGCCTCCATTTATCCATATTCTACAATTCATGTAGGGAACCTCTCCTGGACATTCCCAATCATGCCAATTCTTGCCGGACTCTTCCTTGTTACAAGCGCCCTGGCGTTGCTTAAAACCGTCCAGTTCTTTATCCTCAACCTGCTTGCTTTCACCATCATCTTTCTTATTGTTGGCGTGATGGGATACGGCTGGTATGTGATGGAGATCGCCACTCTCTTTTTTGTAATGGGATTGGCATCTGGTCTCGCCATGAACTACTCTCTCAACGAGATCACCAAATATTTCCTGGATGGAGTAAAGGACATCCTCTCTGCCGCTTTGATCGTTGGCCTCGCCGGAGGGATCATCATCATCCTTAAAAACGGCAAGGTGATAGACACCCTGCTTTACTATGTATCCAGCGGGATGGCCGATTGGGGCAAATTCACCTCGGTGAGCATGATGTATGTGATCCAAACCTTCATCAACCTTTTCATGCCTTCCGGCTCGGCCAAGGCAGCCCTGACCATGCCAATCATGTCGCAGTTCTCCGACCTGATCCAGGTTTCGCGCCAGGCAACCGTGATGGCTTTTCAGTTTGGCGACGGCTTCACCAACATGATCACCCCCACCTCAGGCGTTCTGATGGGTGTTCTCGGTATCGCCCGCATCCCTTACTCCAAGTGGGTCAAATGGGTCTTTCCCTTCATCCTGATTCTCTTCATTCTGGGGTTTCTTTTATTAATCCCCACCGTGACCATGCAGTTGAGTGGGTTTTGATTAACGCTAAAAAGTGTATCTTTAACAAAAAGTCCAGGATAAAAAATCTTTAGGAATCAAAGTTATGAGGATTACGTATGAATCAAACCCGTCTCATTTTCTTCGCCTTGATCGTATTATTCATATTCTATGGATGTGATCATACACAAACACCAAGTACCAGTAGTATTATTCCACCACCAACGTTGAACAACAACCCTCAGCTGGATATGATCCTGACCAATCACCGGCCTGTTCTGTCTGTGGGGAATCCTCAAGGAATGCTGGTCTCTTATACAGTGGATTATGAGTTGTCATCTGATCCCGACTTTCCGGTTGAAAACACACTTACTTACACCGGAATTACACAGGAAAACAAATCCATCTCAGAATTCCAGGTACAACCTGGTGATGAACTGGATGACGGAACCTATTACTGGAGAGCTCGAACTGTAACTTCTGATGGAGAAATGAGCAAGTGGGTAAAAACACGTTTTTATATTGATGTGGAGAATTCCAGAACTTTTTCCGGTTTCCTGAGGGCACCTGTTCAGGCCATTAGTGTATCAAGCGGACAGGATCCAAAGAACATCATAGATTGGAACGACCAGGGACAGATCACCTATTGGAACTCAACTCCTCCCTCCGGGGAACCCTTCTCCTGGGTGGTGCTGGATATGGGAAAACCAACTCCGGTAAGTCGTTTCTGGATGCTGTCGACAAGAAGCACAACACTTGCAGCAGGATGGCTCACCCATTTTGTGTGGCAGGGAAGCAACGATGGGAACACATGGGCAGATATTTCAGGTACTGAGATAACGAATAATGATACATACAGGAATATCATTGATTTCAAACCTGTCAATGCTCGATACTATCGGCTGGTCATCTATTCACAGAATGCCTTGCAGGCTCAATTAAACACCATCATCCCTTACATCTTTGGAGAACCACGAATTCCGGATGTTCCAAAGGGCAATTATGTGCTTCTTATCGGGAATCAAATGAATGGATATACCTATACTGACCTTGCCAAATTTGCAGAAGAGAGAGGTTATCCAACCGTTACCATTCCTCATTATGAGCTATCACTAAACGTTTTACGCTCTCTGAAAAATAAACCGATGGCGATTATTTTCAGCGGAAACAATGCCGACTGGCAGTATCTTCCGATGTTTGAATACTATGGAGAATTTGAAATATACCGCGAAGTGTATGACATCCCAATGATGGGAATTTGCGCCGGGAATGAGTTCTATGCGATGGCTTATGGGATGAGCTTTGCTCACTGGATGGGTTGGTTTGACGATACGATGTTCCGCTTGACTGAAGGAGAAACACCTGAAGAAATTCAAATCCTGCCGGAATATATCGATGATCCGATATTTAAGGGTATTCCAAACCCATACAAGGCGGTAGAAATCCACAGCTGGGCGATCAGTCCGGTTAGTGCTCTGTTTATGCAGGACGAGAGATACAGCGAGTTTCATGTCACCTCCAAATCATCCTACATTCAAACCCTGAAAAGTTCTGAGAGACCGGCTTACAGCGAGCAATTCCACGGAGCTGTAATCAATGATTACAATCAGGGAAATATTTACCTTGCCAATTTTCTGGAAATAGCGAAGGACTATTCGGAGAAAAAGAGCAGCGGTGACGGCGAAAAGAATTGATCAGCAAACCTTTGCATGACAGGTTGCCAGGTGAAACATCTCCACCATAGCCAGATAATTCTCAGGCCTTAAGAACAAGCCCGAAAATAATCAATACCTTTACAAGTCGGAATTCCATTTCGAAAGACCATTCATAACGAAAACGACCCATGAGATCAAACGCTCTCTCACACCTCTTTATAAAGTCACTGGCTTTAATACTGATCGCAGCATCGATCACTGTGAGCTGTAAGAAAAAGGAGACTACGATTCCGTCCGTTGTAACGGATCCCTTAAGTTCAGTGACAACCACATCTGCCAGGGGAGGCGGGTTGATCATCGATGATGGAGGCGCATCGATTGTTACACGTGGCATTTGCTGGAGCACAAACTCCGGCCCGACTATAGCCGACGGCAATGCCCCTGCCGGCTCGGGTATGGGAACCTTTTCTGCAACCCTTACCGGACTGACAGCAAATACCCGGTATTACGTCAGAGCCTATGCAACCAATGAAGCCGGAACCGGATATAGTTCCCAACTCATCCTGCAGACCATGGCTGGCACCATGACGGATGGTGACGGGAATGTCTATCAGACAGTCCGGATCGGCCACCTGGAGTGGATGGCTGAGAACCTGAAAGTAACCCATTACCGAAACAGTGCGGGAATTCCAAAAATCACCGATTACTATCAATGGGCTGGTTACATGCAAGGGGCCTACACCTGGTACGCGAACGATAAAGAGATGTACGGCCAGTACTACGGTGCGCTCTATAATTGGTATGCTGTTGACGATTCCGCAGGGCTGTGTCCGGATGGCTGGCACATCCCAACGGCGGAAGAGTGGGACACCACCTTTTATGCACTTGGTGGCAATGTAGTGGCCGGAGGTAAGTTAAAATCGACGCTCACAAACCTCTACCAGCAACCCTACTGGTTTCTTCCAAACCTTTACGGAACAAATGAAAGCGGATTCAACGCATTACCCGGGGGATTCAGAAGTTTTATAGAAGGTGCATTTTCCGGCTTAGGCGCCAGAGGCATATGGTGGAGTTCCACACCCGATTCCACCGACATTAAAGGCACTTACCTAACTACTAACTCAGGGGCAGCCTTCAGGGAACTTATCAACCGAAACACAGGCGCCAGTGTCAGGTGTATCAGAGACTAAGCAATAATTCAGTGAAAACAATAAAACAGGAGGTTATTATGAAGACAACTGTACGATTTAAGTTTATGTTATCAGGATTGATTTTGTTCCTGATGGCATCCGCCGAGACGGGCTTAGCCCAAATACCAATGTTACCGCAACAGGTAATTATGGGCCCAGGGTATGCCAATGAAATTTATTACCAGTTCACGACGTTCAACACCTCGTCGGCTGCCCGTGATGTTTGGGACATTTCATTCATGACTACGCCTGAAAGTGCCAGCATCCTCATCAATGACGGTACCGGTGCAACCCTTTGGACATATCCCTATGCGGATATTTCCGGATGGGATGCCGTTGATACCATCGATTTATACACCTGGCCCACCATGTACAACGATCCTGATAATTGGGAAAACGGAGCCTTTAACCGCAACTCCGCCGGAAATCCCGATTATGGCTGGGGAATTTACAACCCGGTGACACAGATTATTACCGGCGACTCCATTTTCATCATGCAACTTATTGATGGCAGTTTCAAGAAAGTGTGGGTTGTTGAGAAGAATATCCTGGACAACGCCTATCTCATCCGGTATGCCAATCTGGATGGATCCGATTTCCAGGAAGTTTCTATAGACTGTGACCCCTTTACGGCTAAAGTCATGGTGGGACTCAACATGCAGGTTAACATACAGGTCGACTATCAACCTGTTAAGGAGAGTTGGGACATCCTCTTTACCAAATATATGGCATGGCATCCTACCGGAGCCCCGGTTGTTGTAACAGGTGTTCTCAGTAATCCTGCCGTTGTTGCAAAGAAATTTTACCCGGTTGATCCCGATTTCAATGATTGGGAATCAGCTCCATGGGACAGCAGCCGGTCAACGATTGGTTGGGATTGGAAGTGGTTTGACTTTAATGCGATGTCATACACAATAGAAGATTCTATGCTCTTTTATGTGAAAGATCAACCGACCAACGTGTATCGTCTGCGATTTACAGGCTTCGAAGGCACCTCAACCGGTGTCATCGATTTCGAAATCGCGCTGATCGTTGCTGCCGGAATCGACGACAACAAACCGTCCAACTTCGACATCAGCCTTTATCCCAATCCAGCAATCAATGTCGTTAACATCAATATCGAAACACTGAAACTTTCGAATGAAGCGATAACCCTATCACTCCGTGATATGATGGGTAGGGAGATCAGTACTGATCTATTACCTCCCGGAGAGAGCCAGGCAACCTGGAATCTTGAATCGCTATCCCCGGGATCTTATATGATAGTAGTCACTTCCGGAGGTGATCGTAAGGTCAGTAAGTTTTTTAAGCTGTAGCTACGTTCCTCTGATATAAAAAGTAGGGGCTGTCTCAAAAGCTGAGGCAGCCTTTTTTTTATGCCCTCAGCCGGGCGGGCCTCGCTACTGCCTCCACAACTGGAACGCTTGTGCTTTTGGTCTAAACTTTTAAGGATAGGAATAAACCCCGCGTCCCTAGGTTGTTCCGGCAGTAGCTGATGTTATTTTTCTTTTTGGTAACGTACTGAATGTTAATAACTTATTAATAAATAATGATTCTACCTATCTGATTATCTGTAAGATATGATTAAAATCGATAAAACTGAATAAAGAAGCAGTTAGAAGAGCTTTGGGTTGAAGAGCCAGTGCATCTGACCCCCTTACGCCGATTTAAACTGACCACCGTATATGTTTGATTCTAATGCATCTAAACTGGTCTATTCCGATCGGCCTGGGGTGGTCAACACCGTCGGCTTGTCCAGTTAAAAAGGAGTTTATGTTATCATTTCGAAAGACCTTCTATTTAGAAACCAGGATCCTCCTGATCACCCTGTTATCATCCGTCCTCAGCACCACAGTGTATACCTTATTAAATCTTTACACTTTTATCAATGAAACCACAAATAGGACAAATTATATTGACAGAGGAAATCGATTTACCTTTGTGTGAAAAATAGTATATACATTTGCAGTACTCAAAGTAACGTTACTATTTAAACCTGGGAATTATGAATCGGAGCATAAATATCCTTGCTATCCTGGGCATGACGATGCTCTTTGCCTGCATCAAGCCCTTTGATCCGGTCATTGACAGCGATGCCGGGAACAAGTATGTCGTATCCGGCCGGGTTACCAGTACGGAAGGCTGGCAGGAGGTCTGGGTCTCCCTCTCCTCTCCCATCGATTCTCCAGAGTATATCCCGGTAGCGTCGTGCCAGGTAACAATTCTTGACGACAAGGGGAATACATTTGCCATGGAAGAATACGTACCCGGACTTTACCGCGTGTGGATGGACCAGCAATACCTTGTCCCCGGA